>Ga0209541_10009834_pt1 | contig 15397 bp, 18 predicted proteins | sample RifCSPlowO2_01_FD_184027 | JGI IMG/M metagenome (GOLD analysis project Ga0209541, IMG submission 184027) | Groundwater microbial communities from Rifle, Colorado - Rifle CSP2_plank lowO2_0.1 (SPAdes) (version 2) | ecosystem: Environmental > Aquatic > Deep subsurface > Groundwater | place...
ACTAACGCCTCCGTACACGCCATCACAAAATACCTCCCAAGCTACGCTGGATTTCAATTAGAAACAGAAATAATTCAATTAAGTAAAGCGCTCCACCCACAACCTCCTGTAATTTGGATCCTCGGCGGCGCAAAACTCGATAAAATCGACCTCATCCAACAATCTCTCCAAAAAGCCAACTACATCTTAATCGGTGGCGCTCTCTCTTTCGCCTTCCTCAAAGCAAAAAATATTTCCGTTGGCCAATCCAAAACCGATACTCAATCAATTCAAATAGCGAAATCCATATTAAATTCCCCACACGTAAACAAAATAATCCTCCCGCAAGATTTCATCACCACAACTAAAATGTCACCAAACACTAAAACATCTATTCGCAATTACAACGAAATTCACTCAACTGAAATCGCCCTTGATCTTGGTCCAAAAACAATCGCTCTATTCAAACACTACCTCCGCAAAGCCCATACTATCGTCTGGAACGGCCCGCTCGGCTATTACGAATGGTCAAAATTCGCCCAAGCCACAAAAGACATCGGCCGCTTCATTTCCACGTTAACTGCAATCACAATTGTTGGCGGCGGCGAAACCGCTGATGCTATGCATAAATTCCATCTGCATCATAAATTAACACATATATCCACCGGCGGCGGCGCTTCGTTAGAATTCCTCTCCGGAAAAATATTACCTGGAATTACAGCGTTAAACGAAAACCAAAAGCATTTCAAACCACTTTAACATTCAAACCATAATTAATATCTCTTTTCTCAACGTCACTTTCACCGTTTGCTCAAACACATGCTTCTCCCGCTCAAAATGCAATTGCTGCTGCTGCAACTCCTCTTGCATTTGCGCTAACTCCTCTTGTAGCCTCTCAATCTGCTGTACAAAATGCTCAACCCTATATTCCCCATCTTGAATTTTAAACAAAAAATATCGATTACGCATTGACCCCTCAACCATATCTAATTCTCGTTTCACCCGTAATAAATTCGACTGTAATCGATGCAAATAAGATAACTGCAACTTATCCCCATACCCCATAAATATATTTACCTCTTCCGCTGGAAATGAAAACTTTCCGATCATCAACCCCGTTTTCAGATGATCTAACACATGACTAATCGCTAAACCAGAATCATCTAAAAATCCCTGCAACGGATCCGCAACATACCGCTCAACTAATTCATTTCCCCCTTGATGTTGCGCATATAATTGCAAAACTGGTTTAATCTTTCCAAAATACAAAAAAACTTCATCTTGACATGTTTCTTGCTCCTCTCTCAACATAGTACGTTGCTCATAAACATCTCGTAACACTTCATAACCGGGGTCTAACTTTAACTGCTCAACTTCCTGCTCTTTCTCTTTTTTCTTCTGCACTGCAAACTTCAATCGTTCATTTTTCTCTTGAAACTTTGTCGCAAGTTTGTTCTCCTGCTCTTTCACTTCACGCAATAACTCTATTTTTTCAAACAATAATTCCAACGTCTGCATTCCACTCTCACTCATCACCTGCTCAAACTCTCGTAAGATCATATGCAATCGTGTCAATTCCTCTAATAAAACATGCGCATCCTCTTTTTCTCCTTCCCCCTCTTGCTGTAAAAAACGAGGATTATTCCCAAACTCACTCTCCTCAACTTTTCGTAATACCATCTCTGCATACGTGCCAAACACCCGTAAAAACTTTCTCATTTTACGCACATCCATCTCCTCTGTTGGAATCATCAATAACCTCTTCATCATCCCTAATATATGTACCGTCCCCTCTAATTGCACTCCTTTCAAAAATAACGCACTTCGCTCCTCATACATAATAACTTGCGGTTCCACAATTTCTTTCCACTCTCGTAATCTACCTAAAAATGATGCACATTCAAAAGATAACTGCTTTCGCGTAACCACTTCACTAAACTGCCCCTGCACCCACTCCTCCAGCCCTGCAAAAGCTACCTGCACCGCCTCTTTATTCGCTTTCCCTCCCCCTCGAAATAAACGCGTAAATAACCCCATATATATAACCTCATAAACCTAAAGGGAACTTTGCAAAATCGGGATTTTGGTGAATAACCCAAATAATATTACCAAAATCACGGCTATTGCAAAGTTCTCTTTGAGGAGTTTGAGTAAAAAAGATAATTATTCAAACTCCTCTAAAAAATCCAACCAGAAACACTTTTTAATCATTTCTATTGTTCAGAAGCCACAAATAACACAGAACCCAAACCTAAGAGCTTCACCCAATCTTCCACTTACAATCTCAACATCTATAACTTCATCAGAAGCAAGGATTCCAAAAATTTATCGCCCAGATACAATCTCAACCACATCCCGATGTTTCAACAAATGTTCTTTCCCCACCGTTCGTTTCGTTCGCACATCCTTCGCACAAATAAAATTCTTCCCTAAATCCGTATGCAATTTATACGCAAAATCTAACGCCGTCGAACCCGCCTGCAATAAAAAACAATCCGGCATACATCGCCCATCTTTATCCTCTAATTTAGCAACCCCTCCTGGAAAAATTGCCATATACCCTAACAACTCAAATACCGCCGTATCTAATACTTGCTGTACACCTGTACTTCCAAACACCTGCAACACATTTGTACGAATAAAATCCAACGCCTTCAACTGCCGCTCATTCAATTTACTCTTTCCCAACTCCGTCAATTCGAACCCTCGACTACCAGGTAAATACGAAATCAACCCCGCTTTCCCCGCCTCGCGCAACGCCAACTCACTATCCGCTGAACACGCCACAAATATATAATCAGGAAAGCTCGTACGCAATCGCTCCACATTACCCCTCCCCGCCGCTAAATCAACTTTATTGCACGCAATAATCATCGGTTTCGTAATCCGCCGTAACGCTCGTGCAATCTTCATCAAATCATCCGCAGCCCACAAATTAGGTTTCTCTTTATCTAACTTCAAATCATCAAGCACTTTTTCAATCATCGCTTCATTAACACCTAACCCCGACAACTGCGTCGCTAAAGCAATATGAATTTGTTTTTTTTCCTGTGTCACCGTTCGCGCAAACTTCTCCCACCCTTTATTTAAAATACCAAGATACCACATATCAAGTTCTACTTCTAAAAATTTCACATCATTCAACGGGTCATACGACCCCGCATCCACCGTTTCCCCTTTCTCATTCGTTGTTCCCGCACAATCAATCACGTGAACTAGTACATCCGCCTGCCGTAAATCATCTAAAAACTGATTTCCCATCCCTTTTCCTTCATGCGCCCCTGGCACAAGTCCTGCCACATCAATCATCTGCACCGGCACAAACCTAAACCCTTGCATACAATACCCCATTCGTGGAATACACTGCTTATTAAACTCCTTATCCGCACAATCCACTTTTACAAACCCCACCCCAGTATTTGGCTTAATCGTCGCAAACGGATAATTCGCAATTTCCGCATCTGCAAGCGTAGCTGCTTTAAAGAACGTACTTTTCCCCACATTGGGTTTACCGACAACTCCAATTAACATAATCTTCCCAGAAATCAATTTATTTATAAAACTACTTCTTGATTTTGGAAATAATAGGAGAACAGAAAATAGCTGCTGTAAAATACCTATTAATCATACAAAGAATATAAAAGAATTAGCAAAAAAGAAAGAAACAAATGCTCCTCCTCACTTTGTTCATCATAATCGGACTTCTCAGTTGCGTAAATCTAATCTTTATGAAAGAACTGCTACAATTTACCCAAGTAAGAATAGAGTATCTCAAAACGTTCATACATCAAAATAGTGGAATTTTTAGCATTGTTTTTATGTTTCTTTTCTTTATAGAACAAATCGCACTAATTCTATTTACATACTCCATGAACGTTGAAGCACAAGCGCAACTCCTCATTGGCATTTTTGCCCTCATTGTTCTAACCACCGCAACTCTCGAAAAATTCATTCTTGAAAAAAAATACCAATACTTATCAAAAGAAGCCACACAATTAGCAGAAGAGAACGAACTAAAATTAAAAGACATGAAAAACACATTAGAAGAGAACAAAAGATTAAAAGAGTTTTTTCAACATAAAACATTAAAATAAAAGAGCAAACTTCCTGTTTCGTTCAATTAAAGCGTCAATCTCATCTATTTTTCGCTTTAATTCTTGTTCCGAAAGGATACGCAATTGATCTTTTTTGATTTTTCCCATAAAACCAAGCAAAACAAACTAGAATTTAAATATTTCCCTTTTCTAAGCTCACAAATCCATCATATATATAAACCCATTCAAAACTCCCAAAACCCATGACCTTCGCTTTCGGCCATTTGATTGGCGCCTGGATACCAGGAAAAATCTACGAAAAAATAACCAACGTAAAACTACACAACTACACCTGGCTCTTCCTCCTCATCGGGGGAATACTACCCGACGCCGACTTCCTCTTAGACTGGACTCTTGGCCTCGAATCCCATCGCACCTTCACCCATAGTATCTTCTTCCTCATCCTCGCTCCGCTTCTCGTCTACCTCTTCTGTAAATATCTCAACAAAACATACCACTCGCACGCCAAAGAATTCACTCTAGCCCTCGCCACAGGCATCCTCATGCACCTCATATTAGACATGGCCACCTCCTATAATGGCATTCCTTTATTCTGGCCCAATCTAACCCACCTTTCATTCTATCACATTGGAATATATGACCCTAACACCCCTTCCTTTCTTCACTCCTCATACGATAAGATTCAAGGCGCATTAAAAATCGCCATCCTCGACATGGGCCTAGGCACAGCCTGGATACTCTACCTCTTTTACAACAAAGAAATAAAACCATAATATAGTTAACGCAACAAATAATTGCTAATAAATAATTGCGTTTATATTCTAGTAAGCGAAACAATTTAGTAATTACTTATTTCGCTTACTAATACTTCTCATAAAAAACCTCCACCAATCCAAAAACATTTATATACACACTTTCATTCTCTATCCATATGCCTAAAACAAACATAAAGACCATTCCTGGCTTTCCCCAATACAAAGTCAAATACAAAGACATCTTCGATTTCAAAGAATTCTACACAGCCCTGCAAGAATGGCTTCTTGAGCACGATTGGATGGATACCGAAGACAAAGAAAAAGGGCGTGACCACTGGGAAACTTTTTACGGCGAACGTCTAGGCCAAGACGGTTCAAAAGAAATCTGGATCCGTTGGCGTATGCTCAAAAAAGCTCCTCAAGCCGCTTTTCTCACCTACTATTTAGACTTTGATTATCATTGTCTTGGTCTCTCCGGCGCCGAAGTCGTCAAAGAAGGCCGTAAGATGAAAGTCCATAAAGGAGAAATGGAACTCGAAGTAAAAGGTTTTATTGAAGAAGTCTATAAACAAAAATTCGAACAAGACCGCTTCTTAAAAGAAGTCAAAGAAATTTTCGCCAAACGTATCTATCGTAAAACACTTGACCAGCGTAAAAAAGAATTTTACCAAGAAGCCTACGAACTGCAAAATTACATGAAACAATGGCTCAAACTCAAACGCTACTTGCCATACGAAGAAGTCAAAAGCTTCTTCCCAAGCCAAGCTTGGCCAAGCCATTTGAAAGAAGAGTAAGGTTAAATTTTTCTATTTGTTAACTTTTATCTTTTTTTTTGTTTATATCTATTTTTTCTTTTTCCCTAAATCCCCAACAAAACCTTAATAAATAAACAACCTAAAACACAGTACAAAGCCCCAGTAGCTCAGTGGTAGAGCACCTGACTTGTAAAACCACAGATAACTCATATACTTGAAATATAATATATCAAGTTATCAGGAGGTCGCGCGTTCAAAATTCCATCACGGAAATGAAAGTCGCGCCTGGGGCTCTTTTTTCATATCACCTCCCTATAACATCAAACTTTTTATATTCAAAGCTCTTTATATCAAAAATGGCATCTCAAGAAACCACTCATCCTTTTCAACCAACCTTCTCACGTACCTATCAATTCGAACATCTAAAAATTCTACCTCAAGACTACGGCCCTTTCTTAGCAGCATGTACAGAAATGTACCTAAAACAATCTAGCATCATCTCACATAAACAACAAAAAGAATCTTCTGCAAATTTTAGCCTCTTTGGGATTATTATATATCAAACAGCCAGTAACCAAACAAAAAAAGTCTGCAAAAGTCACAACATTCAAAATCAAATGTATACCGAACCTCTTGGCACTGATCATAACCTAAAGCTCGACAACCCCCTCTTTGCTGAAAAAATACAAACACGCGTTGATATTGTAAATACCCAATTAGACGACCGCTTCCCCCAATCAAAAAGTAGATTTCCTCAAACCTATCTGCAACACCACAAACTCCTATCAACCTCAATAGAACTCAATGCGCTCACCTATTACAAAACAACTGTTCTCCATTCCCTAAATATCCGCCTAAGAGCCCAAAGTACAACCGCCACAGGCCTGGAATCAAAAAAATATATTTATTTTTTTAAACCCTTTCTAACCATTGAATTACGTGATGAACCAACACAACTCCCAAAGCTTGAACAGCTTGCAGCCAATCTTGAACAAGAACTTCACAAACGCTATGCTTAATAACTCTTAATAATTAGTGAGCAAACGAAATATTCAAACCATTAATATGTTCAATGAGTTATCCGATGCACCAGTACCTATGTACAAGAACTTGACCTCACCCCAAGTAACATGGAACTTCTTGCAAACATGAAATACGATTGTTTAGGAAGAGAAATGTACATCTCACTAAACACCGCAGGCAGCGAAGTGCAAGAACGGTCAAAGAAATATCACTCCATTTGGATACCAACCATCGCAATTACCCTCTCCGACGACTGCACAAACTATGCAAAACTCGAATCAATAGTAGCACAGATGGAACTCGCACTCAACAAACATTATGATTTTGATCAACGAAAAACAACAACAGAATACACCGAACGCAAAACCGTCGAATTGGCAGAAATCGCAAACGCAAAAAAATGCGCATAAGAGTTATACTTCTTTTTGAGAATACTTCCCCTCATACTTCACACCCACTTCAACCTTCCGCCCCAACGACTCCCTCAGCGAACTATACCACTCCTGCAGCTTCGCCGGTGTTTTTCGCGGTGGTTTCCTATCTCGCCATTGTACATTCTTCATTTCTCCTCTTTCATCTTCCTCGCCAACTTATTCGCCAAATGTATCGGCTCCGGCATCTTATGCGGATGTGTAATCATTTCTGTAACAAATTTCAAAGCACTCGCAAGCGAAACCATATTCCCCGGCGACACATACACCGGCTTTGCAAACTCCCGTGTCACCACTTCAAACCCTCGCACTTCCCCTAACACAAGAACTTTCCCCTCCGACACAGTTCCACAATGCAATCGATCCGCCACCCCAATCGTCGGTACCTTCAACACCACCCCTAAATGCGACGCAATCCCTAATCCACGTGGATGCGCAATCCCTTCGCCTTCCACAAATAACACATCCGGCTCAACACTTAATTGATTATACGCCTCAATAATTGCCGGCATCTCTCGATACGCACCAAATCCCTCTTGAAACGGCAACGGATCATGCAGCAAATAAAACGCTTTATCAACAACCGTAAACGACGGCAGCTCACACACTACCACACACGCCAATAAATTCTTCCCCACTGCAACACACGCCGCTCCCCCCACCTTCGTAACCGTAGAAAAGCCATTCTGTAACTGTACTTTAGTCGCTAATCGCTGTTGTTCTCGCTTAAATTCAAAAAGATCCATTGACTTCACCTATTTTACAACATTCCAAAACCACCGTCCATTTATAAACTTTTCTAAAATAACTACTTAAAAGTAATACACAAAGTAAAGATAGATTTAATAAGGAAAGTATATTCAAAAAAACAGGTGATAGAAATGGAAATATTAAGTATTATTGTTGCCCTGCTTTCCACAATTTCAGGTATATTCGGAATCATCGTATTAGAGAAATTCTTTGGCAACCGCCTTCGCGAATTATTTGAAGATACCCATTATTTGATCATCTTTCTCTTAGTCACAGGATATATACTATACGCCCTTGGCGAAACAACATATTATCTCACCAAAATATTCTCCGCTAAAACCACAGAAATAGGCATCCAAGACCTCTACTGGTCAATTGGAGGCATTCTCTTAACAATATCTTTCTTCAGCATCGCACATAAATTAAGCAAAAATCAAGACAAAATAAAATTATATTCACTCTATTTTATCAGCATCATAACCACTCTCGTGTTTATCTATTACATCAGTATGCCCTCCACCTCCTTTTTTAATTACTTCTATCCCTTCCTCAGCGCCTTATCATTCATTTACGCCGCAAGTATATTCCTATTTCTTCATACAAACGAAGAACTTCAAACCCCTTTGGAGATTTGGGCCATAGCCAGTTTTTTCTTTTTAATCGGTGACCTCTTTTTTGGCATCAATCCTCTTGGACAAACAGAAGAATTAGCATTAATAATTGCAGATATTGCCTACATAGCCGGATATACCGCCAGCTGTTTTGCATTTATTGACCTCTACAAACACCTACACTCATTACAATCAAAAGAATAAAAAGTACACCAACCATGATCTTTCGCGAACAAGACAAACATTTTTTATGGTCACTCTTCATCGCCATAGGCGTTATTCTCATCTGGCGCGGCATCTGGGAAGGCGTCTACGAAATCCCCCATGTAAACGCCTGGACACTCTTATTTCTCGGCCTCACCATGCTCACCCTTTCCGGCTTGATATTCAAACAATTTGATCCTCTTGGCGGAATTGAAAAGTCCACCCGCAAAATGATCCATTTCATCCATAACCATTCTCAGAAAGAAAACTTTCAGATAAAATATTACGACAAATTACTCAAAAAAACTCTCCACTTTCAAGCAAACGAAATTCAACACTTAGAAAAAGACGCAATCATCATTAAAGATAAAAAAGAACAAGAAATGTTCATTCCATTTCATCGTGTAACCGAAATTATAGAAAAAGGAAAACCATATTGGAAATTATAACATGATCCCGCAAGAAAAAATAAAAAAATACTTTTGGGCTATCTTCAGTGCCGTCGGCATGGTCTTTTTCTGGGCCGGCATCTGGGATGGTATTGGCGCTTTACCAATCCTAAATAAACCAATTAACAGCCTCCTCATTGGCGCAATTATGCTTATTTCTTCAGGCTACCTATTCAAACAATTTGACCCTCTAGAATCACTAGAATCATCCATCACTAAAGTCCTTCACGAAGTCCACCATCACCCGCAACCCCACCAATTCCACATCAAGTACCACGATAAACTTAAAAACAAAGACATCTTCCTTAAAGGAGATCATATTAAAAAAATAGAAAAAAAATATCTAATCCTGAAACACCAACAGGGAAAAGAAATTTTTATCCCCATCCATCGTATAAAAGAAGTATTGCATAAAAACAAAACATACTGGAAAAATTAACCTACACCATGACATCACTCCGCTACCCCCTCTATCTGCGCAAAAAAGGTATCACCCCTCTAATCGCTACATTCCTCTTAATCTCCTTTGCCGCCGCCGTCGGTGTAACAATTACAAATCTAGGGAGCGCCCAAGCAGATTTGCAAGCCCAATGCGCAATTGACATTAACCACAAACTCTCTCAGATCGGTGGCCAAGACGAAATCTGCTACGACGCCGCAAAATCCGACCTCTCATTTACCATAGAAAACGGCGTGAATATTAAAATTGAAGGCCTCCTCTTAAATGTCATTGGCAAACAAAAAGCCGAAACCACCGAATTAAACGACGCAAAAATCACCAAAGCCGGCACCTACCTCGGCCACGCCGCATTCGACTCCGCAACCTCAGGTGAAATCCGCCAAGTCAAAATCATTCCCAAAGTCATTTTCGCAGATAACGAACAGATCTGCACCGAAAAAGCATTAGTAGTTGAAAATATCAGAAATTGTTAAACGCAATCCATAACTTCCATTTGAGTTGAAGTTATCCCGTTAAACGCACTCATCATCTCTTATTGATAAGCATTATCAATAAGACTGATTATCAAAAATAACAACCCCCTACAACACTCCTTTCATCTCCCCCTCAATCACTTTCTGGATCTCCAAAACCGTCCGCAGCATTTTAAAAAATTTACCAGCAGGATACACACACATCACCCCGCCATCAGGATTGCAAAACCCCAAACATTTCACCTGCGTACAATACACAACCCCTCCAAATCCTTTCATTCGCAGCCACAATTTCACCTCTTTCACCATCTCCGGCGTAATCGTAGGACCACAACTAGATTTAGCATTCCCTGGCACCGAACATCGATCATTCACACAAATAAATACATGCATCCGTGGTGTAGCTCCAATAATCTCTTCAACCATTTTTACCTATACCCCACTTTGTTCAACACTTCTGTAACATATCCTGCTTTCTGCATCACATAAAAATGCACTGCCGGAACATTTGCATTCAGTAACCCTTCAACTTGTTTTGCCGCCCAATCAATCCCAATCTGTACAACATCCTCTTTTGTTGCCGCCCCCTCAACCGCGCAACTCAACTCATATGGAATCTCAACATAAAACGTCCGTGGAATATCTTCCAACTGTTTTTTCGACGTCAACACCTTCAACCCTGGAAGTATCGGAACCATAATCCCCTCCGCCCGACACATATCCACAAATTTAAAATAATGCGCATTGTCATAAAATAATTGCGTCACAATATACTCCGCCCCCGCCTCAACTTTTGCCCGCAGCCGTTCAACATCACTCTTCAGATTCGCTGCCATAAAATGCTTCTCTGCATATCCCCCAACCCCAATACAAAACGTTGTTGGCGCAACATCAAGCAAATCCGTCAAATATTTGCCTTCATTCATATTTCGTATCTGCCCAACTAAATCAACTGCATACTCATTTCGACTCTTCCCCTCAGGCAACGGCTTCACATACCCATTCTCATCCCCTCGCACTGCAAGCACATTTTGAATTCCCGCATACATCAATTCAATCAAAAAATCCTCCGTCTCTTCGCGTGTAAACCCCTGACACAACACATGCGGCACCGCATCAATCCCATACTTGTGTTGAATCACCGCACATATCCCTAACGTCCCCGGCCGCTTCCGCTTCACTCGCCGCATAATCCCCTCCGACGTCTCATCATAATACACCTCCGCCGGATGGCTCGTCACATCGATAAACGGCGGATGAAACTGCTTCAACTCCTCAACTACAGAAAGTAAACTCCCAATATCCCCTCCTCGTTTGGGAGGAATAATCTCAAAACTAATCAACGGCTCCTGCGCTTTAAGTAAATGGTCAATAACTTTCATAACACTCCTAAAATGTCAACACCCCATTTAAATAGCTTATGAGCCTAAAATACAAAAAAAGACCAACCAAAGATCAAGACAACAACATCTTAATATTCTCTTGTGCTTTTGCATCATATTTCTCAAAAAAATAATCAGTGTAATAAATGCGTGAAGATTTAGAAACATTTTCAAAAAAAATACGACGTTTAAAATTATAAATAAGCATAGGCACCCACCCATACTCTTGTTGTATCTCTTCATTATACGACTTAAATCTCGCCGTATCGGAACCTAAGATGGCATAATCCACATCCCTCATGATCTCTTCTTCCAACGTATGTGGTTTTGTCGCTCCTTTTGTCAATAAAATCAACTTTGACACCTCATCAACAAAAGAAGAAGAACACCCCAACTCAGTATAAACTCTCCCTGCAATCATCGCACTTTGCTCTTCACTATCTTTTGCATGCGTATCATACACCGCATCATGAAATAAAAACGCCCCCTCTAATCGCTCAAACGAAACATCATAAATCGCACGAACTTCCTCAACATCACGCAACCCCGATGCAATATGCTCTAACGTATGATAAAAACGATGCGTCTCAGTATACCTCGCATATATCTCCGAATCAAATACCCTCACAAGATCACTTCTCTCATTCACTCTATCCCATCCCATACGCTCACTTAAATCAAACCATTTCCCTAAAACATACTCTCGCGTATTTGTAATCATGTTCTCATCTCCAATCCAAAATAATTTGTAATCTCGCCCAACAAACCATCAACATACGTCAAATCCAAACTAGCAGAAGTATCAACATCCCACATTCTTCCCTGAGCATGTTGATGTATTACCCCACTAATCATATTCTTCTTCTCTAAAAAACTATATTGACTCCTAATCCGCCGTTCAATTTGTTGACCTGCTAAGCCTCTCCCCTGCAATCGTTCTCGTTGCAAAGAATCATCACAATCGACAACAATCACATTGTTATTACACAACTCAAGTAATCCTCCCTCTGCAAGCAACGCCGCATTCAACAAAATAATCCCTTTCTTTCCATATAATTCTCGACGTAATCGCATAAGCAGCGGTTTTTCCATGAGTGCATTTAACTGCTGCAATTTCTCTGCATCATCAAATACCATCTCACCTAACACTTTCCGATTAATTTTACTATCCATCAATTGCACCTCAGATCCAAACATACGCACAATACTCTGCCGTAAACCCTGATAAACAGGCTCAACCAATTCATCCAAAATACGATGCCCAATATGGTCTAACTCAATATTGTGAACTAAAATACCCCTCATCGCTCCTCGCTCAACAAGCATATTGCTTACATACGATTTTCCCACCCCTATCTCTCCTGTAATCCCAACCATATACTGCCCAACCATTTTCGCTTCCAACGCCTGTTTCACAAACAATGGCACATATCCTTGTACTAACCCCTGCTCTTTTTGAATCGCTTTCACAATAGTCGAACTCACATGCGCATATTCTTTCTTCGCTGGCAGCAAAAACGTATCAATACCATACTGCTGGCTCTCCCCCACCTGATGTAACAATAATTCATAATCAAAATCGGTACTCCCTCGCGCCCCTTTCACCACAACAGAAATACCATGTTCATACGCATAATCAACAAGCAATCCCTCAAACGCCACAACACGAACCTGCGGCATTGCAACAACTGCCCGCTGCGCCATCGCCACTCTTTCCTCTAAAGAAAATAAATACTTTTTATCAGGATTCACCCCAATACCTACAACTACCTCATCAAAAGCCGCCGCTGCTCTTGAAATAATATCAATATGCCCATAATGAATCGGATCTGCCGAAAACCCATACAATACCGTTGTCATAACCAACACAACCACCTCCAGCTATATTAAAATTACTATCAATTTTTAGTAATAATAAGTAAAATTTATAAACAAATTACACTTTATTCCAAAAATGGACCTAATTGATAAAAAAATCATTTGTGAACTTGACCTAAACGCACGCACCCCCCTCACACTTCTTGCAAAACGCCTCAAAGTCAACCGCAACGTCATTGACTATCGCATTAAAAAACTCGAAGAAAATAATATTATCACTAAATATATCTGCTCACTCAATCTTGGTTTGCTTGGCTTCAAAACATATAAAGTTTACCTTAAAATCAACCCCTCCGAAAGCCATGAATCACTCCTAAAAACAATCAAAAATCACAAAAATATCATTCATTGTCTAAAACTAGAAGGCACATTTGATTATTCTCTTGCCATCGCCGTAAAAAACATCATCGAATTGGATAATATCCTAATGGAATTAAAACAACAATTCCCAAAAATCATTAAAGAATACACCGTAAGCATCGTTGTCTACAGCAAAATCTTCAAATTACATAAACTATTACTAGGTCAGACAAAAGAACTCCCAAAAATCGAAAAATACTCATTGGAAGAGAAAAAAATAACCCTTGACAAAAAAGATCTTCTCATCCTCAAAACCCTCTCGCAACACGCAAACCTCCCCCTAACCATCCTTGCCCAAAAAACAAACCTCAGCCTCGACATAGTTAAATATCGAATAAAAGAACTCAGTAAACAACTCATCACCTCCTATCGTATCACTTTTGATATCGTAAAAATTGGATATTATCACTACCTTATCCTTCTACGTATAAAACAAGCAACAAAACAAGACGAACAAAAATTAGTCACCTGGTGTGCCCTCAAAAATAACATATTATATTGCACAAAAAGAATCGGAAACTTCGACTTTGAGATAAATGTCGCCATAAAAGATATTCAAGACCTCAACAAATTTCTTGGCGAACTAAAAAAAGAATTTGGTCATATCCTTGAATCATACGAAACCAATCTTGCCACATCATTATTAAAATTAGATTACGTACCACTCTAACCAAAAAACGAATCCAAAACGAAAGAAAACACATCCCCAACGGCTAATATGAAACCCTCGTCAATTGACCAGTGAGCGCTGTATAATTCGTAAGACAAAATTAAGTTACCGTCATATCTAACTTAATTCTACACTAATGACAGGCGCGAACGGGAGGGTTTCATATTAGCCATCCAAAACTAAACCTTTTTAACCAAGATTAACATCCTTAATAAAAATGCAACTCGAAATCGACCTTCAAAAAACCGTAGACGAAAACGCCTCAACCTACTTCGAACTCTCCAAAAAAGCAAAAAGAAAACTCCACGGCGCCAAAGACGCTCTTGAAGACAGTAAAAAGAAACTCCAAAAACTCCTCAAAGAAGAAAATAAATTTCTTGCAGAAGAACAAGCCCGTCAAGAAGAAAAACTCCGCACCGCAAATCGAAAACGAGAATGGTACGAAAAATTCCATTGGTTCATCTCCTCAGACGAATTCCTCTGCATCGGTGGCAAAGACGCAACCTCTAACGAAATCATCATCAAAAAACATATGGAAAAAGACGACCTCGTCTTCCACACCAAAGCTCCCGGTTCGCCTTTCTTCCTCATCAAAAACGGCCAGACCGCTCCGCAAACCACCATTGACGAATGCGCTCAAGCTGTCGCCGTCTATTCCAAAGCCTGGAAAATGGGCCACACCATCGCTGATATATTCCATGTCAACCCCGACCAAGTCACCAAAGAAACCAAATCCGGTGAATTCATGGGCAAAGGCAGCTTTATGATCTACGGCAAAACCACCACGTTAAATCCAAAATTAGAATATGCTATTGGCCTGCTCAACGACCAAATCATCGCAGGGCCTCCAACAGCCATCCAATCCCACACAACTCAATTTTTCATCATCATCCCCGGCGACGAAAAGAAAAGTGATCTAGCAAAAAAACTCAAACACAAATTCGGTGCCGGAACTCTAGATGACTTAATTACATTCTTGCCAGCTGGTGGCGGAGAAATAAAGAAATAACCACAAATTATCACTACTTTTTTAAAGAAACCAACGTTTTTACATATAAAGCCCTCGTAGTCTAGCCTGGATAGGACACGAGCTTGCGGAGCTTGGAGCCGGAGTTCGAATCTCCGCGAGGGCGCTTTATTTTTTATATAATTCTTCAAACAA
>Ga0209541_10009835_pt1 | contig 15395 bp, 14 predicted proteins | sample RifCSPlowO2_01_FD_184027 | JGI IMG/M metagenome (GOLD analysis project Ga0209541, IMG submission 184027) | Groundwater microbial communities from Rifle, Colorado - Rifle CSP2_plank lowO2_0.1 (SPAdes) (version 2) | ecosystem: Environmental > Aquatic > Deep subsurface > Groundwater | place...
AACATTTACAAGAAAAGCGTTGCCATCTTCTCTGATAACGATCCTTTCGTTCCTCTTGATAATCAAGACGATTTTAGAGATAAGCTAGGCTCAAAAATAGTCACCGAACACGACAAGGGACATTTTAATACGACGGCCGGGATCAAGGAATTACCCGTCGTTTTAGAAGAGTTATTAATGATAGCGAAATAAATTATGGATAATCTTGAACAAAGGATTCAAAAAATAGAAGAACGTAACAGAAAAGTGGAGGGAGATAAAGCTTGGGAAACAAGCTGGGCCAGAAGGATGGTTTTGACATTTTTTACTTACTTGATTGTCGGAGGCTATCTTCAGGCGATAGCGGTATCCCGGCCATGGCTTAACGCCATTGTCCCGGCCGTTGCTTTTATGATCTCGACTTTGGCCCTGCCGCTCTTCAAGCATGTATGGACTAACCGGCATTTTAACGAAGAAGTTCCGGTAGATCTGATTCGAGAGAAGGAAGAATTAAAGCTTGAAAACCTGTCAAAATTAAGAAGTTTTATCCGAGGCAAGGAAAGGATTACTAACGATGAAGCGGAGCGCCTCCTGAGAGTCTCAAATGCGACAGCCGAAAGATATCTTAACGAACTTGAGAGGGAGGATTTACTTGAGCAGATCGGAACTGTGGGTAAGGGCGTATTTTATAAGGTAAAATCCAGTGAAAATTAAGCAACGCCTCAATGGCAGAAGCCATTGAGGCGTTCAGTATTTCCTCTTCAATAACTTAAAATTATGCAGACACGAGCAATTATCCTGAAAAAACAGAATACCAACGAGTATGATCAGCTGGTTACCTGCTACACAGAAGAGTTTGGCAAATTAACAGCCATAGCTAAGAGTGTTCTTAAGCCAAGCTCAATCCAGGCAATGCATCTGGATGTTTTTAATCTGGTCGAATTTGACCTTATCAGCGGCAGAGGCATGCCTATAATTACAGGCGCTCAAGTCGAGGAAACCTATCTAGAAATCAAAAGTAATCTGAGCCGGTTGGCCGCGGCCTATTTTTTTACTGAGGTAATCGACCGAATCGCCTTTGACTATCAGCAGGATGGCGAGCTATGGAATTTCCTTTCGAGTTTGATTGGGAAATTAAATAAAGGGGCCGATCAAGAGAAAGATTTTGTAATAAAAAACAAGATTGCTTTTCTGAACATTCTTGGATATGCTCCGAATTTTGGAGAGTGCATATTCTGTTCTAAGGCGGAACTGGTTGCTTATAATCCCCAGGCCCGGGGAGGCGTTTGTAAAGACTGTTTTCTTGGCGGCCAGCAGGGGATAGTAGTTAAGGACGGCGATTTTCTGTCAGAGCCGATCCTAAACAGCATTTTCGAGGCTTTAATAGAGCAGAAACTCTATTCGTTGAATTTGATAAATGCGGTAAACCCGCACACCAAATAAGCACTTGCGATAATTCGCATCCGATGAATTGTGCTTATTGTGGTGTGGGGGTAAAATAGAATGATGAGGAGTAAAGTACTAAAATACCTGATTTTGCTGGCCTTAGCCTTATTGATAGTGGCCATCTCTTCCTTTTGGTTCTCGGGCGCCTCTTTTAAAGAGAGCGATGTCGTTTTAGAGCTTGAGGGGCCGACGCAGATTTCGTCAGGGGATGAAGTCGTATATAAATTAAAATACGAGAATAAAACCAGAAGTACGCTGTATGATCTTAATTTCGTCTTCTTTTATCCCGAAGGATCCACTATTGTAACGAATAATGGCGTCAAAGAAGATCAAATCGAAGATTTTTCCATTGAGAAATTATCTCCCGGAGAGAGCGGAGAGAAAGAGTTCCCCGCTTTCTTAGTCGGTGAAAGGGGCAGCATTAAAATTGCCAAAATGGTCCTATCGTTCAGGGCCGGCGATTTAAGATCATCTTTTGAGAAAACCACGTCTTTTTCTACCACCATTATTTCTACACCGATTTCTTTAACTTTGGCGGCTCCGCCCAGCGTCGTTCCCGGCGCTGATTTGCAATACATTCTGGATTATAGGAATGAGTCCAATGACGATATTTCAGACTTAATTGTCGAACTGAATTATCCGGACGGGTTTAGTCCTAAAATTTTTGAACCCAGTCCCAATGTCGGAAATAATAGCTGGTTTATTCAGTCTTTAAGGAAAGGAGAGGGCGGAAGGATATTAATCAACGGATCTCTGGATGGACCAGAAGGAGAGAGCAAAGTAGTCTCGGCTAAATTACGACATAAGGTCGGGGGTACCTACGTTGATTATCAGAAAGTTTTTTCGGCTACAATAATATCTAACCCAATTCTCGGCCTCAGTCTTTTTGTCAACGATGCTGTCGATTATACGGCCGCTCTGGGTGATAAGCTGACCTATGGTATTAAATATAAAAACAATTCCAACATAAGTTTATCGAACCTCAATTTAGAGGTCAGGCTTGAGGGCGAGATGTTTGATCTGTCCAAGCTGGATACTAAGGGAGGGTTTTACGACGATACATCTAATACCATAACCTGGAATTCGAGCACGGTTCCTGAATTTTTGAACTTTATATCTAACTCTGCCGGTCAGGTCAGCTTCAGTGTTTTTATTAAATCATCTTTTTCATCTTCTGTTCCCGGAGCTTCTAGTGATAAATTCATCAAAGTCAGTGCCAGGCTTAGTACTCCCAACATTCCGGCGGGAATTGAAACCGGGAGTGCCGCTGTATCCTCGGGCATAATTACTAAAATCGGAACTCAGCCCACGCTGAATCAGCTTTCTTACTATAACGATCCCGATTTCAGATCTTCCGGACCTATGCCTCCTCGAGTCGGAGAAGAATCATTTTTTACTATTCATTGGCAGCTTACCAACCCCGGGAATGATATGGAGAATGTAAAAATAACAGCTAAACTTCCTACGGGCGCAACATGGGATAACGAAACTCGGACAACGGAAAATCAGCCTGCGCCAAGTTTTAATTCTAATCTCTCCGAGGTTATTTGGAATCTCGGTCGCCTTCCATATGGAACCGGGATTATTGCCGGCAAATATGAGGCGAGCTTTAGAATCAAGATTAAACCCTCGGTCGGCCAAGCCGGAAGCTCGGCCCTACTCCTTGAGAATATCCAGTTTTCCGGCATTGATAGTTTTACCAGACAGAGTATCGTTATAAATAAGCCTAATGTGACTACCGACAGTTCAGTTGATCGGCCGCGGGAAGGAACCGTTCAGTAAAAACAAAAGTTTTTACTGAAAATTTCTAATTTCTAAACCCTAGTCTCTAAACACCTGCCTGCCGGCAGGCAGGAATTTAAAATCCAAATCTCAAAAAATTTACAACTTTAGATATTTGAGATTGCTTAGAGATTAGAAATTAGGATTTAGAGATTAAGTATTATAGACTGTAAATATTACCGTGGATAAAAGCGAAAACAACTTGTTAGAAAAGATAGTCTCATTATGCAAGAGACGGGGATTTATTTTCCCCGGATCGGAGATTTATGGCGGGTTGGCTAACTCATGGGACTACGGTCCGTTAGGGGTTCAATTGAAGAAGAACATTAAAGACCTTTGGTGGGATAAATTTGTTGAACGGCGGGAAGACATTGTTGGGATAGATGCGGCGATTTTTATGAACCCTAAAATTTGGGAGGCATCGCGTCATGTTTCGGAATTCTCCGATCCTTTAGTTGAGTGTAAAAAATGCCATCAAAGATTTCGCGAAGATCAAATTGAGGGGGTGTGTCCCAACTGTGGTGGTAAAGAATTTACCGAAGCCAAGCAGTTTAATTTAATGTTTCCAATTCGGCTTGGACCCACCGAGGATTCTTCGAATATGACCTACTTACGGGGCGAGATAGCTCAAGCAATGTTTGTTAACTTTAAAAATGTTCTGGATACCACGCGTGTCCGCCTTCCTTTTGGTATAGCTTCCCAGGGAGTGGCTTTCCGTAACGAGATAACTCCTGGGAACTTTATTTTCCGGACCCGCGAATTTGACCTGATGGAGTTTGAATATTTTGTCCCTGAAAGCGAGTGGGAAAAGTGGTTTGAATATTGGCGGGGACAAATGAGGGAATGGCTCGAAGATATTGGCGTTGATCTAAAGAATGTTCATGAAGTAGAAATTCCCGACGGAGAGAGGGCCCATTATTCTAAACGCACGATAGATTTCGAATACGATTATCCTTTCGGACAGAAGGAACTTTATGGTCTGGCATACCGCACTGACTTTGATCTCAAAAACCACATTGAGAAAAGTGGTCAGGACTTGAGTTATACCGATCCGGAAACGGGAGAGAAGCTTGTGCCCCATGTAGTGGAGCCGACATTTGGCTTGAGTCGCTCTGTGCTTGTGGCCCTCCTTGAGGCATACCAGGAAGAGGACGATAGAGTGGTATTAAAACTTCCACCGAAACTGGCTCCGTACAAAGCGGCGGTATTCCCATTGCTGAAAAATAAGCCGGAACTTGTTGAAAAGGCCAGGAGCATATTTAAAGATTTGAAAGAACAATTCAATGTTGCTTGGGATGACCGGGGCAACATCGGCAAAAGGTATTATTCCCAAGATGAGGTCGGCACGCCATATTGTGTGACTATAGATTTCCAGACTCTTGAGGACCAAACAGTTACTGTTCGAGACCGGGACACGGCCAAACAGGAAAGAATCACCATATCAGAGCTGGGGAGCTTTCTTGGGGATAAATTAAAGTAGGGCCTTTTCGAGGAACTTGATATAATTAAAAGTACTAATGGCGTCCATCAATCTAAATCAAAGACTCATTATCATACCCTTAGTCGGGGCTGTTATTGTTGCCGGTGCGATATGGTTTTTTATAGCAAGCAGGAACAGAATAGTTTCTCATGAGTTTGTGGGAAGCATAACCAAAGTTGAGGGGAGCCTCATCTATGCCACGGGAGTATTTAAATCTTCCGAGCATCCCGAGATCACAGCTGGCGATAGAGTAGTCGAAGTCCAGATTATAATCGGTCCGGATACCGAATTCATAAAAACGACCCTAATCCGTCCGACTCAAGAAGAATTGCGCAAAACCGATTATATATTTTATCCCGACCAGCTGGCAAAAGAACAAAAAAATGCCACTATTGAAGATCTGCTTTACGATATGAAGTTTTATCCCCATCCGGAAATCACCGTTAAATCCTCAAAAAATATTTTTAATAAATCGAAAATTACTCCCGATCAGGCGGATTATCGGATAATGGCAGTTCCTGAATTCCGCTCTCGTCTCGGTACTTGACATAAATTCCTCAAAATAGTATAATTAACCCAGGAAATGGGCCTTTTTGGCTCTTTGACAACCGCCTCGCCAAGGGGCAGAAGGAGATCGTCGTGAGAAGCGTGAGAAGATTGCTATCGGTCGGCATTTTGATTTTGATTACCGTATTCTTAGGTTCAGGATGTGGGAAAAACCCAGTTGGACCGGATCCGACCCCCACTCCTACGCCTTTGCCGGATACGGTGATCCCTCCCGGCTCCGAGGTTTACGAGTCGCCGAAATTAATCGGGCCTCAGCGGAACTCAACCATACCTTTGGAATATCCTGCCGGATGTTTCAAGATAATGCCCACTCTAATTAGTCCCGGCCGGGGATCTATATTCCTTCAGAGGAGAACATTATTAGTTGCCTTTTTCGTTGACATTTGTTCTGAAGCGCCAATTGTAGACGATATTAATGAATTTGAGCTTCGAGTTAAGTCCTACGATTCCGGTGGCAATTTTGTAGGCTTTTTAGGGACTGGTCTTCGAGTACCTGGCAGAACTAGGAGTCCTATCTCAATGCAGGCCTATACTGCACCCATTTCGGATGTACCCCCGTTTATTTACTCAATCGGGACAAGCTTCTATTCTTTACAGGGGCCAAGTACCCCCACTCCTCTTTCAACGGAGCTCGATCGAAGCCAACCGGCAATTGTCAGATTCATTGTCGATTGGCGAAGGGGATACTAGTCACCATATTCGATTAACTCTAGTAGCGGCCACCTTAACCATAAGGTAGGTCGCTTTTGTTTTATCAACATTACCCGTCTCTATTATCCGAATATCGGTTATAATGTTATTAATGGCATATAGGCGATATAACTTATTAATTCTTGCTTTTGTGTTGGCTGTTTTCGGCTCTTTTGTGGTTTTTGATAACGCTTCAGCCCTTAAAGATACCCCAATTTTTTATAGCCATAGTGTCTTTTCTGACAACGATAATTATATAACAGACAGTTTTTATGATAATACTACTCCCGAATTTCAGGCCTATAAAACATCTTGGGACATAAATTATTTTAATCCTGACCCAGTCGATCCGCACATGGGGGATTTTTTGCCAGTTGATCCGAATAATCCCGGTGTCGGAACGGGAGGTACCGCCGCTGTTGTCGATGTATGTTTCTATGAGCCAGCGACGGGCTATAGAACATGCCGGGAGATTTTATATTCCTGCGACTGGTGCGATCCTGCAGATACTTATTCGGACTCTCCTGGATCTTGGGATATAACAGACACGGAAGCCAATTCTACTCTTCGGGGTTATCAAGTGGTGGCTTATGCCATCTTTGTTTTGAACGGTCAGGTTGACGTTGAGGATTATGTATATGGTCGGACGGTGAGTATTGATTCTTTTCAGATCAACGGATCGGATTCCAACCCCTCGACTGTTCCACCGAGCAATCAGTTTAATGTAAGCTGGGATATCTCCGATACCAGCAATCAGATTAGTACGGTGGGGGGGTGGCCTGACATACTTCTATACTGGAACGGTCCCGCATCGATGGTAAGCGCCTGTCCTTATCCGGCAGATCCATCAGATCAATCATCTATCTTTGCCAGTAGCAATTATGCCAATAGTTGTCAGTTTAGTGATACAACTAGTTTTTTCAAGACGGTTACGTTTACGGCTGATGGCTTAGGTACAGTTGATTTTGCTCTCTGCGCTCTGGGACCATCAGATATCCGTTCTGTATTGGGGTGCACCTCTGATGTTACTATGTCGGGAGCTTATGCTCCAGGATATACATTTAGCAAGAGTAATCCCTGGACTCCAGATAATCGGACGGTAAATATCAATGCTCCGGCGACGGTCAATGTGATTACTTATAACGACGTCAAGGGCTATTGGGATTTAACCGGTCCTGATGGCACCGTTAACTACTCTAACGTCTCGTCATCAAGCTATATCGGAAGTCCCGGCAACTATACTCTTACAGCCAATGGTATACCTTGTCACTATATCTTTCCTTCCGACGACAATCAGGATGTCGGTCCTGCCGAAACTTACGACTTTCGCATCGAATACCGGCCGATAGTCGGCTGCGGCCAGCCCACTCTCGATATTAAATTTAGCAATAACGACGGGCCCGTAACCGTAAACTACGGGAGTTCGGGAATATTAAGCTGGGCCGTTACTAACGGTTCCTCCTGCACTCGAAGCTGGTCTCCCGACACTTCGGCCACAGACGGAAGCGAGTCCGTCGGTCCGATAACCTCCAATACGACTTATTCGATGACTTGTACGGGAGCCACTAGTCCGCCGGCGACCGACTCCGTTACGGTTAATGTTTTACCTTCGGCAAGCATAAACTGCAATGGAGCCAATCCCTGCACAATAAATAATGGACAATCAGCGACAATCAGCTGGAGTTCATCTAATGCTATGTCTTGCGCTGTCGGCCAGAATGTAAAATGGGAAGAATATCCGACCGATAACGTCTTGGTTAACGGTAATAATGCTTCAAATGAAAGTTTCGGCTGGGGCAATAGTGGTGTTTCTTCCAAACAGCGCCTTACGTCAGATGGTTTTGTTGAATTTACAACTAACGAACCTTCTTACAAAATGGCCGGACTGGCCCCAGTCGGGTCTGACCCCAAGATTTATGGAAATCTTGTCTTTGGAGTCTATCCAGAAGGACCGGCAACCTATCAAACAATTCCGGCCCTGGATATCTATTCGGGAGGAGGTAATATTGCCGCTGACATAACAACTCACTCTATCGGAGACTTTTTCAGGGTTGTAGCTAATGGCAGTGCCAATCTGCGAGAGTTTTACAAGAATGGCACTAACCTGTTTAATTATTTTGGCGTTTCTTTTCCATATGTCTTGAATGCTACTTTCTATTCTAGGCCCGCAACGATTATCAATGCAATAATTGGAGACGAGAGTTGGATAGCTCTTTCAAGCGCTGGGTCAATTACGTCTGCCCTGTTGGAAGATACGACCTATACTATTCACTGTTCCGGAGCTGGAGGAAATAGCAGTCAGAGTGTAAGTATAACCGTTCTTCCTCCTCCGCCGACTTTATCAAACATTACTCTTACAGAACCTAATTATTGTCAGTCTGGTCCAGGCGGAAATGTTTCATGGAATTATACCGATCCAAGCAGTAACCCCCAGAATGGTTATCGGGTTCAGATAGATAATGATCCCGCATTCGGAAGCCCAGAAGCCGATTCATGTCCCTTGGGTGCCGGCTGTACGGGCGGGACTTCTACGGCTTACGCAATCCCTCCAGGCGATCTCTCGTTCAATACGACTTATTACGCAAGAGTCATGGCCTGGAACAGTGCCGGCTCACCATCGGGATGGGCGACTATGACCCTGTGCAATGGCTATCCTTCAAGTCCTGGCGGATGTCAGCCGGCTAATACCAGCTGGAAGACTCCGATTCATGCTTGGCCGTTCAGCCAGCCTTCTAGCTATGATCCGGTTTGGGCACCGATAAGTCCGGCCGCCGGAGCCACCGTTCAATTTACGGATCGGACTTTGTTTGATGCGGCATCTGCCGGTAAGACTTGGAGTTGGAGTTTTGGCGATGGCGGAACTTCCAATCAACAGAACCCCGCTTATATTTATTCATCACAAGGTTCTTATAATATAAGCCTTGTTTCTGGCGATAACGCCGGAAGTTGCACATCTTCGCCTGAAGCCATTGGCGTTGGACAATCGCTCCCGACATGGAGGGAGATCGGACCGAGGTAACGTGTTGCAATCGCACTCTCTGACTGGTATAGTGGCTTAGATATTTTTAAAAAAAGGATAAAAATGGTCTTTAAGCTTCTCAAGAAGAAAAACTATCTGGCGATGATACAAAATGCCGCCAATGGCCAGAACTGGATGTTTAGGAATTTATTTGTCGAGGATGGCGGTCAGGTTAAGGATATTCTGAATGACGGCCGATGGAGCTGCGCGGTTTTTGTTTCCTCGATCCTCTATCTTAATAAATTAATTAAAGATGTTCATGCCAATGTCGATAGCACTGTGAGAGATATGATAGCTAGCGGATGGCATGAAATTAAAGACCTGAGGTCCGGGGCTGTAATTGTGTGGAAGAAGAAGTCCGCTCAAGACGACGGTCAGATGCACGGCCATATCGGCTTTTTTGTCGGGAATGACATGGCGATCAGTAACGATTCTGGCGGTACTGGTTTTCCCAGAGAACACGACCCTACCTTCAACGGGACTCGAGAAGTAGACAAGATTTTATGGCATCCCGATCTTGATATAGAGTAAAGCATTGGCTTGCCCCGCCCTTGGAAAGAACCCCTTTCCAAGGGCGGGGTTTTTTGTTATAAACTACTAGTCTTGTTCATTGAAAAGGAGACTATATGAGACGATCGCCGGAGTCAATTTTTGGCGGTGCAACATTTGACGATTTCCTGTTAAGGCCTCGCAAGAGTGTTTTGGCCAGCCGAAAAGATGCCGATTTGGCCATGCCCCTCACTAAAAACATAATTTTGCCCGGGCTTCCCGTGGTGCCGGCTAACATGAGAACGGTGACTGGCGGAAGAATGGCAGCGGCCGCGGCTCTTAACGGAACGATTGCATTTTTGCCGAGAAGCTATTCCATTGATCAGGTTGTTGAGAGGATACGTCAGGTTAAAAGCCTCCACGCTCATGTAATTGAAAATCCTCTGGTAATTCACCAGAAAGCTACTTTAGGCGAAGCTCGCAAGCTTATTAAGGATAAGCGGATTAGCGGCATATTGGTTGAGAGTTTAAAGGGAAGCGGAATTCTAGCCGGAATTCTGTCTCGCCGGGACTTGTTCGGGCCTGATTCTGCCCGAGTTGAGGAGTATATGACATCCTTCGATGATGTTAAATTCGGTCGGCCCGACATATCAATTGAAGATGCAGAAAAAATGCTTAACACTATCAGGAGACAGAAACTTCCTCTGATTGACGACAATCGAAGAATCGTCGGTCTGATTACGATGAAAGATTTAAAACTCGCTAAATCCAAACCTTTTACTACCAAAGACTCCAGAGGGAGATTAGTGGTTGGAGCCACCATCGGTGCCAGGCCGGGCAGTGATTACATTGAAAGAGCTGAGGCGGTTATTTCTGCCGGAGCCGACGTTATTATGATGGATGTTGCCCATGCCCACTCGGTCAATATGGAGAAGGCAATTAAAGCTTTTAAAGCTGAGTTCAGCGGTGTCGACCTTATTGTTGGGAATGTTGCTACCGGAGAGGGAGCCAGGTTTCTTGTTAATCTTGGTGCAGACGCTATTAAGGTTGGCATCGGTCCGGGCCGGGGTTGCAGAACCAGGCTTGAGACAGGTTTCGGAACGCCTCAGCTTGAAGCTATTCGCGAAGTTTATTTGGCTATTGGTCGAAGAGTCCCAGTCATGGCCGATGGTGGAGGTAGAACTGCCGGCGATGTGGCCAAGGCAATCGCCTGTGGCGCATCTACGTTCATGCTCGGTGGTTTATTTGCCGGAACCGATGAAGCGCCTGGAACAAGATATCAGGATCCTTCCACCGGCCAGGATATGAAGAAATACGGGGGAGAAACTTCTCCCGAAATAAAACTGGATCAATATTCCGCTATTGACGAGCCCAATGAAGATTTTGAGGGCGTTGATAATATGGAAGGCCAGATGAGACCAGTGCCGTATAGCGGCAGTGTGACTAAACTTTTAAGAAGGCTGAGAGGCAGTCTTCAGTCAGCCGTAAGTTACGGCGGAGTTAAGAGATTAGCAGATTTTCATAAGGAATTGACGCCAAATATCAGTAAGTATCTGGAAAGACTCACCGAAGCGTCCAGGAAAGAGTCGTTCGACAGATAAAGACCCATTAAGGGTCTTTTTATTTTGCGCGGGCGACGGGACTCGAACCCGCAACCTCATCCGTGACAGGGATGCGATCTAACCAATTGATCTACGCCCGCAACGAAGGAAATCATAGCATGAAACACCCCGATTTAAAAGGCCGCTCGACGATATAGGCCATAATAAACTGTTACCGAGATATGAAAAGGGGTCAGACCCCTTTTCATATCTCGGTAATTGAAACAAGCCATTATAAATGTTAATCTTATAGATATGACTTCGTTGCAATACAAATCAGATCTCAATTTCAATCGTGTTTTGTCTTTGGATTCCGTGAGCCCCTGGCTCGTTATTAAACCGGAATACGCTTGGCTGGCTGTCTTTATTCTGGGATTGTTTTTTGCAATCGCGAGCTTAGTCCTGTCCTATCACTGGAACAGATTCATGATTGAGAAAGTGGTTTTGGCGAAGGCGTCTTTAATATATTTTTTGGTTTCGGTCGTTCTGATTGTGGCAATGATAATCTCCCTGACAATTTATTTGAATTCGTTATAATTTTTTAAACCAATGCTAGATCTTGATCCAAGCGAAAAACTTGTTTTAAAGGTAAGGCGACACAAACTAGTTTTATTTTTTCAGTCTTTTTTCTTGACCTTATTTGTGATCGTGCCGCCTCTTCTATTCTGGGTAAGCCAGCAGAACCTTGCTATTAGAGGTAATAATCTGGCGTTATTCGCCAGTCTTTACTCGGCGATTTTGTTAATCGGCTGGATAACCTTCTTTATTATTTGGACTAATTACTATCTCGATGTTTTAATCGTGACAGACAAAAAGGTGATCTTCATGGAACAGAAGGGTTTTTTCAAACGTGAAATAGCCACGCTCAGACTCGACAGGATACAAGATATTACGGTTACCGTTACTGGAATTATAGCCACCTTTCTCGATTACGGAACATTAAGAATTCAATCTGCCGGAGAGACGCCGGAGTTTGTGATCGCGAGCATTCCCAAGCCCATTAAAGTTAAGGCGATTATTTACGAACTTCAAGGAAAAATTTTGTCCGGCCACGGATTTTAGTACTGGGCATACTATGAGCAAACGATTATTGATCCTTCTCTGTATAACGATTCTGGCCGGCGCGGGTCTGGTAATCATAGCCTTGCGCTTCGATCCATATCAATCGGAGAGCGGTATCATTTTTTTATTTTTATCATCCCTGTTTGCTTTTATTTGGGGGCTAGGATCTCTAATGTTTTTTACCCTGCATCTACTTAGTAATAATCGCTGGCAGGATTCTTTCAGAAGGGGACTCCTTCTGGCTATATTTGTCGTGACATTGATTTTATTCAGGATAAACGATATTTTTTACTGGTATCTGGCTTTAGGCTTAGGGATAGTATTGGTTTTTGCAGAGGTCTTAATTGGTTGGCGATTGAATAAAGAGACACATGACAAAAAATAGAAAATTTATAGAGGTAAGTACTAAGGAGGAGAAAGACCTTCTTGCTGCACTAGAAGGAAGGCATGATATCGAAGCTGAGCGCATGAAGCGTTATCTGTCCATGCCCGATTTAAGCCGGACTCCGGGCAGTCCTATTCATGAAATAGTTCAGCGTGTTCTTGTCTCGCCGGACTTTAGCGGTCTCGACGTTATTAAGGTGCCCGAGGTGGTACCGACTGACATGAGCTTTGATTTATTCGATTTTCCCCCGGATCACCCTACCCGTTCAAAGTCCGATACTTATTATGTTAATGATAATCACATCCTGCGCACTCACACGACTGTAATGTGGTATTACTATTTGCTTGACCCAGATGTTAAACAACGAATGGCTGCGGGTGAATCGGTTGGTTGCTTATCTTTCGGCAAGGTTTATAGAAAAGACGAGATCGACCGTAGCCATATGAATGTCTTCCACCAGATTGATGGTTGGTATTTAACTCCTAAAGATAAAAAAATAATTGGGACAGAAGAACTCGAGCACGCATTACGGGGAATTGCACGTGTAGTATTCGGTCCAGATACTTCACTGAAAATATTCCCCGATACGTTTCCTTTTACCGACCCGTCATTACAGATGGAAATAGAAAAAAATGGTAAATGGCTTGAGGTTCTTGGTAGCGGCGTAGTTAAGGGTAGCGTCCTAGAGAAGCTGGGTGTTGATTCATCGAAATGGAATGGTTGGGCGTTCGGTACCGGAATTGAGAGGTTTGCGATGATCTCCATGGAATTGCCCGACATCAGGCTATTGTGGTCAACAGACCCCAGAGTAAAAAAACAGTTGAAGCTTGATCATATTTATAAAGAGGTTTCTAAATACCCGCCAGTTACTAGGGATATCTCTTTTGTAGTTAATAAAACTTTTGTGCCAAATGATTATTTCGACCTTATTCGTCATCTGGGAGGGGATTTAGTCGAACAAGTTGAACTTCTTGATAAATACGAGAACGATAAGAAATTCGGTTCGGACAAAATAAGCTACACCTATCGGATAGTTTACAGGAGCAATGAGCGCACCCTTACTGTTGAGGAGATAGATCCTATTCAGGGTAGAATATATAAAGAAACGGCGAAGCAGTTCGGGGCGGAATTAAGATAACGCTCGCTCCTCCCAACTTTTCAACCTACTTTTTATCTTCGGTAAATGTTTAAATTAACCTCAATTTAGTTGATAAACCAGGGTTTCCCCATCGAAGACTCTGACCCTAGTTTATTGATTAACTAAATTATCAGTTAATTTAAACATTTCTTAAATTCGGGAGAGTATATGTCGGATAAGAGGGCAAGAAAAGGAAAAGGGGTCAGACCCCTTTTCCTTTTCTGGAAAAAAGACGGTCTGCAAAGTTATTGACCAGCTTATTTTATTTTGGGTGGCGGGCGATGACGTTTCATTTGCTTTTAACATCAAATTTGTTATAATTATTTTATGACTAGAAAGTCCACAATAGTTATAAATAAGGAAGGAAAATGGTATGTGGCTCGGTCTCTGGAGCTTGGTGTTGTTAGCCAAGGCAGGACTATCGAGGAATCGGAGCGAAACATTAAAGAAGCTCTGGAGTTATACCTAGAAGATCAGCCCGATAAAAAGAAAAATTTATCCGTAGGTACTCCGCATATAAGCTGGCTTGATTTATAGTGGCCAAAACTTATTCTGGAAAACAAGTTATAAAAGTACTATGCCGTAAGTTCGGCTTTTATTTTGTTTCTCAAAAAGGTAGCCATGTTAAGCTACGAAAGATGGTAGGCAGTAAAACAATAACTACGGTAATTCCTCTACACAAAGAACTTGCCCCGGGAACTTTAAAAGGCGTATTAGATTTAGCCGAAATTGAAGTTAAGGATTTAAATAAAAATAAGTAAAATCTACAAGGACCAAGCAATTCGGGGCGGAATTAAGGTAGTCGCTCAAGGACTATGCCCAGACTCGGACTTTACTCGCAAGAGATTATTACCTTTCGGGACACGTTCGTCTCTTGTATTGTGGTCGGTTGGAATGAAAATTTCAACCGACCTTTTTTATTGCCTGGGAAAAGAGAAAAGGGGTCTGACCCCTTTTCTCTACCCTATTTTATCCCGCCAGAGGCGTCCTTTGGTTTAAAGAACGGGGACGCCTGTTCTTCACCCCGGCTTTGTCTGGGGTTTCTTTTTATAGGTCAAGAATCTAGGCAGTGAAAGTCCTGTGGATAGCATTAAAAAACGGCCCTAAAATGGCCGTTTTTTGTTCAAAATTAGACTTGATTTGAATACCTAAAAATGATAGAATTTATTAGTTAAAATAACCTTTGTTTATGGCCGATAAAGATACTAAAAAACCCCTTAAAGCTGAAGCCGAAAAGTCGTCTTATAGTGCTAAGGACATTCAGGTACTTGAAGGTCTTGAACCGGTCAGGAAAAGACCGGGCATGTATATTGGCTCTACCGGACCCGAAGGTCTGCACCATTTGATCTGGGAGGTTTTTGACAATTCCATAACATATCAAACTCCGGTTATTGTTCGGGAGAACGGCAGGATAAAGTTAGCTGAAGTCGGCCGGCTTTTAGATTCCTATTTTGATGCCCATAAAAATCTTGTCGAGAAATCTCGTGACGGCAAATGTGAGATTTTAAGAAAAGATTTTTCCATTGAATCGCTATCATTTAATAATCGAGACTTGTCGCTTTCATACCATACCATTTCCTCGCTGATCAGGCACAAAGTCAATAGTGATGTATACAGATTAACTCTTCAAAACGGACGACAAGTTGAAATTACTCCCTACCATTCTCTGTTTACTCTTAAAGATGGAGAAGTCGCGCCGATTAAAGGGTCTGATGTGGTTGTCGGTAGTCCTCTTATAGTTCCCAAGATTTGGCCCG
>Ga0209541_10009836_pt1 | contig 15392 bp, 17 predicted proteins | sample RifCSPlowO2_01_FD_184027 | JGI IMG/M metagenome (GOLD analysis project Ga0209541, IMG submission 184027) | Groundwater microbial communities from Rifle, Colorado - Rifle CSP2_plank lowO2_0.1 (SPAdes) (version 2) | ecosystem: Environmental > Aquatic > Deep subsurface > Groundwater | place...
GAAAATGTTTGGGTGTCGGCGAAAGGCTGATTAAGGAATCAGCGTTGTTATTCAGGAACTTTTCAATTGCTTCATCTATCTCTTCTGCACGTTTGAAGAGTGCAGTGGGTTGCAGGAGTACAACGATCCTCACTTTTTCGTTTTCCTTTTCGAGTGTTTCTACACTGTGTTGTAAAACAGGAAGCGTAGGGCTGTTATCTTGTGCGAATTCTGGAGGTCTGTCAATCACTTCAACGCCTGCCTGCAGTGCAATCTGTTTAATTTCAGGATCTTCGGTAGAAACAAAAATCTTTGAAAGCAGTTTTGATTTTTTTGCCTCTTCTATCGTGTACAGGATCAATGGTTTTCCGCAGAGTAGTTTGATGTTCTTCCGCGAGATGCCTTTCGATCCACCCCGTGCAGGGATGATTCCAATAATTCCGACGTTTTCTTGTATGGGTTGAGTGGCCATGGTGCAATGTTTAGTACATCAGCTGTTTTTGAATATCAATTTCGGTTTCTGCAAGAATCTCAGCAATCTTATGGCTTGTTTTTTCTTTGAGATAGAATGCACTTGAAGGATACTTCCTATTTTTGATCTGTTTGAGCATCGCCTCTTTGATTTTTTCTTGGTTATGGGGTGCACTGATGACATTTTCAGCGCGTGTTCTTCCCCCTTGTCGTGTTCCGATATCTACAACCGGTGTTCCTAAATATGAGCATTCTTTAATGCCTGCAGATGAATTTCCAACTAAGCAGCTTGCATGATTTAAAACGCGTGCAAATAATTCAGGACTTATATAACGATAGAAATGCACAAAGGGCGGCTTCTTATGTTCGCGATAGACGCGGATTGCTTTAGTCACTTCATCATTTCCTGCGTCAATATTTGGCCAGATCCAGATCGTGGGCATCTTTAATGCATCAATGGCTTGAATGGTTTCTTCCATCTGCTGTCGTCCTGATCCATACTCTGTTGTAACAGGATGCTGCATAACGACGACATACCCCTTGGTCAGATCGAAGCGTTCTCCGAGTCCTTCAGGTCCTTTTTCCCAGAGATCGTGGGGGAAACTCAGGTCGATGGTGGTGAGGTATTCAATATCCAAGCTTCCTACATTGTGGACTTGTTTTGGATCCTCTCCCATCTTGATGATTCTTTCTTTAGAAAGTTCATTGGTGGGGAAATGCAGATGTGCAAGTTTGGTGATGGCGTGCCTGACGCTTTCATCAATCGTTCCGGTGACATCTCCTCCTTCAATGTGTGCTAAGGGAATGTTCATGTACGCTGCTGCGATGGCGATGGCTAAAACTTCATACCTGTCTCCACGCACCAGCACCACATCAGGCTTGAGATTTTCAAGAACGGTTGACATCTCCAACAAACCCAGGCCTGTTGTTTTTGCCATGGTAATCGGAGAACCGCCTTCAAGAAGCATGTTGATTTTTGCATGAATCGGAACACCATCTCGTTCAAGTTCGCTGGTCACATCACCATATTTGGGAAGGAGCGCAGAAGCAGCAACAACCAGTTGCAGTTCGAGTTGGGGGTGATTTTTCAGCTGTTGAATGAGCTGTTTGCATCGTGTATAATGTACCCGATTAGTGATTACAAAACAGACCTTCTTTTTTCCTGTTCCTTTTCCAGCTCCTAAACCACCTTGAGGTATGCCATCCATGATTTGCAGGGATCGTCGCCTGCTTTATAAAATCTTCTTTTTCCATTCGTGAGATACGGATGGTTTGACAGCGAGGGTACATCGGTTGGAAAAAGAAGAGTCAGAGCAAACCGACCACTACAGGTCTACTGCTATAGGTCTATAACTGATGATGATCGGTTTGCGATTGACGTTGCTGTTGGGGCGATCATTATTTTGCAGTAGAACCCTAAGGTAGTTCAGCATGACAGTCGCGCTGGACACGTTCGACAAAGCGTTTCCATAGTTGGATATATACAGCATTATCCTCTCCAAAAAAGACGGGCCACTTATCCAGGTCAACAGCGGCAACGGCCGATGCAACAACAGACTGGTACTCACGGCAGAGGGAACGATCCGGTTTTACCATCTTCATCAGGAAAAACGGATTGGGGGAAACGTTTTCGGTGAGGGTTCGTTGCAATCCTTCAAGGTACTGACGGTCGGCATCGTTCCCCTCGTTCCGCTGCAGACGGGAGAGAAGATAGGCAAGATACGTGTCGATTTCTCCCGGTGTTGCGTGTTCTGGGGATGCGAGTGAGCCGGTTTCGCGCAGGCGTTCAAGGGCTCGGGGAAATGTTTTGAGATAAGGCACTGCCTGCGCTGATGCAGAGTCAAGAGTTTCCTTAGGTGCGTTGCGCACGAAGTTAAACTCGTTAATAGGATCACCCGACTGGCCGACTCGAGCCCAGAAGAGGTTGATATATCCTTCCTGACGGTCGCGATGCACGAGAAGATAGGGGATAAAAGAGGTGCCAATCTGTGGGTCAAACGCATACATGAGTACAGGGCGAAAAACCTGGTCTGCAACAGCAACCCGGTTGTGATCGTCAGAAGACCATTCATTATGAACATGTTCCGCTTCGTGGAAAAAATTGAGCAGGAGATTTGACAACGGCATCGCTGCCAGCTCGACCGTGTCGTTCGGATATGTTTTTCCCAGTGCGCTGTCGCCTTCATCGCTGACGAGCAGACCCGGACTGATAAGAATCGCAACTTCACGCAGATCCTCGTGATGGCCGGTAAAGGCGTAAAATTCGTTCAGAAGGTCCCTGACTTCCGGCGTGAAGGTCATCATTTTATCAGGGCTTTTCAGCTGCTCGACCACTGCGGCTTTGTCATACTGGCCGTCAACTGGTGCAAAAAGAGGATCACCTTCAGGATACTCAGGAGCACAGCCGGCAACGAGGAGCGCGATGCCTGCTGTGGTGATTCCGACACGTTTTTTGATGGTCATTTATAAGACGGAATAGCAGAACGTTTTTAAACCTTTCTTTAAAAAGTAATACCATGATCCCGACACTATCTTTTTATAACCTTTTTCATTCTCCTGTTTCATGCTCATCACCTGTTCTCTCTGCAAGAAGAAGCACTTTTATCGAGACACGTGTCCCTTAATCTATAAGGTCATGAAGCAAAATCAATTCAACCGCGAAGCAAAACAAGATTATTTTGGTGCATCTCCCAACCTGTTTGTTGGACGGTTTGGGTATCCCAACATTAACGTGGGTATTCTAAATACAGAACACGATCAGTACCAACAGAACGACAACCATTTGCTGTGGAGCAGAGAAAACTATCAAATTCCGCAGATCATGGACCTCCGTTTGTCCTTGATCAATTCGTCATTTAAAGCAAACATAAAAACCTTTGACGATCGTTTTCTGCAGATGAGCCAGGAAGTAGCCATGGCCCAAAACCCTGTTGATGTGGAACTGCACCTCTCAAAAAAACCTCAGCATAAACTCAGCTTTCACCAAGAAGCCTCGCCTCATGGAACGACCGTTCGGCTCGTGCAGGCAAATATTACGGAAAATCCAAAAATTCCCACCAAGATTGACAAAGCAGTGAGCGATACAGATCTGAAAGCAAACGAGGCGCTGACGACATTATATCAAAAGGATATTGACGAGCACTATCTCACCAAACTCCTCAGTGCAGGAACTTTGGGTCTTGGAAAAAACAGGAAACTGGTTCCTACCCGATGGAGTATTACTGCAGTGGATGACACGCTCGGCAAAGCGCTGGTGGAAGACGTTAAGCAATTTCCTGAAACCGATTACACGGCGTTTGCCGGAGGCTATTTGGGAAATTATTACATCGTGCTCTTTTTTCCTGGCGTCTGGGAATATGAACTGTTTGAAACCTATGCAGAAGCTCCTCTTGCACAGCAGGATCAGTGGATGAAGCCCCATGGCGGACAATCCTGGACAACGGATTACGAACCCTATTCTGGAAGAAAAATTTATGCAGAAGAAACTGCAGGAGGTTTTTATGCATCCCGTCTTCCGGTGCTCGAGCATCTCAAAAAGATCAAGAGGCAGGCAAGCTGTTTAGTGCTTCGGTTTATCACGCGGGACTATTATGCGCACCTCGGTGTATGGGTCTGCAGAGAAGCAGTGCGCAAAACCATGAACACCCAGCCGATTGTCTTCTCAAGCAAAGAACTCTTGATTGAATTTGTCAGAAAGTTTGTGCACAAGAAATTCAATTATCCTGCCGATGTCCTGTTGAAGGCGAGTAAGGTGATGCAGAACCAGAATCAGCAGAGCAAGCTCATTAAGTTTGGATTTTAAAGAACATTTTTACGCTTTTTTGTTATCCTTCTATCTTTCCGCAGGACAATCCCCCACGTTTTCTGTTGTATAACTCGCTCGTGGCGTTGAGCGAATCATTCCTGGAACAAAACCGCGTATTTTCGCATTGAGAAGGGTGATATCTGTTCCTTCATTCAGGTGTGCAACAAATTCCGGCTTTGCATCACACATTTCCACGTTACTCAGAGTAATGTTAGAAACACTGATGCCTGTTGTTGTCGCTAAAAGTGGCTGGGCAGCGCCGGTAATCGTGACACCCTGTACGTGGGTTTGCTGAGTTGGTCCATAGATACTCACCAGTTGCTGCGGTTTTTCTGGTGGTGTGGTATACGTCACTGAAACGTCATCAATATTCACATTTTCTGCACTGAGTGTGCCCTGGGTGTTCAGAATCGTGACTGGACTACGGGTGCTGGCAACCTGTATGTTTCTCCCTCTTAACATCTTCTGTCCGCTGGTCACTTCAGGTTTGGATTGGAGTGCGAAGAAATAAAATGGCTCTTTTCGTTGAGGCCCCAGCGTAATTTTTGCATCTTCAATATCTGCTGCTTCTAGAGAGTGTATTGCTGCTGAAGGTGCATCTGATTCAATATATGCGTTGAGCCCACGAATGCGTGTTGGTCCATGGTAGGGGTAGTTTCGCTTGGGTGATGATGTTGATCTTGCCGACACCAGAAAGAGTGTCTGATAATCGCTCTTCGGATTCTGGAGGCGCAAGGGGTTTTCAACGATATTCTTAAAAAACAAATTCTGCATCTCTGGGCCGTATGCTACTACCGCAGGGCCTGTCCAGTATCCTTCAAGAAGCATATTCTGCATGCTTACTGGTTCGCTTTGAGAAATATAGATTAAGTGGTCAATATCAGAATTTTTAATGCGAAGATTCTGCGCAGAGAAAGAAGGAAGTTCGCCGATAACAACTCCATCTCTTATTGTATCATGGATATACAGGTTTTCAATACGCATGCTCTGGGGTGGTCTGCGTCCCTGAAAGGGCCCGCCGTAGATGCCATGAGCATAGATAGGATCATAATCGTTGTTGGTCCAATACGGAAAGCTTTTACTTGAATTTCTTCCCTTCCAGTTCCTGTTTCGCTGAGCATTGCCGTCATACTCAAGGTTGCGAATGGTGCATTCCCGTACCCCACTTTTACAGGCGATAAAGTTTTCCTGAGGGGTGTACTGGTTTTGTGGTGATGCGTAGAGGTAGCGTTCTTCATCATTAGGGGGGAAGTCAGGCAGCTGAATAACCGTGCTGCAACAGGCAGGAACATTTGGCTCGTCTGGGCTGGTAGCACATCCGTCATTGCAGGTGTTTGCGCATTCTGGATCGTGATTGAATGTACATCCTGCTCCTTGGAGGGTTACTGCGTTTGCAACATCGATAAGTTTGTGTTGGAATGTTCCCGATGCAAGCTCGACCGTACCCCCGTTGGGTAGAGCGTCCATTACTTTTTTCATGATCTCATCGTTGCGTACGTAGTCATTTTCTGGCCGGTGGCCCCACCATACCGGAGAGATGGTGACTGCAGGATTCGTGAAACGCACATTTCCTTCTCCTGAGAAGAGCGTTTGTTGTGGTCCGGTGAATAATCCTTCTATTTGGAGAGTGGTTCCTTGTTGGAGAGAGAATTGTGCTCCTTGTTCTACGCGGATGTTGATGCGGGAAGGGATAACCATGTTTTCATTAATACGGTATGCTCCTTGCGTGATGGTCATTTCAGCCTGATTACCTGCAAGTTCTTGAAGGCAGATCGTGATCGATTTTTGTTGGTCTACACGACAGGTTACCTCGGGTGATACGTGTTCCTGTTCTCCTCCTCTTGGTACTTCACTTGCTTGGAGATACTCTTGCTGGCTCACCGTTCCTAGTTCAAGTCTGCATGTCGTCATATTTTTTCCTTCCTCAAGACAAGAAGCCAGTTGTTGGTAGCGTGTTTGTTCTTGGATGGCGAAGCCCGTAAAATCATAGTTCGTAGAGACAAGACTGATTATGAGAACTACAAAAAGAGCAAAAATACCCACACTCACCATCTTTTTTTGCATGCTTCGATTAAGGCCGATATTTCTTTTAAAAGATTGTCATAAATAACGAAAACATGTCACAACCTATCACAAGCATTAAAAACTGGCAACTCCCCATGATCCGCATGCCCGAAGGACGTATGATGGATGTGAAGAAGAGGACGATTAAAGGGAGGTTTGTCTATTCCGGTATCGTAATGCCTGCCAATCCTGCTGACCCCTTGCTCCGTTTTTCCATGTCGCAAGAAGACAAGTTTCTAATTCGGGGCTTTGCTCCTCGAAACCGCATGCTGGTTCAATATCGTCCGACCAAAGATAAGACAAGGGCAAAGATCTTGGATATTCTGGACAAGGAGTGATAAGGGATTAAAGAGGTTGGGGAAAGAAAAAGCATTTCAACTACTTTCTTGCTTTGTTTTGAGACTGTTCAGTACATTCAGGACTGCAGAAGAGTTCATCGCCTTCATTGGGCGTCCCCCAAAAGAGGAATTCCTTATCGCAGTTATTGCACTGCACAATCCGTTCTCCTAATAAATTCAAGCTCATGGTCATAGTATCTCTTTATCGTGTTTGTTATGTTTTGATCGCTCTTGATCGTTTATAAACTGCTGTGAAGTTCAGCACGTGATTCGTGTTAAAAAAGAGTATTACCGCAAATCAAGAAAAAGGGGGCAAAGTAAGTATTTAAATCTTGTGCAACTTTCGGGTGTTTTTCTTCTTTTTCTTATTTTTTTTCACTTTCGTGAGTCTCCTTTAATTCACTCAAGAACCGCTCCGTCGTCTTTACAATGTGCTCCGGTGTTGTCTTATAGATTTCACAGACCTTCACCAGCATGTCTTTTTCAGACCCCAAAAATTCTTCAGTTGCTTTCAGCTCCAAGCTTGTCGGCTGTTTTTTCTTTTTGACAGCCTGTTTCCACAGCTCAAAGAGCTCCTGCGCGCGTGCAGGCACCTGCGTTTTCTTGCACTGCAGGAGTTTTGCAGTTTCTTCCAGCACATTCTGCTCGCCTTTCTGCTGTGCACGTGCAGCGTCTCCAGCAACAAAGGTCACACGAACAATGCCATCCTGGACTTTGTTGGCCTTGAGAATTTTAATTGCCTCCGCATCTCCTGTATTCAAAAGATGCGTTCCTCCACAGCATTGCACGTCGTATCCGGTAATATTCACAATGCGCAATTCTTTTCCCGGAACTGCTCCGCCTTGATAGATACCCATACCAAAGGTTTGTTCTGCTTCAGTTCGCGGATAAAATTTTAATTGAATAGGAACTTTTTGTTGAATCAGCCAGTTTGCTTTGTCTTCAATCTCCTTGAGTTTTTCTTCGCTGATCATGTCATAGTGCGTCAGATCAATATGCGCTTTTTCAACGGTTTTCTTTGCGCTGGCTTGATTGATATGCTCTCCGAGCACAATGCGTGCAGCAGCTCCGACAATATGCGTTGCGCTGTGGTGCTGAGCGAGCTGTTTTCTGCGTGTAAAATCAATAAAGCCTTTCACGTCTTCACCCACTTTACACGTTGGCGTTTCTTTCAGTACATGCACAATCACACTGCCCTGTTTGAAAATATCCACCACTTCATCCTTCCCCTGCATGCCTTCAATAACACCAATATCGTGGAGCTGTCCTCCTGAGGTGGGGTAAAATGCAGTCTGATCAAGGACAATATTTTTGCCAATAATTTTGACCACTTTTCCTTGGAACACGATGTGTTTCCAGTCTTGATAATAGAGAGCTTTGGTTTCAGGAACGCCTTCAAGATCAATTTTTTCTTCGCGATGGGTTTGATGTTCTTGTTCCTTATGCTGGTGCAGTTCAGCAACTTGGGCATAGAAATTCTCCGGCACTGCAACTTTTTTGCCAAGTTTTGCAGATTCTTCGCGGACTAATTCAGGACTGATTCCTTGAGAATCATACAGTTCTAAAAGTTTGGTATTCGTAATCTCTGATTGCATCAGCTTTTCAATAATCTGCCGTGTTTTTTGTTTGGTGGATTCATATTTGCTCTTTTCCACCTCCAGCACTTTGGCAACCGTAGCAAGATGTTCGCTGGTTTCAGGAAAAATATTTTTTAAATAATCAGCATGCCATACACACAATGTCGAAAGATCAATATTCCATTCATACTTATCAATAAAACTCAATGCCCTCCTTAAAATCACACGAAGATTGTATCCGCCTCCCACATTGGAAGGCAGTCCTCCATCACTGATAGCAAAGAGGAGCGATCTCGCGTGTTCACCGACTGAAAAGAGTGCAGCAAGGGGGAGTACTTTTTCTCTGAGTTCTTTGGTCTCAATGCCCACTTTTTGTGCAACAAAGTTCCATGTTTTTTCCGTATCTTCAATCTCATCAACATTCAGATACGAAGCGTACGGCAGGAATTTTTCCATCACTTTTTCATCAACTTTAATGCCGGTAGCGTGAAAGAGCTTTTTGCAGACCGTTGGGAAGGTTGTTTCATAACTCGTTGCAGCTCCTTTGGTAAACCAGGCGTTTCTTTCATGGCCCATACCCATGTCCAGCACTTTCAGTTTGAGCTCTCGAGGACCGTGGGGTGTTTGTTCAAACATCATATAGACTTGATTGCCTAATTCGAGTCCTCGAGAAAAGAATTCCATGCATGGGCCAAAGTTTCCACCGCCCGCCCAGGCATCTTCGTGAAAGGTAATCTCTTTGTTCGGAAGCCCCAGCCCCTTACTGAGCCAGGAATGGATATCTCTGAAATATTTTGCTTGATTCCACTGTTCGGGCGGCATGAAGGCGTGCTGTCCAATCATCACAAATCCGGTATAGTGTGCTCCGGTAATCCCTACATTATCAATATCATTAAATCGAAGGCAGAATTGCGGAACCACGAGGGGATTTGCAGGTGGCTTGACTTCTCCACTCACCACATACGGTTGAAAATCATAAATCGAAGCCTGCACAAAATCTGTGTCATTTCTCCAGCGCGCAACGACAGGGTAACGTTTGATAGGGGTGTATCCTAAATTTTTGAAATGGCTTGCGAATGCAGTCCAAACTCCTGGATAATCCAGTTCTCTTTTGGCCGGCGTTTTCCCCCCAAAGAAACGAAATCCTCCTGAGCATGCAGGATCTCCACAGGTCGGTGCATCGCAGGCAGTCCAGTAAAAGATTTTACATGCACACTGCTTTCTTTTGAAGCCCTCTTCTTTCAAAACACTGGTTGCATAGTATTGGTCAGGGTTTTTGCTTGCAGTCTGCTTGAATGCTTTCTTGACTTCTTTATCGGTTGGCATGCATACAAAGTGAAACAGGCGTTTTTATAAAGATTCTGTTCGTGCTTCGCCGATAAGAAGCCTCTTATCTACCCCTTAGTACATTCATCACTACTAAAAATAATAACAACTCTTTCTCCTGCATCACTATTTGCGCGCCACATCGTGGCGCGCTTAAGCCCCGACACGCATCGTGCGCGTCGGGAACAAGTCATGGCAAGACCCGCGCCGAAGGCGCAGGATGCTGCCACGCGAAGCGTGGCAAGGGATGATGCAGCAAAGAAATTATTTGTTGTAATCTGTTTATGCTCATTTTCCTTCTTTTATCACAAACTATAAAAATGCAGAGCCTTTGATATGGCTTTTATGGAACGCCTTGCAGTCTGTATGGCTTGTAAACAGGCTGTCGGCTCTGTCAATTGTACGCTGTGCGGAGCCTTGGTGTGCGCGGCTTGCTTTGATCGAAAAAAAGGAGTGTGTGCATTCTGTGCACAAGGAAAACGCGTTTAAGTGGTGATGCTCATGAAAAAGATGGTTATAACTTTTATGATGGTTCTTCTTATAGTTCTTGCAGTTGCTTGCAGTACCTCTTCTCCTGATCAAACAGATCAAGTTCCTGCTGGCCAAGCACCGGTTCAGGCGCAAGTGCAACCTGCACCAAGTCCTATTCCACCACCAACACCCGTCAACCCACCACCCACCACCTACAACCCACTCCCTCCTCAGCCGCCTGCAGTTCCTATTGAATCTGCAATTGCTGCGCAACAACCACGATCTCCTTCGCAACCTCAGCCTACTGAAGGCATTGCACGCATTCAGCAAGGAGAACCTCAAGATTATTTGACGATTGAACATATTGATTTACGAAGAACGAGCAATGATAAAGGAATCTTCAATCGCCTGAATTTTACGCTTCGTAATGTTGGCTCCTTTGAAATACGCCCGGTTGTTACGATCTTGTTTGACAAGGGAATTATGGGGCAAGGTTCTCCCACTGTTATTGAACAGGAAATTGAGCTTCCGCCCCTGAAACCCGGCTATAAAATTAACAAGTATGTTCCCACGAGTATCCGCTTTCACGAATTAAACCGAAAAAAGACGCTGATCGTCTCGGTTCGTGCAAAATTTGCTGATCCACAAACCGATCTTGATGTCGTGAAACAGGAATTTTACCCGATTGACACGCTGAAGGATGCTGAGATTTCGTGGACGTAATTGTGGATGTAAAGCAGAGCGAAAAAAAGAGGTGTTGCGATGGCAGGAAAGAAAAAGAAAGCAAAGGTCAAGAAGATTATCAACAAGCGCAAGAATGTGTGTGAGTTTTGTTAAGTTCAGTTGGCAACTGGGCAGTATCGATGTCTCGGGTCCGCATTATGCTCGTAATGGGTATCCATTCAGTCCTGCCGAAGTCAATTTTAAGGTCTATTTTCACCGCAATGTCCATCCTCTTCCAGAACAAGCCTCTCCACAATCTTTATCTCCTACTTCTTAATACTCACTTCCATCCCGCTTCCCACGTTCTCAAGCCGACTCGTAAACACTCCCGAAGTTCTCATGTATTCAACATAATTTCTTACTTTCTGAGGATAGGGGTATAAAATATTATCCGCAACAACGATTCCCCACTTCTTTATATTTTTCTCAATCAATTTGAGGTATTCCAAATATTCACTTTTTCTTGCGTCAATAAATATAAAATCAAATTCCTGGTCAAGATGCATCAGTATTTGTTTTGCATCCCCTATTTTGAGATCAATAAACCTTTGCACTCCTGTCTTTTCAAAATTCTGATGCGCAAGTGCTGCTCGTTGGATATCCTGTTCAATCGTAATGATGCATCCTTGTTTGTTTTCAAGCACCGCCTTTGCTAGCCAGAGTGTAGAATACCCATTTGAACTTCCAATTTCAAGAATCTGCAGTGATTTACACTTTTTCACAAGATCATACAAGAATTTTCCTGCTTCAGGACTGATATTCCAGAATTGCTGTTGTGTGGCTTCGAGTTCTTTGAGAACCTGGTCGATCTTCATGCCTCTTCGTGCTTTGACTCATAGTTTTCAAGGCACGTTGCGCAGCAGAAGCGGATCACTTTTCCATCAAATTCTTTTTCGTCGCATTGTTCATTGAGAATATCGCCGCAATTTGCGCATTTTCCAAGCTGGCCGTCCATGTCAGCTCCTTCCATAAAACCTTCTTCCCAGTCCTTAATTTCATCGTCTTCAAGAAGTTCTTCTCGAGACTTCTCAGAATAGACGCCTTCCATTTCATCTGCATGTTCTTCTTGTTCTTTTTCGGCCATGATGCGGGGAGGTTGAGAACTCGTTTTTAAAGTTTGTTGTTTTCTAAAACGGTATCACGTCCCTCTCATTCTTGAAACAAGAGATGATACCCGACGATCGTAAAAAGCGTCGGTAAACCTACCATGAGGATCAGAAAAAATCCGGGCATATTATAATCATAAAGGATAAAGTTGAGTACTCCTCCTGCAATCAAGCCGAGCACCGCTCCTTTCCAGCTTCCTTTTGTTTTGAGGATCATTGCAATAATCCATACACCTAGAAGACTTCCGAGAGAGATTCCGATCAAAGCTCCCAAGACACCACCTGCTTCATATCCTGCTGCTGCACCTCGAAAGTAAGGGATCCAGTCTACATTTCCGCCGATTGATGCTCCGAGAATCAGGCCTCCAAATCCGAGTAGGATTCCGCAGAGTATTCCTGTAATTCCTTCCTTTATCAGAACTTTTTTGTCGATGTTTAACATGGTTCCTCTTTTCGTTTATCTCTCTAAATAGTTTTTGCTTTCATCATTGAATGTACCTCTTTCCCATACTGGACGCTAAAAAGATACAAAAAATAACAATATTTATATACTAGTTATGCTATTAGGGTATCAAACGGGTATAATGGTGGTAGCTTGGTAATGCTGTTTGATCAATACAACCTTCCCAATGACATTTTTGAGGTCGTCTTTGCTACCGAACAACAAGTCCAGGTCGGTCGATTGCTGTTTGAAGAATTTAAGGCACACGGCGGAGAAATGGGCAAGACTGAGATGTCATTATTTGCTACCAAGCTTCATGAAGGAACGGTTGTGGAAACCGAAGAAGTCCACGGCCCTGTAAAACGAAAAATTCAAACAAAAATTTCGTATAATAAACGGCAGTTTTACGATCGCATCCTGACACCCATGAAAGCGATGGGGTTGATTGGCTACGATCTATACAAGAAACGCTACAAACTTTCCGACGGATTCAACAAAACACTCCAAAAAGTGGGAGTGATGTGGATGCACGAACTCAGCAAGAAGCAGGGGTTCTGAACAAAGACTCTGTTGAGACTCTGTTTGCAAATATCCCAATCACATAAGCAAAAATGAGGTGAGGAAGAGGCAAGGTTACTTATCACATTCATGGCTCCTTGGCTTTGTTCTTTCTTTCAACCACCCCCCAACAACAATCCTTTGTCAAGGAGCCATTCTTTTTTTCACGCATGGGGACATATCTCCAAAAGTTATTTATAGTGGTTAAACCATCTTCACGAAGTGATCAAAATGACGCAAACTTTTACGGTTATTGTTGAACAAGGAGAAGATGGCTACCTCATATCTGACGTTGTTGAACTTCCTGGTTGCCATACCCAAGCAAAAACGTACGATGAACTGCTTGAGAGAACAAAGGAGGCAATTTCCCTCTATCTCGAAGTGAAGGGTACCCCTGATGTCAAAACAAGATTCTTAAGTTTACAGCAGATTGAAGTCGAGGCAAGATAGATGTCTTCGTAATTGCCTTTGATGAAAGCTAAAGATCTGGCAAAAATTCTTCAAAAATTGGGATTTGTTTTTAAGAGGCAAAAGGGGAGTCATATGTTCTTTGAGCATGTTGATGGAAGAACAACTACTCTTCCCAACCACCCCGCAGAAGACGTTGATCGTGGACTCTTGAATAAAATTGTTAAACATGATCTGCAGATGAACCGGGAAGAATTTTTGAAATATATTAAATAACTCAACATTAAAAGGTCACGCCAGCATTTCTTATAGCATCTTTTAATTCCCGGATCCCTCCTTTTTTATACACATGCATGTGAACTCCATCCCTTTGTGCAAGTGGTGCGTAATAATCGTTATCATCAACATAAAAAATCTCATCGCCTGGAACTCCAGCTGCACAGAGCATGGCTTCCCATAATTTTTGTTCTGGTTTATTCGCGTCGTAATCAAACGAGTACACTTCTTTTCCAAAATACTGTCGAAATTGGTATTTTCTATCCAGATATTCAATACGACTTCTGATATTACCCGAGAATGCCATCAACATATTTCCTGTTGCATGCAGTTGTTGCACAAGCGGAAAGACATCAGGATCAGGTTCATACGCATCGTAGTATGCTTGCTTGATAACCTGCGCATCATATTTTGCAGGGAGGATTTTTTTGGCCCGGTTCCAAAATTGTTCATCAGTGAAGCGCCCTCTTCTTAGATTTGTAGATTCAGGGCAAGAAAGAAGTTTTTTAACAATTGTTGAATCATAACCATGGCTCGCAACAAGACGATCAAGTACCACCTGCTTGCCATCGCTAAAAACAACACCACCCAAATCAAGCGCAATAACTTTTATCATATCGTCCTGGAATCCACCTCTTATTTAAAACTTCCTAAAAAACTCTTCAATCTCTTCAATGGGATATTGAGAAACATGCACTTGATACTCCTCCGGAAAGCACCGTCCATACATCGGCCACGCATAGCGCTCGTCTAAAAACACCACCACTCCCCGATCCGTTTCTGTTCGGATGCACCGCCCTGCTCCTTGGAGTGTTTTCTGAAACGCGGGTAAAATATATCCATAATCCCATCCTTTTCCAAATTTCTGCTGATAATACGCAATGAGTTGTTTGGTCTCAAGGTCAGGGGTTTGCAACGGAAGCCCGACAATAATCACACCCTTCAGCAAGTCGCCGGGAAGATCAACACCCTCGCCAAAACTTCCCGTAATTGCACCCAACAATACTGCACCGGTGTTTTTGTATTGTTTAAAGCGTTCAATAAATTCGGTTTTTTCCTGCTTTGTCATTCCTGGAGTTTCTACAAAACAGGTTCTCTTGGTTTTGGGCTCCAGATGTTGATAGACTTGATCACGCAGGTGATAGCTCGGGAAAAAAATTGCAGTATTTCCAGGAACTGCTTCAACTACTTGACTGCAGATCTCTGCGATTGCAGAAAATTGCTGATCATTTCTCATGCTAAACTTGGTGGTTGTCTTGGGAATCACGATGGCAAGCCTATTGTTTTCGTGAAACGGATTATCAAAGGTGTACTCTTTTGCTAACTCAGGAAAACCCAGCAGATCCTTGTACATTTCCGTCGGAAGCATGGTTCCGCTCATCATGATCGTGACATAACTTTGCTCAATAACACCTTTCGCAACAAGAGACGGATCAAGGCATCGATGCGAAAGCTTCAGCACCGGTCCTGTTTTGCTTGGTTCTAAATTCATAATCCTCACAAATCCTTCATCCTGGCCCTTCCATGCTTTGAGAAATTGTGCAATGCCTCCGATAAATGAATGTTTCTGTAAGATACGCACGGCGTCAGCAATCACTTCCATTTCATCAATGAATGCATCATACTCCTGATCCAGTTTGGCGGCAAGGGGCTGCATGAACTGCTCTTTTTTTGCTAGTTTTTCTCGTTGTCCTCCAAATTCAAAGGAAAGCCCCTGGGCTATGTTGAGGAAAATCGTCTGCAGAATCTGGAGTTTTTCAATCAGTTCAGTGTATCCATATTTTTTTGCTTCTTTAATCGCATACTTGATCATATTAGTGGTAAGCATGGAGGTCATGACTTTCTGTA
>Ga0209541_10009837_pt1 | contig 15389 bp, 20 predicted proteins | sample RifCSPlowO2_01_FD_184027 | JGI IMG/M metagenome (GOLD analysis project Ga0209541, IMG submission 184027) | Groundwater microbial communities from Rifle, Colorado - Rifle CSP2_plank lowO2_0.1 (SPAdes) (version 2) | ecosystem: Environmental > Aquatic > Deep subsurface > Groundwater | place...
GTTTCTATAAGGCTATTAAAATGATCGTGACATTTATGCATACCTATTCATGTCCTACATGCAAGAAGCTTTCTAAGAATATGAAATGGAAATGGTCTTATAAAAAGCCAAACAAGATAAACGTAGAGGCAAAGTGCCCTGATTGCAATAAAACCGTTAAAAAGGCGCTTGTTTCCCCTATGGATTAAAATGAAGCTTACCAAACAACAAGTAATTGAAATAAACAAGAAGCTAGGCAAGGAGTTCAATACTGCATTTGGCATGCTTGGCAATGCATCCAATCTAGACTATGCCATGTCTCTTAAAGAGCCTTACAGCATAGCCATGGAGATTGTACGAGGGCACCCGTTTGTGGATGGAAACAAAAGGACAGCGCTAATGGTTTATATGCTGCTGACAACAGCTAAAAGCTATGAAACCATACTAAAAGACTTTTATGATATTTTCGTTTCGCTGGCAAAATAGTTCTAAATTCAGACATTAGATGCCCTTCTAGGATAACATCTATTTTTCGTGTTATTTTTAATCGTATATACAGTAGTATACAAATCTATTTAAATATAGGATATCTATGGATATCCTATGAAGGAGTCAAGACTTGATGAAAAAGAAATAGTTTTTGGAAAAAAGCTTATCCTAAAAAGTAAGATAGAGAAAGTTTATACTGAAAAGGTGGTCCCCTCAGGGAATTCTGCGAGAATAAATTGCAAGATCAATTTTAAAGACTGCCTAGCATTTGTTGTAATATTACCAAAAGGGGAGAGATTAGCATATTCTACAAAATGACATCTCAAATTCACTTTCAAGCTTTATGGAATCTAAAATATGACCAACTATTTAGGGATTTAAACAATTTTATAAAAAGATGGAAAAAAATAAAAAAATGCAATTGTAAATATCCTGAATGTAAGCACTATCAAAAAGAAAAATGGGATAGGTATGGTAAAAGGATAGATGGATTATTTAATAGTTCACTAAAAATGAATGCTATATCTTTTATTAAAACATTCAAAGAGAATTAAAAGCAATTACATCATTCTGTATTTCTGTAAGAATAATTTGAGGATTTATTTTTTTGGCAAAACTCTCTAAGTTGCTATTTAATTCTACTATGCTAAATGCGGAACAAGGCACACTATCTTTTTTTTCTAAACCATAATCGTAAATACTTCGTATAAGAGTTTTTGTTGGATATATTACACAAGCCTCATTAATACAACTTGAAGCTAAAATATATCTAAATCCCTTGATAACTTCCAAAGAATGTGTTGGAACTTGGTAATGCCCCCTTCTTGTATTAAACCCAGTAATATCATAACCCAACCAATAATAATAAAGTGAATTTAATGATCCTTTCTTGGTCTTTTTATTAAGTAATGAAATCCATCTCAATATTTCATCATTAGTCCTGCCTTGGATAAAAACAAATTTATCTTTATTATTTTTTGTGGGCATCCTATTTATAAAATAAATTGCCAGATGTTTTTTTGTTATGGCATCAAGATACATATTAATAAAATCTTGTAAATTGGTATTATGGTCAAGAACATATTCATAATCAATATTTTTGTATTCTTCTGTAAACCAATTAAGCAAAGTGTTAAATTGCTTGTATAAATTGTGGGGGAAAAATAATCTTATTGGGTTTAACCCTATATCTATTTGGATTTTGCATAATAACTTAAAATCAACATGTGTTATTTTTCTACTCGCTATACTTTTTACACTCACAATTATTTTTTTATATGGATATTTTTGTAAAATTCTTCTTGAATTAGCAACAAATTTATTGTATTTGGTCTGATCATGTAAATTATCTATACTTTCCAATAGTAGTTCATAAAAATTAGTTTTATAATTAGGGGTGTCCGAATGATTCAGATTTGTCGTAGTGACTGCCTGGCGTGGAGAGGTCATATTCCCTAATGGACCGAATGTTAATGTGATCACCCTCATCCCATTTGTTGTTTGTAAAGAAACTATATTCATTTTTGCACCCTAATTTATTTTATTGCTTATCTTTCCTAAAAACTCACTAACGTTTTTTAACACATCTTTGGTAACGATAACATTGCCAATATTTTTCCAATCGTTACCAATTTTTTTTGTCTCTTTTAACCTGGCAAATCTTTCTCCGAAAGGGGAAACAAATGTATCTATGAATAGATAATGATTTTTACCAAGAACAAATTTTTCTTGAAAGTTTCCAACACCATTTAAAAAATAAACTTTTGTCTTACTAACTACCTCTGAATGCACCCTACCAAGGTTTTCTAGCTTTATGAGCTCTTTTTCTGTAGTAGCCCAATGAATATCAAGATGTCGTGCAACCTCATACACATTCACGCCTCTTTTTCCATTTAGAAATAGTTCTATCTTTTTCCAATATTCTGTTTCTGGTAAATTTTCCATAGCTATCTACAATATACATAAATTTATAAATATTTCTATTTTTTGTGAAAAGATTTACAGTATCGAATAGTGGGCACATTTAATCAAACAGGTCATCTAATTTCTTTAATACTTAATCCGAGGCAATTCTTATATATCTTCTGATGCCCACATTTGCTATGGAAAAGGATGATTTCATAACAAATGTTTTCAAGGTTGTTAAGAAAAACCCTATTTTAACAGATAAAATTGGGCGATACATAATTCAATCTGTAAACAAAGGCATAAGAGAAGATAAGGAGTTTGCTAAGCTGTTTGTCGGGCATTTTGGAAATATTTTGAAAGATCAGGATGATTTCTGGGAGATAGTAAAGAAGGATTTCAAAGACAATGGAATAAAGTATGATGAACCACAAATAAAGCCTATAGAAGATAAACTGCTAAGAGACAGGATAAAAGAGTTGGAAAAGAAGATTGAAAAATTACAGAGAAAATGAAAACTCATCCATTATATATTTTGAATATAATAAGAAAGTTAGGCCGAGAAGGGCCACTAAGACTTGAGGACAAAGGTTTTCATCCATTAGCAGAAGATGTGGAGTACTTATTAAAAGAGAATTATATTAGAGAACATGAAGAACTTATGCGTTCTAACGATAAAATCATCAAAGCACCATTCAAACTTTATTCTTTGGCACCTAATGGGATAATAATTTATAGGGAAGAGTTAAATCTTAAGAGAACAGAAGAACAATTAAGGATAACAAAATTAGGATTAATTTTATCAATGATAGCAATTATTCTTACAATAATAAGCTTAGTAAAATAAGTTCTATTGAAATTATTATTTCGTTATTCTTAAAATAATTGAAATAGTATCCGCATAATCCTTAAGACCATCAACTTTTTGGTAAGTTTGATAGCCTTGTTTCATATTTTCACAAGGATAATTTGGCATCTGGCAAGAGGCATTTATCGTTTCTTCTATAGCCCGTTCTTGAATATTGGTAAATTGATTATACCATTCGATGTAACCTTCTGCCTGCATTTTGAGACTTATTGCATTATCACTATAGCCAAATTGATATGATATACTTGCGAATAAATAAAAGACAATACATAATCCAAATGCGATTACTGCAAAAAGCCAATAATCATCTTTATCAGCCCACATATCATCTCGATTTAGCAACCAAATAATAAAAAGAATGATGCCAACTACTAATGAGATAATGATTGTAATTACAGAAAACGTATTTGTTTAGCTAATTTGCTTATTTCTTAGAAGTTTATCTCAATCTATATGCTGCAGGATACAAATATTTAAATCATAGTAGTTACATTGTAACTACATGAAAACGTTGATTGAAATGAAGTTAAAGGGATATGAAGCAGTAGAAAAAGTTGCACAAGCTGGCGGGAACAGTGCCAGGTTGTATGTGCCGAAGCATTGGAAGGGGAAAAAAGTTAAAGCTATACTTGTTGAGAAATAATGGCAGCATTGCGGGATAAGCTTATGGACCTTTCAAAAGAACAACTTGTAGACATGATACTTGCTCTTCAAAAAGAGCTTGCCAAATACAAGAACTCAAACACCCCCCCTTCGGCAAACAAGCATCTGAAGCCAGATACGCAAGGCAATAAATCTAAAGAAAATTCTAAGCGAGGAGCACCCATAGGCCATATTGGAAAAACAAGAAATCAAGCTCCCCAGAGAAAAGAAATTATAGATACTGATGAATGTCCATTTTGTCATGGGCATCATATTACCGATGATAAAATCATCAAGCAAGTAGTTGAAGAAGTTGAAGAGCCTGCTCCTCCAGAAATAGTTGAGAACGAGATTCATAAAAAGAAATGTTTGGATTGCAATAAGACTTTTATTCCCCCTCAAAACAAAACTCCCCTTGAAGGGAGTTTTGGAGTAAATTTGATGGTACTTGTAGTATCTATCAAGTTTTTACTTCGTGGAGTTCTAAGAAAGACGGCCTCATTTTTAGAGACAAGCCATTCTTTTACGATAACTCCTGCTGCACTAAATGAAATAATTGCAAGAGTTGCAAAAGCAGCTGAAAAAGAATATGAGGATATGAAACTTAGAATAAAAAATTCTGCAAAAGTATACATTGATGAAACAAGCTTTTCAGTTCTTGGAAAAAATCAATGGCTTTGGGCATTTAGAACAGAAAACGATATTCTTTATGTTTTAAGGCCCAGCAGAGGAAGCAATGTTTTAGAAGAGATTCTTGGAAAAGAATATTCTGGAACAGTTATATGCGACTGTTGGAGGGCATATAACTTCTTAGCTTTAGCTAATATTCAAAGATGCTGGTCGCATCTTTTGAGAAAGTCTAAGGAACTTTTGACTGTCGCAGGCAAGAACATGCACGAAAAGTTGACTGAACTATTCAATGAGATAAAAAAATACAATTCCACTATTCACACATCAGAAGAAAGATTGAAAAAATATGCAGAGATGACAGACAAGCTAAAAGAAATTATAGAATATTATTCAAAATACCCTGAATTAAAGTCAGTTGTGAAATATATAAATTTCAATCTTGGAAATTGGTTTACGTGTATAAAAATTGAAGGTATAGAACCTACAAACAATTTTGCAGAGCAAGCTATTAGAGAACCTGTGCTTGTAAGAAAAATAATCGGAGCTTTCAGATCTGAGACGGGAAAAGGAAATTATGAGAAACTTGCATCGGTAATTGCATCGTGGCAATTAAGAGGTTTAGACTTAAGGGATGAACTTAAGAAAATGCTAATAAAGAATCTTTGTTTTTGCTAAACAAATACAAAAAAACATTAAAATGAACATTTTGCTAATATCACCACCAACGACTATTGAAGAGAGGTATAGTGCCAGAATAACAAAGAAGGCTGGCTACCTGCCGCCAATCGGGCTATTGCAGATAGCAGCAGTGCTTGAAGAGAAGAATCATGGCGTTAAAGTATTAGATTTGGCGGTTTCAGACAATCCTTTAGAGGAGTTTAAAGGATTGCTTAGGGGCTTTGCCCCAGAGATAGTATGTTTTAGCATATCCAGCTTAAATGCATCCAAGGCATTTATGCTGGCAAGAATAGCAGACGAAGCGAAGAATCCATTAATAGTGTTTGGCGGGCCGCATTGCATGGTCTTCCAACAAAAGATTTTGCAAGAGCATGGGTGTATAGATGTGGTGGTTGTTGGAGATGGTGAGTATGCCATGCTGGAAATAACAGAAGCCGCTAGAAATAAAAAATCTTTAAGAAGCATAAAAGGAATCTATTTTAGAGACAATAAGGGCAATATTGTAAAGACCCCTAAGAGAATGCTGATCAAGGCCTTGGATGAATTGCCTTTTCCTGCATATCATCTTTTAGATTTAAACAAATACCTTCCATTGCCACACCATTATAAAAGACTGCCTGCAATAAATGTAGTAACAAGCAGGGGATGCCCATGGGGGAAATGCACTTTTTGCTTCGAATCAATTCATTCAGGCCATTTTAGAAGAATGTCGCCTAAAAGGGCTGTAGACTTGGTCAAAATGTTGACAGACGCATATGGAATCAAAGAGATATCTTTTTGGGATGACATATTTACTATGCCTCAAGCTTGGGTGCATGAATTTTGTGAGCTTGTCAAGAGAGAGAAGATAGACATAACATGGAGCTGTTATGCCAAGGTTGATACTGTAAACCTGGAACTTCTGAAGGTTATGGCTTCTGCGGGATGCTGGAACATATTTTATGGCCTTGAATCAGGAAACCAAGATTTGCTTGACAGGATAAAAAAAGGCACTACATTGGAACAGGCCAGGAATGCAATTAAATGGTCAAAGCAAGCAGGCATTGAAACAAGAGGGGCATTTATGCTTGCTTTGCCAGGGGAAAATTCTGAAAAAGCAAATAAAACAATAGATTTTGCAAGAGGGCTTGATTTAGATTATGTGCAATTTAGTTATACAACGCCTTATTTTGGAACCATGTTACACAAGCAGTGTTCAAATGAAGGGATGCTTGAGCATGATTTTAGCAAATACAGCACATTTGAACCAGTATATTTGCCGAATGGATATGAAAGCAGGAAGGAGCTGGAAAAAATATTCAAAAAAGCATACAAAATGACTTATTTGAGGCCGAAATACCTTTACAAAAAATTCATTGATATAAGGTCATTTGACGATGTAAAAAGGCTTTACCAAGGGCTTAAGATTCTTTTTTATTTTATAAAATGAGAAAACAAGAATACTGGAAGCAAGAAGCATTGGGGTTTGCTAGGTATTATTCTGCTTTTTGGCTGCTAAGTCCAAAGGCTTGCGTCTCAAAATTTTTAAACGCAAGGACAAATACAGTAATGTCGTTGATAGGCTTTGCAAAGAACAAAGTTGTTCTTGATGTTGGCTGTGGGAATGGAATACATTTAGAGAGGCTACTGACTCAATCCAAGAGGGTTGTTGGAATGGACATATCTAAAGAAATGCTGGATGCTGCTGAAAACAGGCTTTATGGACAGGGTAAGAGCAATTATATGCTCTATTTGGCAGATGCTGAGAAAAGGTTTCCATTTGAAGACAATAAGTTTGATATTGTGATGAGCATTGGCCTTTTAGACTATGTTACTCCATCCAAGGTCCTGTTGGAATGCCGTAGGGTGTTAAAGGATGATGGTCTTGTTATTTTTACCATACCAAAAAGGCCGTCGATATTCTTTTTTTTACGTGGCAGTTTGGGGAATGTCATCAGAAAAATGTTGCTTGGACTGCCATCAATTGCAAATGCCCTTACTAGAAATGAGCTGTCTTGCTTGATAGAGGGATGCGGTCTTGAATCTTTGCATGTTAAACCGCTTTGGACAACGATGTGGATAGCAAAGGCAAAAAAGTCTGTAAGACAGGAGGTTCATTCCAGTGAATAAGTTCGATTCAAAAATGGTAAGAATAAAACCAGCTATTTTGGGTGGAGATCCTGTAAGGCAAGATTACCTTATTTTTGGCAAGCCAGAGATAAAAGATGAGGAAATAAATGAGGTGGCATCAGTCTTAAAATCAGGCTGGATAGGGACGGGGCCAAAAACCCAACTTTTTGAAAAAGAATTTGCGGAGTATATAGGGGTGAAGCATGCTCTTGCGTTAAGTTCGTGCACAGCAGGCTTGCACCTTGCACTTTTGGTTCATGGTATTGGGAGAGAAGATGAGGTTATTACGACTACTTTCACTTTCGCAGCAACTGCAAATGCAATCCATTGTGCAGGGGCAGTTCCTGTGTTTGCTGATATAAATCCATTTTCTTTTAATATCTCACCTGAAAGCGTAAAAGAAAAGATAACACGCAAGACAAAAGCCATCATTCCCGTGCATTTTTCTGGAAGGCCTTGTGATATGCGTTCTCTTGAGGAAATAGCCAAAGAAAATGGCATTGCCATCATAGAAGATGCAGCTCATGCCTTGGGCGCAGAATATGGGGGCAGAAAAATAGGAAATCTCGGCAATCTAACTTCGTTTAGCTTTTATCCGAATAAGACGATTACATCTATTAAAGGAGGAATGCTAACGACTGATGATGATGAACTTGCAAGGCAAATAAAGATTTTATCTAATCAGGGGCTGTCGAGTACTGCATATGAACGCCATAGAAACGATAACGCTTATGAAATATGCGTACCAGGATTTGAGTACAGCATGACTGATGTCCAGGCGGCTGTAGGTCTGCCACAGCTGAAAAGATTGGAATACAACCTTAAAAAGCGTGAAAAAATATGTATGCTTTATAATGATGCTTTCAAGGGACTTCCGTTAGATACACCAGAAATAATTGGGAACAATCAGATGCATAGTTATCATCTTTATAACATATTGCTGCACCTTGATGAGATGAGCATAAGCAGGGATAATTTTAAACAGGCTTTAGAAGCAGAGAATATAGGAAGCGGCGTTCATTACATACCTTTGCACCTCCATAAATTTTATAGGGATCATTATGGGTATAAAAAAGGAGACTTTCCTTGTGCAGAACATGCAGGCGAAAGAATATTGTCCTTACCATTGTCCCATGCGCTAGGCAGCGATGATATTGAGGATGTAGTGAACGGCGTAACAAAAATAATCACATATTATCAAAAATAATGTGATGAGCTTGAATGGAGGTTATAATGCAACAAAGATGGACAAGAAAAATATAGACATTAGCATTGTAATTGCCTGCTACAATGAGATGGAGCACATTGTACAAAGCATAGCTGAGTTGACTGATTTTTTGGATTCTACAAAGCTTAGATACGAGCTAATATTCGTAGACGATTGCTCTATTGATGGCACGGCGCAAAAGATTATTGATTTCAGCAAGAAGCATAAACAGGCAATATGCTATTTTCATTCAAGGAATGTTGGTAGGGGGGGCAGTGTTTCTGAAGGGCTGATGAAATCAAATGGTAGGATTGTTGGGTTTATTGACATAGACATGGAGATTTCCCCTATATATATTTTGCCTGCCTATAAATGCATTGAAGGTGGCTATGATGTTGTCATTGCTGCTAGAAGGTACAATGTCGAAACTGCTACCTTTGTGAGATGGATATTGAGCAGGGGGTACAATTATTTAGCCAGGAAACTATTGAAGATTCCTTTTGCAGATACAGAAGCAGGATTCAAGTTTTTTAACAGTAAAAAGATAATACCTATCTTAAAAGAAACAAATGACAAAAAGTGGTTTTGGGATACAGAGGTTTTAGTTAGAGCTTATCTGGCAGGATATAAAATAAAAGAGCTCACTGCATTGTACGTTAGAAATGACAAAAAAACATCAACCGTCAGGATTTTTAAGGATACTAAAGATTATTTTATTAGCTTAATAAAATTTAGGAGAGAAATTAAACCATTGCTCCACTAGCAAGGCAACAGTTTCTTTAATATTAAATATTCTTGAGCTAAAAATGTAGCTTTTTGCATCTAATGCCATGTGGAGTGTCTTCTAAGATGTAGCCTTTTTCTTTTATTATCTGCCTTAATTTGTCAGCTAACTTAAAATTCTCCTCCTTTCTTGCTTGCTCTCTTTTGTCTACGAGCAGTTTTATTTCATCAGGCATTACAATCTCTTTGTTTAGGTTCAGGCAGAGAATGGTGTCGAACTTGCATAGTATGTCCAGGGCCTTTTTTGCATTGCCCTTGTTTATCTCATTATTGTCGATTAGGATGTTTACTTCTTTCATGAAATTGAACAATGATGCGAATGCTTCTGGTGTGTTGAAGTCATTGTCCATTGCCTTTTCGAAGCCTGATTTTAGGCCTTTGATTAATAGTGATGTCTTCTTGCATGCCTTTCTTGAGTTGATGCCCTTTAGCCTTATTATGAAATCATTCAGCCTGTTAAGGGTGCTTTCTGCCTGCTTGAGGTTCTTTTCATCAAAATCAATGGCACTGCGGTAGTGCGTTAAGATGAAGAACAGCCTTAATACATCAGGAGAATATTTTTTCAATGCATCCTTGATAGTTATGAAGTTTCCAAGGCTCTTTGACATTTTCTGGCCTTTTACGACAAGAAATCCAGTGTGGAGCCAGTATCTGACGAAAGGGGACTTTTTTGAAATTGATTCCATCTGGGCGATTTCTGCTTCATGATGTGGAAATATCAGGTCCCTAGCACCGCCATGGATGTCATATTGTTGACCAAGCTCTTTTTCAGTTATTGCAGTATCTTCAATATGCCAGCCTGGGCGACCTTTGCCAAGATCTGTTTCCCAATAAGGCTCGTTGCCCTTGTAGAATTTCCAGAGGCAAAAATCCCCTTTGTTGATTTTTTCCTTGCTGTCATCGATCCTTGATATGGAATCTTCTGCTTCCAATATTGTTCTGCCTGAGAGCTTGCCGTATTCATTGAACTTGTTAAGGTTAAAGTAATAGCCGTCTGAAATCTTGTAGGCATAGCCGATGTTGAGAAGCTTTTGGACCTGGTTGACAATATCTTGAATGTAATCTGTTGCCCTTGCATATTTGTCTATTGAATCTACACCCAGGGCAGCCATGTCTTCATGGTAATAATGTTCGTATTCTGCTGACAATGCTAAAGGTTCTTTTTTAAGCTCTTTGGCGCGGCTTATTATCTTATCATCTATGTTCGTTACATTTTGGAGGTAGAAGACATCATAGCCCTTGTATCTGAGATACTTTGCAATGACATCGAATTGGACATAGGTCTTAGCATGGCCTATGTGGGCATAGTCATAGGGTGTAATGCCGCATACGAAGAGCCTTACTTTTTTTGGATTTATTGGCTTGAATGATTCAAGCTTCCTTGTGAGAGTGTTGTAAACCTTTAATGACATAGAATTTTAGCTATGCGGGGCATATATTTACCTTTCTATGGAAGATTTTGATATTTAAAATGCACATAATAAATTCGTCAAAAGTGTTATCGCCACGGCTCGGATTATACCTAGAATTCCAAAGCCCTATTATCCAATATGAAATTTAATGTTAAACTAATACTTAAACCTATGTTCGTACCTTTTGTGGTCAAACCATTCAAGAATGATACTAACAATTCTTACTTCATCTGTTTCTATTGTGTATATCACTCTCCAGCCATCTGGCAAGTCATATTTCCATAGATTAGTTATACTATATTTTTGGACATAAACTTTAGGCCATAAATGTTTTGGAATTTTTGTGCCGCATGTCGGGTTTTGTTTTAAGTCATTAATTGCTCTTTCTATGAAATCATAGAGTTGTTTATCTTCAAACTTACCTTCTTTTAAGACTTTAAATCCTTCTTTTAATTTTATGCTTATAAAAGCAACAGAAGTTTCTTTGTTCATTTAATGATGAGTCTCTTTGAGATTAATTCCTTTATCCTTTTTGGATTGTGGGTCCAGATTATACAACCATCTTTGTCCACAATAATCTTCCCAGATTCTTCTAAATAGTTCAATATTACCTGGAATGTTTGATACATCATTTTTTTAGGTAATTTTTGCCATAATTGGTACTTGCCACATTCTTGACTGTGTTTTTGTATGGTTTTCTCTACCATAAGCACAGATTCAAGTGTTGGACTATGTAAAATTATATTCTGTTCCATCTTATATAAGTATATATAATACTGATATATAAGGCTTTTGGTGATATTTTTGTAAGAATTTCGCCACGGTTCGGAGTATAGCTTTGAAGGACTATCGCTACGGCCCGGATTATACCTAGAATTCCAAAGCCCTATTGATTTTTATGTTTTTCTCCTTTTTTTAAGTAATGGATGACCACAAAATTAAACGTTGTAGGCACCTATTTTAGTCTTTTTTTATGAACTGCTAAGTATCTTCTCATAAAATATTTCAAAAACCTTTCTTCATCGCCCTGGAGTGCATTGTAATAAGATTTTCGTTTTTTATATTCAATTATAAGCATAGGGTAACCAGTGTGCCATATAATGTAGTTCATCAGTAACCTTCCAATTCGACCATTACCATCTCCAAAAGGATGTATCTTCTCAAATCGGTAATGTGATCTAGCTGCTAATTCGATGGTGTTCATTTTTCCTAAGTTCTCGTTGATAAAGGCTATTAGTTTTTTCATCATATCTTCGACGTCTTGCCAATCTGGGGCCAGGTAAGGGCCGACCCTTACTAAATAATCCCTAAATTTTCCCGAAATATCTGGTTTTACGTCTCCAAATATGTCTTCATGCCATTTTAATAATAATCCTTTTGTAATTTTTTCTTTTTTGTCCAATATAGCTAGAAAAACCCTGCCATGGGCTTCTGTTTCCTTGATGTCTCTTAAAGATTTATTGGGTGCAAATTTATCATGGATTATTTCTCTAGTTTCTTCTAATGTTATAGTAGAACCTTCAATCGCGTTCGTATTATATGTAAATGCTATGGCAATTTCTTCCTTTTCTTTTTGTTTGGCACTTTCAGGTATTCTTCTCCATTCTACTTGGAAATTTTCTTTTATCCTGCCTAACTTTTCAAACAATTTAATTTCAATTTCTTTTTTGAATTCTTTTTTTATTTCTTCTATGTTTTTAGGTATGCTTGTTCCAAGATATCTTTCTTTTTTTGTTATTTTTCCATTTTCTCTTAAACTATGCTCGATATAGTAATAAACTTTATTCCTAACATACCGCTTTCTTAATTTCATAGAGTTGTATACCTCTACATATTTATATATTTTTTGTTTTTATGATAAAAAGTAGTGGTAAGACGCCACGGCTCGGATTTGAACCGAGATATCCTTGCGGAAACCAGCTTTCTGTGAATCAGGACTCAAGGCTGGCGCACTACCAGATTATGCGACCGTGGCATCAAATGAATATTGGTATGCCTTTCTTTATTTTATAAACTTTTTTACATTTGCTGCATGATAAACTATCTTGACTTTGCTTCAGTCCTGACTTGCAGGCAGGGCAGGCAAGTATTTTTAATAACTTCTTATTCAGCATGAAGTCTGACATATTTTGCTGCTTTTAAAGATTCTCGAAATCACTTTTTTATTTCTGACCACTTATAAGGCCTGTTCAATATCATATGCTTGCATTTTATGGAGACATCGCAGTAAATGTCTATTTTTTTGTTGAATAAGTCTATGCAGAACCATCTGTCATCGAAGGTGTTGAGGTCATACCTGAAAGTTATTTCTTTTAAAACATCCCTGTGTATTAGCAAACAGCCAAGGCCACATGATATTATCTTAACAAGCTTTGGGCCGTAGAATAGTTCATGCTCGTTTAATGGCCTCATTGATGGAAGTTCTTCTTTTGATGGGATTTCTTTGTATGCAAGAGGTATCAATGATATCCCATTGCCAATGGCATTCCTTGCAAAATAAATGCCTGATATGACCTTCTTGTTATGGCCAAGAAGCCTTTCTATTATGTCTTTTGGCGGCATAACGTCTTGTTCAAGGCTTAGAAGATATTCATAATTGTTTTTGATTGCATATTCCTTTAAAATGTTCCTTGATATCACTATTCTATCGCGGGCGTTTTCATTGTATGGGCCTTTTATAGCATTTATGCCTAGAGACTTTATTTTTTGAAGATATTCATCGTTAGGGGAATTGTCTACAAGAAGTATGTCATAATGTTTGTAAGCAAGGCTTTTAATGGATTCTGCGTATTCTTTTAAGCAATATTCCTTGTGAAAAGACGTTGGACAGCCAACCAAAACTCTTTGAGCCATTATGAGGTTATTTCTCGCCTTTTAAGCCAGTAGATTATGACAATGCCAATCAAGAGTACTGTGGCAGACAATATAACTATATTCTTCGGGTTTAAATCTTCTTTGGTTACTGGAATAATATTTTCAGGGCTCTTGCTTGCTTCTGTTTCGCTTTTAATTTCTTGCCCTTTGACTTGATTCTTTTCATCTTGGATTTCATCCTGCGGCGGCTTTAATGAGCATTCTTTCAAGTCATAATATTTAACTTTGCTGTGAACATTCCTGTTGCATGGCTTGAATAATTCATCATTGAATTCTATGAACATACTGTTTACTGTGTTGGCATCAAGTTCAAATTCAAGCTTGTAATTGTCATTGCCTATGCTGCTTATTGTGTAATTGGCAGGTAAATCCCCTTCTTTCGAGTTGAAGTTGTTTTTGTCAATGTAATTGTTCTTTGACCTTATAGTGAATGAAATAACCTTGTCAGGCTGCATCGTAGAATCTTTTGACTGCATTAGGCCTTGTGCATTTATTATGGCTGTGAATATGCCTTCCTGGTTGTAGCAGTCTGAGACAGACAGGTTTAGTATTGTGCATGAGAACAAAAGGCCAGGGCATTCTATTGGGAACGATATTGTTTCTTTGTATGAGGCTGTAGAATTCTCTACAAGAACGTAATCAACATTTATGTTGTATGTGTTTTTTTCCTTGAATATGCCTTCTTTTGAAGTGAAAGTGCCATACTTCTGGTCCATTATGCTGGTTTTTTTTATGAACAAACTGCTCCATGAGCCTTCAACCTGGTTGTTGTCAACTGTCAGTTTTATGTCCTTTGTGTATGCTTTAGATTCGTTGTTCCCTGATAATATTATCGTGGCATGGCCATCGTTGAAGCAATCTAAGTCATATAATTCCAAGGCATAAGAAGACTGCATAGATATCAACAAAGCCAAGAGTACAAGTAATCTTTTCATTTTTCTTGATTTTTGCTTTTGTTGGACTTTTGAGTTTTAGGCCTGCTTTCTTATTTCCAGCAGGCTGAATATGATGGCATCAGCTTCCTTTAATATGTCCAGCTGCTCCTTTCCCTGCAATATTACGCAATTGCCTTCTTTTAATACTTTTGCTTCATTGCCAAGCCTAAGCAATATTACAGATTCTTCTTTGTTTTCAGTAGGGCAGGTCTTTACAGTATAGTTATCCTTTTCTTTGATGAAGGCTGATGAAACCCTTATGTTGAACAATGGCTCTATTATGTTGTTAAGCTCCAATGCTGCTTGTGTTGTTGTTCCAGTGAGATTAGTGTCATAAGGATCCAATGCTATGTAGATGTTTTTCCTGTTTTTTATAAGGGAATCACGCGAATTGAAATCTATGGGTATGGCTTCAGAGTCCTTTGGAGAGTATATTGTGTTTATGTAATAAGGGCCCTTGTTATCTATGAAGACCTCTGTCCTGTAGCCTGCATCAGTTTTTTGTACAAAAAATCCTGTGTAATAGAAGGAAGGTGTTTTTGGGGAATTGAAGAAATAGAGGCCTAGAAACGCAAGCAGGAAGACTGTTAGGAACAGTGTTATGTACTTGGCTCTTTTTTCGTATGTGTTTAACATGCAGTTATATAATACCAAATCTTTTTAAAATTAACTTCTCGATGACTTTTGTGATTCCTTCTTGGGTGCCGGAAATCCTTAAGCAATTGCTTTCCATGATTATAGAGGTAGAGTTTGAGTATTCCATCAATATCACTGATGTTTTGTCATTTGCGTCGCTGCAGCTTTTTACAGGGAGGTTTTGAGATTTGCAGGCATTGTTGTCATATGGACAGGCTAAAGTAAGCTGTTGGGCTATGCCA
>Ga0209541_10009839_pt1 | contig 15388 bp, 13 predicted proteins | sample RifCSPlowO2_01_FD_184027 | JGI IMG/M metagenome (GOLD analysis project Ga0209541, IMG submission 184027) | Groundwater microbial communities from Rifle, Colorado - Rifle CSP2_plank lowO2_0.1 (SPAdes) (version 2) | ecosystem: Environmental > Aquatic > Deep subsurface > Groundwater | place...
CTGGGAGCGAATGGACGCGCAAAAATGTGCTAAATCGCTATGTTTCCAACGATACGATAATCGAAAAATTTAATTTAATACATGAGCACGATATGCGGGTTTCTGCTTATAATATGATAGGCTATCCTTTTGAAACGCGTAAGATGATCTTTGAGACTATTGAGCTTAATCGTCGTTGCAGGCCCGCGACTTCTTCAGTAGTATTTCTGGAGCCATATCCCGGTACAAAAATCATGGAAATGCTTATACAGGAGAGGTTGATACCGCCTGATTATGTTGCGGAATATAAGATAGACGAGCCGCATTTTACGCCGAAATCATTGACAAAAAAAGAACTTTCAGGCCTGCTTCGCACCTTTTCGCTTTACACAAAACTTCCAAAATACACATTCCCCTTAATCCGGATATCAGAGGGAAGCGGCATTATATCCGATTTGGCCCGTAACTTTTTAGTGAGCATTTATGCGGATTAGGCTCTAAAAAATGTACAATAAAAAACAGGAAGACTCTCTTAAAGAGAGGTATTTTTACAAGCTTTCTACTAATCTCGCAGGGCTTGGTATAGGGGCATTTATTCAGGCCATAATTCCCAGGGGGCTCGGACCAAAAACATTCGGAGACTTCAATTTCTTAATAACTTTTTTTACTCAGATCATAAATTTTTTTGATATGGGAAGCTCTACGGGTTTCTATGCCAAGGTTTCCCATAGGCCCCGGGAGTTTAAATTAATATCATTCTATTTTTGCTTTTCAGCGGTAGCGGCGCTTATTATCATAAGCTTTGTTACACTCGCGCAGTTAATGGGGTTGCGCAATGTTTTATGGCCAGGCCAGCCTTTAATCTATCTTTACCTGGCGTTATTATTGGCGGTTTTTGTATGGATAAGCGATATTATGGCCAAAATTGCTGACGCGTACGGATTGACCGTACCGGCCGAGAAGGCAAAGATCTTTCAGAAGTTATGTGCCTTGGCAGCACTGATTGTACTATTCTTATGTAACAAATTATCGCTCATAATTTTTTTCCTGTATAATTACTGCATTTTGGCTTTACTGGTGGTAATGTTTTGGCGCATTTTTAAAAAGAACGGATATGACGTATTACGAGATTGGAAAATAACAATATCAGAAATAAAAAAATATACGGCAGAGTTTTATGCGTATTCTCATCCGTTTTTTTTATTTGGTCTGATCGCGATGATCGCCGGACTTTTGCAAAGATGGTTATTACAGGTTTTTGCAGGCAGCGTTGAACAGGGGTTTTTCGGTCTATCATACCAGATCGGAGCGATTTCTTTTATGTTCACGAGCGCGATGACACTGTTGATAATGAGGGAATTTTCAATCGCATACAATAACAAAGATATTAATTTGATGGCCAGGCTCTTCAGGAAACATGTTCCTTTGTTGTATGCCATTACGGCATTAATAGCATGCTTTATGGCGGCTAATGCTGATAGAATCACGATCATGATGGGAGGCGGCCAATTCAAAGGCGCGGTCCTTGCCGTAGGTGTAATGGCTTTTTATCCCATACACCAGGTTTATGGTCAGTTGAGCGGCTCTGTCTTTTATGCTGCCGACAGAACCAGGCTTTACTGCAATATAGGCATTTTATTTTTTCTCCTCAGCATTCCCATTACTTATCTTTTAATAGCTCCGAGAAAGTGCTTCGGCCTAGAAGCGGGAGCTCTCGGACTGGCCTGTCAAGTGGTATTGATACAGTTTTTGGCTGTAAATGTCCAGTTGTATTTTAACTCCAGGTTGCTCAAATTTTCATTTCGGAAATATCTACTTCACCAGCTGGCCTGCGTCGCCGTCTTTTTCACGATAGCTATTTTCTCAAGGCTGACGACAGACCGTATATTGATTGTCTCAGGGGTTGCGGTGCGTTTTTTATTGTGCGGCATACTTTATTTGATCATCGCTTTTATTTTTATTTATTTAATCCCGGGCGTGATCGGTGCGAAGAGAAGCGATTACAAATTTCTATCGAGGGGCACTTAAACGGCATATGAAATATTTTTTAGCTACAACAGGCATTTCGGATTCTTGGGATACGGACAGGGATATTCTCCTGCTCGGCCCATGGTGTATTCCGGCGGGAGGCGACAAGAATATCGTTCGCGGTAAATCTTATGCGGTTGTCCCGTCTCCATGGAAAAATGCCGATAAGATCAAAGAAGCCGGAAATTATGCACAAAGTATCTATAAAGAAACTCTTCCTGTTTTGGCGCAAAGACTAAACCTGCTGCATAATGTCTCGCATGATCTTAAGTATTGGCGGGTTATTTTAGGGCCATGGTTATTTCATTTTATAGAGGTCCTGTACGATCGATATATGCGGATCATGAATGTGCTCGAAGTTTACCCTGATTTTATTACTCGAGTCGTGCCGCAGGAAGCGTGTTCACTATCATGTCGCGATACACACGACTTCCTTTCCCTCGGGGGAAAGGTTTGCGATGATTGGTATAATCTGAAATTGTTCAGTTTTATAATTAATTGTCTGTGCCCCGAAAAGGCTATTGCCATAGATTTTAAAACTTCCAATCAGCCTAACGCGGGAAAGTCCTCCATAAGTTATAGGAAGAACCTTTTAGAGGCGCTTAAGAACGTATACGATCGTCTTATGCCCGGCAGTATCGTCTTAAGCGATATGTACAATTTGTCTTTTTTTGATATTCTGTTGCTCGAATTTCAATTAAATATTCGCGTGCGAAAGTTTATTCCGATCAAACCGCAGCCCGTAGAAGAAAAAGGTATTTGTGGCATAAGAGACCAGCTTATATTCGACAATTCTTCTTCTAATGATTTTATCGGACTTTTGTATAAAGTGCTGCCCCTGGCTATTCCGGATACTTATATAGAGCATTATAAAACGTACAAAAAAAATGCAGTATCCGGGCGGCGCGTGAAGATAGCGGGTTCGGCGGTAGGCTGGTATTTCAATGAAGAATTCAAATTTTTTGCAGCGGAGGCCTCTACGAATGGTGCTAAGCTCATAGAATTTCAACACGGCGGAGGTTATGGGATGTCGTTATCCGTACCCGCAGAGTTTATAGCCTTAGAAAAAGATGTTTTTTATACTTGGGGCGGCGGCTATACAGATAAAAAAGCAGAGTCGTTACCCAGTCCTCATCTCTCAAGGCTAAAGAATACAGCGCTGTTGAAAAGCGATGATTTCCTGTTTATCGGAACAACAACGCATAGATATGTTTCTTCCTTTTTTAGCGGTCTATTACCGGATGATATGGATAAATATTTTAATCATAAGAATGAATTCTTTAATTCACTTTCTGGGCAGGCGCTAGCAAAAATAAAATATTTCCCATATCGTGAATGCGGATGGCGTGAGAAAGAGAGGATCGGGCGCGCTTTTCCTTACATGGAGTTGATCCTAAACGGATCGTTGGCAGAAAAAATGAAAAAAGCGGCTTTGGTGATAGTCGATAATCTATCAACAACCTTTATAGAATCCCTTGCTATTAATGTGCCGTCTATTTTCTATTGGGATCACGATATTTTTGCCATCAGGCCCGAGGTTGAAGAATATTTTGCACTATTACATGATGCCAGTATCCTGTATAAAGATCCTTTAAGCGCGGCTAGAAAAGTTAATGAGATTTGCGATGACCCATATCGGTGGTGGGGTGATAAAAAAGTACAAAAGGCCATAAATATATTTTGCGACAAATTCGCCGCTGACAGTGCCGATTGGCCTAAGAAGTGGGCTGAGGTTTTAAATGGTAATTGATGATATTCTTAAAGAGCTATCTATGCAGAAAAAAGATGGAGTATATTTTGGCCCGGCAGGAGGATATTGGTCCAACCTGAACAGGGAAGACAACGAGAGATTTTTAAAAGAATTGCCACTCCTGGGCTCTAAAAAAACAGTTGAAAAATATTTCCCGGAACATTTTGACGTTATATTTTCTCCTAAGAGAGCCGGCGGTTTACCGCTCTTAAACTCCGGATCCGGAGAGCTTATCGTGGATGTCGGTTGCATGTGGGGGGCGCTGACGATCCCGCTTGCAAGGACTGGCTGCAATGTTGTGGCGATCGACCAGACATTAGAATCCATTCTTCTGTTAAAACAGCGGCTTATGGAAGATAATCTGCCAAATGTAGATGTCGTATGCGCAGACCTGAAAAAGATCGGGTTTAAAGGATCTTCGGTAGATAAATTTGTTATAAATGGCGTGCTTGAATGGATCCCGGAGTCGGGGGTAATAGAGCTAAAAAAATATTATGGGAAAAGACAAGGTGCAGAAAAAAAATATGACAAATCCGACCCATATGATTTGCAGCTAAAATTTTTAAAAGGTATTTATAACGGCCTTAAGCCCGATGGGTCTCTCTACCTGGCTATAGAGAATCGTTATGATATATTCAACTTTTTTGGCATGCCGGATCCGCATTGCAGCCTGAGATTTATTACTTTCTTACCGAGATTTCTCCAGAACATGGTATCAAAAGTATTTTTAGGGAGGCCTTATATTAACTGGACTTATTCTGCGGGGGGCTTAAAAAAATTATTGAAGGAAGCGGGATTTTGCGATGCTAAGATATCGTACGCATTTCCGGATTACAGGTCACCCGAGCAGATTTTGTCTAAAGCCGGTATGGGATATTACAGGCCCTGTAAATTCAGAAGGGCAAAAAATATTTTTATAAAAGTTGTATGTTATGTAATCGAAGACATCCTGTTCAGGCGGCTTAAACTCACGGCATTTGCGCCGAGTTTTGTAGTTTTGGCAAAGAGATAGGCTTAAAAATGGAGATAATCAGAAATTGTTCGCACCATGGATCAACAATAGCCGCTATTCGTCTTGACGACATGAACAAGGCTTTTCGGATAACTAAAATGGCTTTTAATGAGGATGGAGCAAGTTCAATAATGCGCGAATATGATGGAATAAGCTGGTATGAAAAGAAGTTAAATGTTAATAACTCTGCTATTGTTTCTTTCGCACATCGAGGAAAGGCCTACGCGTCTCTGGAGCTTGCCTATAAAGATGGCCAATGCGGAGACCTTTCAAGGTCAGTTGAGGGAAATCATGCCAGGATTAAAAATGCGCTGAAACATCATGTAGATATATTTGAAACAAGCAGTTCCTGTTTTAATCATGGCGATTACTCATTCGAAAATGTGGTATTTGACGGAGATGATGTTTTATGGGTCATTGATTGGGAACACTTTACGGACCTTTTACCCAAAGGGTTTGATCTCGCGTATTGCATTATGGAGGCCTGTTACTTCTGCCTTAAAAGAAGAGGCCGTCTTACTAAAAAAGATATTGCCGCGGCAAAAGACCTTATAAATTATGCAGAAACTAAATCAGGGATGAAGCTGATTGACAAAAATAGCCCGGCGACATTTATTCTAAATTTGATCGCGGATAATCAGGCGGTATTCGGCCGGCAGGTGCATAAATACCCATTTTTTAACAGCAGCCGGAAAGACATCGACTTATTGGATAAAATTCTTAAATGAGAAGAATATACCAAGATGAATGGCATGGTATCAAATTTATAGACTTTGCCGAAGTTTCTTCGCGACGTTTGGCGGACGTGGAATTTTACAGGTCTTTTTATAAATATTTCCTGACAAGGTATCATGACTGGTCAGGGCTTGATCCTGAATGGTTGAGTTTAAAGCTGCAAACCGCCGAATTCCTTAAAAAAAAGCTGGCCGGACACAAGGATACAAGGATATTATCAGTCGGATGCGGCTTGGGGGCCATAGAAAAATCTTTTTTAGAAAGTGGTTATATTGATCTGGATGTAACGGAAGTAGCGCCCGAGCCTTTAGCATGGATAAAAAACTTTATTTCCCCGGATAGGATATTTGTGGGCACATTCCCTCAGTGTATTCCTCAAAACAAGACATATGATCTGATGCTTTTTTTAGGGGTCGAATCTTTTTTGAACCAAGACGAATTAATAACTATGTTAAAGAACGCCAATCGTTATTTATCAAGGCAAGGCAGATGTATTCTGGTAAGCTGGTCTTCCGAACCTTCTGATATTTTGCGTAATACAATTTTTGTGCTGAAAGAAATAATAAAAGACTTTTTTGGGATTTTACATATTAGGAATAGAGGGCAGTTCTGGGGGTATTCGAGAAAAAGAAGTGAATTTTTGGAGGCAATGAAATTATCCGGATTTAATAATATCGACGATGGCATGTTTGTCAAAAAAACGCGATGGGATACATACTGGATCGAGGGAAGTAAATAGAAAGCCTGCAAAATGAGAAAGATACGATTGTCAAAATCCGTGGTAGGGAAGCGCGAGAAAGAAGCGCTGAGCGCCGTTATAGACGACTCTTACCTGGGAATGGGAAAATTCGTCAATGAATTTGAAAAGGCCATCGAGAATTACATGGGCGCAGGAACAGTCATCTGTGTCAACTCCGGCACGGCGGCGCTACACCTTGCCCTGATGGGGACAGGGCTTCTGCCGGGCGATGAAGTGCTGGTGCAGTCGCTTACTTTTGTGGGATGTTTTCAGGCCGTAACAGCTGCGGGAGCTCGTCCTGTGCCATGCGAGATCATGCCGGAAACATGTACAATAGACCTGAAAGACGCCCAAAAACGATTGACTAAAAAAACCAAGGCCATAATGCCCGTTCATTATGCAGGCCGGCCCGGCAACCTCGATGAAGTGTATAAATTTGCGAAAAAAAATGGACTCAGGGTAGTGGAGGATGCGGCCCATGCTTTTGGGACCGTTTATAGGGATAAAAAAATAGGGTCTTTTGGGGATGTGGTATGTTTCAGTTTCGACGGGATAAAGAACATAACCTCCGGAGAGGGCGGTGCGGTGGTGACAAACGATCCTAAGGTGATCCGGTTCGTTATGGACGCCAGGCTTTTGGGTATTCATAAAGATACTGAAAAGAGATATAAGGGTCAAAGAAGCTGGGAATTCAATGTCTTTCATCAGGGATACCGGTATCATATGAGTAATCTGTTTGCGGCGATAGGCATTACCCAGCTTGGCAGGTTTGAAAAAGAATTCAAGCCTTGCCGGCAAGAATTGGCCAAAAGATATTGTAGTGAGCTGGGAGATCTTTCCGGCATATCTTTATTTCCATGCGATTATGATAAAGTGGCGCCGCATATATTCCCGATAACGGTAAAAAAAGGCAAGAGGGACGGCTTAAGGCGGTATTTGACAGATAGCAGCATAGAGTGCGGCATTCATTATTATCCCAACCATTACCTCGAGTATTACGGCGATGGCGGTATTCGGCTGCCAGTAACAGAGAAGATATATAGTGAATTACTTAGCCTGCCTTTACATCCCGATCTTACGCGGGAGGACCAGGATTACATAGTAAGGAAAATAAAAAGTTTCTTTACGTAAGAAATGACTTGTTCGTCCAAGCGGTAACCAATATAATATAAGGAACGTATGAAGGCCATTAATAACTTAAGAAGTGTTTATAAAGGAAAGACGGTATTAGTTACCGGAGCCACAGGTTTTAAGGGGTCATGGCTTTCCATATGGTTAAATTTATTGAGCGCTAAGGTAGTTGGATATTCAGCTTATTTGCCGTCCGATCCGTGTCTATTCTCAGTTTGTAAAATCAATAAATTCATCGATCATATAAATGGGGATGTGCGGGACTACAACTTTTTGAAAAAAGCGTTTGTAAAGCATAAACCCGATTTTGTATTTCACTTGGCTGCCCAGCCTATCGTAACCAGGGCCTACCAGGACCCGAAGCTGACTTTCGAGACAAATGTGCTGGGCACTATCAATGTCCTGGAGTGCATGCGTCACATGCAGACTAAAATCGTAGGCGTCATGATAACAAGCGACAAATGTTATAGGAACATGGAATGGGAATGGGGATACAGGGAGACGGATGAGCTCGGCGGAAGCGATCCCTATGGTTCCTCGAAAGCTTGCGCTGAGCTGGTTTGTCATTCATACGCTAAATCTTTTTTCAACAGGCCGGGTAATAGTTGTAAGATGGTCACGGCCAGGGCAGGAAATGTGATAGGGGGAGGGGATTGGGCTGTCGACAGATTAGTGCCGGACTGTGTCAGGGCGTGGAGCAATGACAGACAGGTGCTTATAAGAAATCCGAAAGCAACGAGGCCATGGCAGCACGTTCTCGAGCCATTAAGCGGATATTTATGGTTAGGGGCAAAAGTCTGCGAATCCAATAAATTATGCGGCGAGTCATTTAATTTCGGCCCGAGCCATGAGATGGGCAAATCGGTTAGCGAGCTTATCAAGCTGTTTTCAAGTTATTTCGGCGGAAAGAATAAATGGAAATATCTGGGCGAGAAAAAAATATCACAAGAAAGTATGTTTTTAAAAGTATCCAGCGATAAGGCCTTAAGGATTTTAGATTGGCATGCGATCCTGTCCTTTACCGGCACCATAAAGATGGCAGCCGAATGGTATGAGAAGTATTATAAAGATAAAAGTAAGCATAAGGACATGCTTACTTTTACGGAGCAGCATATACGGTATTATATTTCCGAGGCTAAAAGGCATAATCTTGCCTGGGCAAAGGATTAAAGATATGATAGACGGCGTTTTGACGAAAAAATTACAGAAGATAGAAGATAACCGCGGCAAGGTCATGCATATGATCACGCGGGACTCACCCGTTTTTACAACATTCGGAGAAATATATTTTTCTTCCGTAAACAGCGGCGCAGTAAAGGCGTGGAGAAAGCATTTGAAGATGACGCAGTGTTTTGCTGTCCCGGTAGGTAGGGTTAAATTGGTCATATTCGATGACAGGGAAGGTTCCTCAACAAAGGGTGAAACGCTGGAAATGGAGATAGGGGAGGACAATTACTGCCTGGTAAAAATACCGCCCATGTTGTGGTACGGTTTCAAGGGAATGTCCGGCATTCCGGCGCTCATAGCAAATTGCACCGATATACCTCACGATCCGCATGAAATCAAAAGATCGGACCCCGCCGATATGCAGATCCCGTATGTCTGGGAATAATAATATGGATAAAGCAGGCACCGTCGATCCTCTTGTAAGCGTCATAATGAATTGCAGGAACGGCGAAAGATATTTGCGCGAGGCGCTCGACAGCGTATATGCGCAGAGCTATACCAACTGGGAGATCATATTCTGGGACAACGCCTCTACTGACGGCAGCGCTGATATCGCCAAAAGCTGCGGTCCGAAACTGCGTTATTTTAAAAGTGAACAATCTTTTCCTCTCGGCAAAGCCAGAAACCTGGCTATTGCCGAAGCCGGAGGGCAATATCTGGCGTTTTTAGACTGCGATGACAAGTGGCTTCCGAAAACACTGGAAAGGCAAGTGAGCGCGCTGGAACGCAGAAGGGACGTCGACTTTATTTATGGCAACTATTTTAGATTAATAATGCCAAGAACAGACAACTTGATACTCGCTTTGAGCGGACGGCAGCCGGAAGGAAATGTTTTTGGTAATTTCTTACGTAATTACCCAGTTTGCCAGCAAACAGTGATGCTAAGGACGGATGCTATCAAAAGACTGGATGCAAAATTTGACGAATGCCTTGATATGTCGGAGGAGTTTGATTTATTCATGAGGATTCTTTTAAGATCACAAGCGTTATATATTGATGAACCCCTTGCCATTTACCGTATCCACCGGAATACGGGCAGCCAAAGGCTGTATGACAAGCATCCCGTTGAAATGAAATACGTATTAGATAAGCTTAAAAAAATCGATGATTCTATAGAGAGAAGCTACGCTTCACAGATCAGATATTATGAGGCAAAATTGGCTTATTGGCAGGCAAAGGTATATATGGAAAAAAATGACCCAAGATCTGCCAGGTCCGAATTGGCAGCATACAGATTTGTCACCCCCATTTTTTTTATATTGTACATTTTAACATATCTGCCATGCGCTGCGTGGAAATGGTTACATGGCCGCAAGATGAAAGGTTCCCTTAAATGGATAAAATAAGTAATTCGAAATTATGGATTATTTTTTTCTTTTATACCTGCTTTGTTTCCGCGCTCGTACAATTTATATTATTGCCTTACGTTTTTCCCGGGTTGCATGCCGGCAGCGGATTGTTTAATTGTTCTTTCGATAGTATGGGTTTCCAAAAATTGGCCGTAGACCTAGCCAATAAAATTCACTCCCAAGGCTGGTCGGCCTGGCAATTAAAGCCAGAAGGCCATGTGGTGGCCGGCATAGCATCTATATTTTATGTTTTTTTACCGGATGCCAGAATACTCATCCCTCTAAACGCCGCCTTACATGCAAGCGCCGCGTTGGCTTTGGTTAATCTCCTGAATCTATTTATAAACAATAGGTTCAGGTCAATCCTTTGCATTTTACCTTTTTTAATTTTTCCATCAAATCTGCAATGGACAGCTCAATTGCATAAAGACATCTTTAGCGTATTAGGCATAGTTTCGCTTTTGTATGGCATGGTTTTATTAGCCAGGATAGGTAGTTACAAATCTGAAGATCAGCCTTTTAGTAATTTTATTTCAATTATTTATTTTTTGTGTGGTCTTGCTTTAATCCGCCTTGTGCGTTCTTATATATTGGCTATTATAATGCCGCTCATAGCTTTATTTTCTTCTTCATTATTTGTGATACTTTTGGTCAGGATGTCTAAAAAAAAGATCTCATGGCAGAAAACAATGGCCATTTTATTCAGCATAACATTGATATTTTTTGTACTAGTGCACTCGCATTCAGCTGATCCGATGGAAATCGCGGCACACGCTTGGGTTATTGCCGAAAAATGCTCAGAGCAAAATATATCCGCTGTAATTAAAGATCCCATAGTCGCAAAAGTTGATGCTGAGACAATGGCCGAAAAAGATGATATTGACAAATATTGGAAAAGTTCATCCTGGCTCCCATTATTTATTGACCGTAAGGTTGCCAGCCTGGCTATAATAAGGCGGGGCTTTCGTAAGAGTACCCCTGAAGCCAAGAGCAATATTGATCACGATGTCGGGTTTGGCAGCATCAAAGATATGCTGATTTATCTGCCCCGTGCGGCTCAGATAGTCTTCCTGGCGCCTTTTCCCACTAAGTGGTTTAGCGAGGGCACATATCGTGGGAGTCGTTTGATGCGCAGAATAGCTTCTTATGAAATGATAGTGGTATATTTTGCCCTGCTGTTCTTACCCTATGCAATTTGGTATTGGCGTAAACGGATTGAAATCTGGATAATTTCCGCATTTTGTGTTTATATAATGCTTGTCTATGGGTTGGTAATCTGCAATATAGGGACACTATACCGTATGAGGTATGTATATATTACAACCTTGGCAGCTTTGGGAATAGCGGGTTTTATGGCTTTTCTCGACAGTTTAAAGATCAGGAAGAGATAGCGAATCAAATGAAAGCGATAATTGTCTCCAATACAACTTTGACCATCCGCAACTTCCGGACCGGATTAATGCAGGCTTTAAAATCTAAAGGTTATGATGTGATCTTCTGCGCCCAGGATAACGGTTATGCAGATGAAGTGACAAACAAGGGCTTTAGTTTCATCCCTTTGGTTATTGACCGGAAGGGCATGAACCTATTTACGGATCTGAAGCAGACCATCGCTCTTTACAGGATATATCGAAAAGAAAGGCCCGATATAGCCGTGCATTACACTCCCAAGCCGAATATCTACGGCGCCGTGGCGGCCGCTTTAACGGGCGTACCCTGTATAGATAATATATCGGGATTAGGATATCTCTTCATCAAGAAAAGCCCTATTTATCAGTTGATAAAATTCCTTTATAAGATCGGGTGCCATTTCGCAAAGACTACTTTTTTTCAGAATAAGGATGACCTGAGCCTGTTCGTAAGAAAAGGCATTATAAACAGGGAAAAGGCAGTCCTCGTGAACGGGTCCGGAGTCAATACAAATTTTTTTAGCCCCGATTTTTGCCGATCTGTAAAAAGAAAAGACAGTTCATTTGTATTTCTTTTTACGGGAAGATTTTTATGGGATAAGGGGGTAGGAGAATTTGTGGATGCCGCCAGGCTTACAAAACAAAAATATTCAAAGGGGAATATGAACTACTCTCGCTGTCAGGAAATGTCTCAATCTTAAATCAAAAGCCTCATATCCATCTTCATGCCAGAACCCAGAAGTATTACTCGGATAAAACCGCAAACAATAAAAAACTTTTTTTAAGCCGTCAGAGGATGTTGGCACTGATTGATAATATAGAGCACGCCGTTAAGGGTTTAAGGTGGGAAGCAAAGAATACGGAATGGGCTGATTACTATGATAAAACCAATTATTCAGCCGGAGGATTTGAGAATAAAAAGGATATTGTATCCGAGTTTCTCGATATTATAAAGCCCAAAACGGTTTGGGATCTCGGAGCCAATAACGGTCTGTTTAGCCGGATTGCTTCTAAAAAAGAAATTTTTACAGTCTCGTTTGATATAGATCCTGCCGCAGTCGAGCAAAATTATTTGCTGTCATTAGATAAAAACGACAAATTTATTTTGCCCCTGGTACTCGATCTGTGTAATCCGACTTCAGGTATGGGGTGGGGGCATCGAGAAAGAATGTCTTTAGTCGAAAGGAGTCCGACAGATGTTATTCTGGCGTTGGCATTAGTTCATCACTTAGCTATTTCAAATAACTTGCCTTTTACGGTTATTGCAGAGTTTTTTAGCCGGATAGGCGAGGTGCTTATTATTGAGTTTGTGCCGAAAACTGATTCCCAGGTTCAACGACTGCTTTCTATGCGGAAAGATGTATTTCCCAATTATAATAAAGAGTCGTTTGAAGAAGAATTCAGCCAATATTTTAAAATACAAAAGATGTCTCAGGTCGGGGACTCTAATCGGGTGCTTTATCTGATGAAGAAAATTTGACCAGAATATTAAAATTTAAAAACTTTTTCAAAAATATTCCATATCTGCCGTCCTTATACGGAATTTTTCCTGTGCTTTTTCTCTTTGTGCATAATATAAGCGAGTTGCAATACGAGATGTTATGGTTGCCGCTTTTTGCCGTTATTTTTGTGATTCTGATTTTTACCGTTGTTTTAAGTATTTTTGTGCAAGATTACCGTAAATCTGGATTGATTCTATCTTTATTTTTTATGTTATTCCTGTCGTATGGAAATTTCAAGGAACTGCTTTTGGGCGGGTGGCTAGAAGATCTCGGTATTATTAGAGATAAGTATCTGTATTCTCTGGGAATTTTGTTTTTTGGCTTAGCCAGCTACTTTATTATGAGGGCTAGCGATTTAAAGACTGTATATGGATTTTTTAAAACCATGGGATGTGTGCTAATTACTATTTCTCTTGTAAGTATGGGTTTTAGTGCCTATTCAACAAATAAACGGAACAATGTCAGCTCTTTGGACGGCACCGGCCAGATAGATTTAAGTCAAAAACAAAATTTTCCCGATATTTATTATATTATTCCCGACTCATATGGTCGCGCCGATACGCTTAAAGAATTATATAATTATGATAACGGCGAATTTATTAATTTTTTGAAGAAAAAAGGTTTTTCAGTTCTTTCAGATAGCAACTCAAATTATCAAAATACGATCTTGTCAATACCAACAACGTTGAATATGGATTATTGGGACAACTTACTTCCCGAAACCATAAGGGAGGATGACTTTACGAATAAAATCCAAAACAGTCGGGTTCAGCAATTTCTCGGGGAGAGGGGATATAAGACCATATTTCTCAACTCCGGTTACGGGATAACAAGCTTTAATAAATATTCCCATCTTAAATTTGACCCAAGCTATATTAATGATTTTTCAACCCGTATAATTGAAAATTCATTACTCAAATATTTTGTAATTAAAAGGCAGTTTTTTGGGTTTAATCTGAAAAACGAGGAAAGAAAAAGAATTCTATATAATCTGGAGAAACTGAAGGAAGTGTCTGAAATTGACGGACCCAAATTTGTTTTTAGCCATATAAATGTTCCCCATTCGCCATTCTTATTTGACCGCAACGGCGGAGAAGTAGATGTAGATTGGGCTTCTGTAACTTCATCAGAGCAATATAACGATCTTTGGCTTGATCAACTTATTTTTATAAGCAAACAACTAAGTTCAGTTGTTGAAGCAATTTTAGCTAAGTCTAAAACGCCTCCTATTATTATAATTCAATCAGACCATGGTCCTGATATGATGTCGCTTTGGTCTGACGAGTTTTCCGAAGCCGATATGAGAGAGAGGATAAAGAATTTCAGTGCGCTCTATTTACCCAACGGCAAAGATCAGCTTCTGCCAGATAACATGACGAATGTGAATACTTTTCGCTTTATTTTTAAAAACTACTTTAATGCCGATTATAGTTTGTTGGAAAATAAAATTTATACATATTATGATTACTCGCTTATAAAGCATCGTTCGGATCTAAAGAATATTAAGTTAGTCCCTAGAAATTGATTTCAATTTTCTTATAAAGGTCTATATATTGTTCTGTCATTTTTTCAACCGTAAAGCCGGTTTTTATTTTTTCGGTCGAATATCGTCTCATTTTTTCTACTTCTTGAGGATGCAGGTTCAATAAATAGTCCATGCCACTCTTGAGGTCATTAGCATTTTTATATTTGGCTATATATCCGTTTACCTTATGTTCTACCAGTTCCGGTATGCCGCCGGTGTTAAATGCAATTACCGGTAGTCCGCAGGCCATAGCTTCAAGAACGACCAGGGGACAGTTGTCGGCTATGGAGGGGTATAGAAGCATATCGGCCGAGGAATAGTACTTGGCTAATATGGCCGGATTGCTTATATAACTGACCGTTTTGATGCCATTGCTGTTCTGGTTAGTGTCACCCCCTAAATCAACGAAAAAGGCCCTAGAATCGTCCCTAAACGCCTCTATAGCCTCTTGGGCATAGTTACCCCCTTTCCAGGGGTTGGATTGGCCCCTTTTAGCCACAATTAGAATGATATTCTTGTCCAAGGGTAGGTCCAGTTGTTTACGGCTTTTTAGGCGGTCGGAGGGACTGAATACTGAGGTATCAATGCCATTATAAATAACTGATAGGGGGGAGTCTTTGAGGATGCTTTCTTTTGTCTTTTCTGCCAGCCATTTTGATGGAGTTACGATGTTGAATTTTGATTTTCTGTAGATTTTGTCCTTCTTTCTCTCTAAATACTTTTCATTGTGCCAGGCAATCGGAGGATATATATCTAGGCTTGGACAGGTAAAAAAACCATTTTTTTTCAAGGCCCCGTCAAAGGAATGGGCGCAGTGAGCAGTTATTGGCCACATATCATGAAATGTCCAAACGACCGGTTTAATGGCTGAAATTTTCTCCAGCGTACTGAGGTCAAAGTAATTAGTATGAAGATTGTGGCAGTGGACAATATCGGCGTTTTTAAATTCCGGTATTTTCAAAATATGTTCTGATGGGAAAAAATCCAGATCATTGGCAAGAT
>Ga0209541_10009841_pt1 | contig 15384 bp, 13 predicted proteins | sample RifCSPlowO2_01_FD_184027 | JGI IMG/M metagenome (GOLD analysis project Ga0209541, IMG submission 184027) | Groundwater microbial communities from Rifle, Colorado - Rifle CSP2_plank lowO2_0.1 (SPAdes) (version 2) | ecosystem: Environmental > Aquatic > Deep subsurface > Groundwater | place...
AACTTCTTCGGCAAATCTGAACTGGTGGAGATTGGTGGAGTCTATCTCCAAGGGGATGAGGCGGTAGTCCTTTGGGTGGGGTTTTGGGAGCCGGGCATAGCCGGCTCCCACCAAGTTTACCCCGTTAGAGAGTCTGCTAGATCTTAGTAACTTTTTATCGTGGATTATTTTAGCTTTTTACCCTCTCTAATGGGGTTGACGGCGTTATTACTTCTGCTATTATTAGTCCCGTTGGGCATATGTAAAATCTAAACAAAACTTGAGTCGTATTTTGGACGACCACGATTGGTCGTTCCGGTTCCGATATTTTGCCGACATCTACGTCCCGCTGGGACGAGCGCCGCAGGCGCTAGGCAACTTCGGGACCGGGGCGCGCAATCGTGGTTGTCTTTTCCCCGCCAAAAGGTATGACCATTCAGGCGGGCAAGGGAAGGATCGTAACTTGAAAACTCGACTGGTGAAATAGTGAATTTTTACAGTTAACTAGACTTAAATGAATTGGTGAATTTATTCATCAATTCTTAATGAGAGTTTGATTCTAGCTCAGGATGAACGCTGGCGGCGTGGATAAGGCATGCAAGTCGAACGGTCCCCCACTTTCAATTTGTTTGGAAGTGTAGCAATACATGGAAGGACGATGAGAAAGTGGGGGATAGTGGCGAACGAGTTAGTAACACCCTGGTACGTACCTCGAAGCCGGGCATAACTTGCCGAAAGGCAGGCTAATTCCCGATGGCATCGCAAGATTAAAGCTCGGCGCAAGCCGAAGCACTTCGAGAGCGGCCTAGGTCCTATCAGCTAGTTGGTGAGGTAACGGCCCACCAAGGCTTTGACGGGTAGGGGATGTGAGAGCATGATCCCCAACGACGAGACTGAGACACGGCTCGTACTCCTACGGGAGGCAGCAGTCAAGAACATTCGACAATGGACGCAAGTCTGATCGAGCGACGCCGCGTGCAGGAAGAAGGCCCTCGGGTTGTAAACTGCTTTTATCGGGGAAGAAGGTCGCAAGGCCACTGACGGTACCCGGTGAATAAGGGGCTCCTAACTTCGTGAATACTCTCGCCACTTCGGGCGGGGGCGCGACCTATTGCCGTAAGGCAATAAGGAAAAACTTAGCTTATATGCTGGAAAACCCAGTTAATAATTCAGTACCCTTTGGGGTGACAATCTGAATTAAAATTTTGTTAATTTTATTAACAAAATTGCTGGAAAATCAGCAGGGAAGTTGTCCGCCCAAATTTTGCAAAACAAAACTTAGGTGGATTAACCCCTCAGAGACTTGATAGCTTAAGCTATCGGATGGGGATTTTTGAATCTCCATAAAACGCTGAGCATCCTTTTTTAAAGGATGGTGATATAGTCCAACGTTAGAGATATTACTTTAATGCTTAGCCAGCAGGAGCGGTAATACGAAGGCCCCAAGCGTTATCCGGAATTACTGGGCGTAAAGAGCGAGTAGCCGGTTGTGTTAGTCCGGTGTTAAATCTCTCTGCTTAACGGAGAGGCCGCATCGGAAACGGCACGACTAGAGCGAGTAAGAGGCAAGCAGAACGTGCGGTGTAGGGGTGAAATCCGTTGATATCGCACGGAATACCAAAAGCGAAAGCAGCTTGCTAGTGCTATGCTGACGGTCAATCGCGAAAGCGTGGGCAGAAAAAAGGATTAGATAAATCCTTGTCCCGATATGAAAATATCGCGGGCTAAACGGTGTCCCTCTTAGTAGCGATACTAAGATGTGCATCCAGCTATATCGGGGAAGGCCGCTAGTCGGCGGTTAATCCCAAGGGAAGTTAACGCTCAAAAGATTTGAGCAGATTAACCCCTTAGAGACTATGTAATAGCAAAAGATAGAAAATGATTAAATCATTTTTGTCGGACAGATGTAAAGAAATAATTTTGGGTTCCTTGTTGGGTGATGGATCATTAAAAATTTATCCGCCCTACAAGAACGCGAGATTTTCTTTTAGACATTCGATTAACCAGAAGGAATATTTTTTCTGGAAAGCGAAACAGCTAAAAGAAATTACCAGTGAATCATATTACTGGAAAAGTAATAAATTTGATGGTTTGGGCGGAGAAAAATTAAGATTTCAAAGCCTAGCTATCGAATCACTAACTAACTTATATGATTTGACAAGTGAAAAAGGAAAACTCCATATTCGTCGTAAATGGTTGAATATGTTAAGTCCTTTAGCTTTGGCAATTTGGTGGCTTGATGATGGCTCACTGATTGTAAATGGTAGGCGCGGTGTTTTATGCACCGACCCATTTACTTTGGAAGACCAGAAAATTCTAGCCCGGTACTTACTAAAAGTATGGGGGGTGAATGTTCATATTGGGAAAATAAGTCGTGACTGGAATGGAAAACATCTCGAATATTATCGATTATGGATCCGTTCTAGCGAGGAGTTACAAAAACTTCTTCGGATTATATTACCTCACATCGAAGTCCCTCAAATGTTGTCGAAGGTCACTCTTCTTTACAAGAATATTGAATTACAACAACGCTGGATCTCTGAAGTTTCTAAATTGACCGGCTTCCCAGAAGATTTGGTTGAAAAATATACCAATGAAAAGAAGCAGAGATGGAAAAACTTTAGAGAATGATATAGTCCGATCCTTCGAGTAATCGAAGCACAATAATTTTTATTGTATTAAACAAGGTGACCCTTGTATTCCACGCCCTAAACGATGCAGGTTAGCTATTAGGAGCATCGACCCTCCTGGTGGCGAAGCTAACGCGTTAAACCTGCCGCCTGGGAAGTACGATCGCAAGATTAAAACTCAAAGAAATAGACGGGGATCCGCACAAGCGGTGGAACATGTGGTTCAATTCGACTCTAAGCGAGAAACCTCACCAGGGTTTGAAATCCAGACGAAAGCTTTAGGAAACTAGAGCCCTCGCAAGACGGCTGGACAGGTGCTGCACGGTCGTCGTCAGCTCGTTCCGTGAACTCATTCGCGGCCCAATCTGGTAATGGATTGGTGAAAATCGGCTCATATCGGTGAAGCCTAAAAACCATTTTTTTGGTATAATAAGGTAATACCGAGGGAAGTCGGTAGATTATGTCTCAAATACTTACAGCACGAAAAAATCAAAAGTTGTTTGTTGGGGATAGGGAGGAGGAGATCCTATTAGGATCAATTCTTGGCGATGCTTCCATACTAAAAAAAGGAATGATTCAATTCGAACAAGGATCTGCTCAAAAGGAATATTTAGAATGGAAACGCATACAATTAGCAACAATAGTTTCCGGGAAGAAAATTTATAAAACAAGAAGAGAAAGAGAAAGTGTTATCAGCTACTCCTATAAATTTACTACTCGGCAATTTTTTCGTTCTTGGCGTGATAAGTTTTATCCGCAGGGGAAAAAAGTTATCTCTCCTGATCTGGTAAAATCGATTACACCACTCGGTTTAGCTGTATGGTATATGGATGATGGATGTTTAGTAAATAACTATTCGTGCGTAATCGCCACAGATAGCTTCGATACGGAATCCGTTATCGCTTTAAGAAATATTTTGGATTGTAAATACGGGATAAAAACCAGATTAAGAGCCAAAAAGAAACAGGGACAGGCAGTTGTTCAATGTAGGTTGTGTGTTGGTGGTCTTAATCTAGTCAAGTTTTTTAATTTAATCCGTCCATTTATAATTCCAAGTATGAGATATAAAATAACCGACCCCGTAACGACTCAATCTATTAAGCGCAGAAATATGCGCTATTAGATTTTGGATAATCAGCGAAATATGAGTATATTGGCTGATTATAATACGCCGACTTCCTTATAAGAAATTTAGGAAGATGGTATAGTCTGAAATTCTAAAATAAAATTTTGGAGGAGTTCTCTTAAGTGAGGAAACGAGCGCAACCCCCATGCTGTGTTACAAGTGTCACAGCAGACTGCCCGGGTTGACTGGGAGGAAGGCGGGGATGACGTCAGATCAGCGTGGCCCTCTGATACCCTGGGCTACACACGTGTTACAATGGACGGTACAATGGGTTGCTAAAGCGCGAGCTGGAGCCAATCCCATCAAAACCGTCCCCAGTTCAGATTGGAGGCTGCAACTTGCCTCCATGAAGTCGGAATCGCTAGTAATCGCAGATCAGCACGCTGCGGTGAATACGTTCTCGGATCTTGTACTCGGGTCGCTATGCGATCCGATGAAAAAGCAGATGTAAATTCTGCCGGTTGGAGATAGACCAATCGAAGCCAATGCGCAGTCTTAACTCGCGAGGGTTATGATGAAGGGTGCGGCGGCATGTTCTAGCTTGAGACCTTCATTTAAGGCATAAATATCGACGACTCATCGAGTACATGGGGAAGTCATCTATTAGTGCAAATTAGTGCAAAATGTTTATGTGACCGGAAGGCCGAGATGGGATAAAAGTTTTATCGGGTTACCGTAGGAGATCTGATTTAGTTTCTTGGTTATCAACTTAACTTGGATTGATTTCTATGTTAAACTAGAACCGAGATATGTCTTTTAAGTAATTAGGAGATTATGACCAAATCAGAAGTCAGCAGCGCTCGTAGTACCCAAAGGATGGCTTTTCGTAGAAATACGAAATTGCGTGAACCGATGGGGAAGGAGCAAATTCATAGAGAAAAGTTAAATCCCAATTATGTTGCCGGATTTGTTGATGGCGAAGGATCGTTTTGTGTTGGCATTGGCAAACATAAAACCCTACGCCGCGGCATTGAGGTCCATCCATTATTCGAAATTGAAGTTCGGGCTGATGATCGCGAAGTTCTGGAAAGAATTTTGGTGACTATCGGTTGCGGCAAAATTTACGATTGTTCTTATGAACGCTATGGATGGCAACCGCATGTTAAATACAAAGTCGGTAGCAGTAAGGAATTAGAACAATTTGTTATTCCATTTTTTGAAAAGTATCCTTTACAGGCCAAGAAGGCGCAATCATTTAATATCTTTAAAGAGATTATTAAGATGATGCGACGCAAGGAACACTTAACTGATAACGGTTTTGTAAAGATTGTTGCAATGCGCGATCAATTAAGAAAAATTGGAAGAAATCAAAAACGTAATCTCTCTGTGGAAACCGCCAGGGTACGGGAAAACCGTTCGCCCGGTGGTGTGAGACAAGAAATTTGATCTCAATACTGCCCGTCAAGTCAGCGGAGTCGGGAATACCCGAAGGCTCATTTAACCATGGGATTACGGTAGGCTCGGTAACGAAGGCTAAGTCGTTTTGACAAACTCAATGCGACATGGTCTAGTAATAGACCATAAAAATCTGACTGAAATCGGTGAAATCCTACTCCTGAAATGTTATAATTTAGGGTATGAGGGCAACACCGAGGGACACTAAGAAAGTCTCATATTCAACTGAAATTAGAGAGCTAAAAAGAAGGTTATCACTAACGGACTATCAAAGATCTGTTTTGATTGGATCAATTTTGGGCGATGGACAATTGGAAGTTAATTGGTCGGGGAGCGTTTACAACTTTAACTATAAGTTGAAAATTGCTCAGTGCTTGAAACAAAAGGATTACGTCATATGGAAGTATCAAATTTTCAAAGACTGGGTACTTACTCCACCCAAATTTGACCCATGTAATAACTCCTATCGTTTCAGGACCGTCAGTCATAAAGAAATAACTAATCTAAGAAATATATTCTATCGGGATGGGAGGAAGGTAATCCCGAGAGATATAGGATCTTATATTAATCCAATTGTTCTGGCCGTTTGGTTCATGGACGATGGTAATGTGGCTCGTGATAGTAGAAGTGGCAGGGTTAGTGGCTATATTATTAACTCACAATCTTTTTCTTTCGAAGAGAACGAGATATTACAATCTGTATTATCCGATTCTTTCGGAATAAAATGCTCGATAGGAAAGAATAAAACATATGCGAGATTGGGAATTTGGCAAGAGGATTCACGGAACAAGTTTCGTGAATTAGTAAATGAATTTCTCCTGCCAAGTATGCAATACAAACTCGGTTGAAAATGAGACTTTCTTAGTCCCGTAGAGACTTCGGCTAACTTAGCCGAGATGGCACTAGTTGCCATAAAACGTCAGCTCCCCGCCAACATCTAAAAGTTGGGGCGGGGATGAAGATATAGTCCATGCCGGTAGTAATACTTGGAATAACATGAACAAGGCAACGCTAGCGGAAGCTGGTGTTGGATCACCTCCTTTCTATTTTTATTATCCTCTGTTGGTTGCGAATTTATTTCGCAAACTAAAAAGGAATAATCTCGCCGGAGCTTTTGCAAGGGCGGATTGTCTCGAGGAAACTCAAATAGAATGAGTCGATATGAAGCGAAAGCTTCATGCCTGATCCGACCCTTAATTGGGCTACCCCGCAAGGGGTAGAGGCTAAATCGGACCCCGCAAAATCGCCTATGGCGATCGCGGGGCAGGGTTCTTCGGAATCTTGGTTCGATGATACTGGAACAAAAAACGTATCAGTCTGGTTGACTGTAAAAGTTCATAAAGAATTCACACATCAATAGCAAAGCCCCGCCAATTGGCGGGGCTTTGCTATTGATGGAGAGAGTTTTTTCTAGACTTTTTCTCCTTGATTTACTCTATCTACGTACTCGTTATAAACCGGATTGTATTTTTTAGCCAATTCTCCAATTTTAGCTTCGTCTTCCGCAATCCATTGAGTCAAATTTTCCGGTGTAGTTCTACCGCGAGCCACTCCAATCGCCCCACCGCGACCAGCTTCTATGTTCGCCAGCATCTTTTTATTAGAATTCACTTCTTCTTGTATTTTGTCCATCTGACTTTTTAAGTCTTGCAATTCCGCGTTTAGCTCGGCCATGGGTCGCTTATCTTTTTCTGCAGCATTTTCGGATGTCTCCGGCATTCCTTCCATTCCCATAATCCACCTCCTTTCTAATTAAAGTTATTTTGCTATATCTAAATAATGGCAGTTTACTTAATTTTGCACAATATCCGCTCAGTGTATAATGTCGGTTCGATTTTCCGCACGGCGGATGCCGTGGGAGTAGAGAAAATCTACCTTACGGGCTACTCTCCAACCCCGCAAAGTGACTTCGTCACCGCGGGGCAGGCCCCCAAGATGGCAAAGACGGCGCTGGGGGCAGAAAAGACAGTCCCATGGGAGTATAGAAAGCAAATTGGCCCCTTGCTGAAAAAACTCAAACAAGACAAGGTTCAGATCGTAGCCCTAGAGCAATCACCGAAAAGCATTGACTATAAAAAGTTTAAACCAGCCAGCGATGTGGTTTTGGTGATTGGTAATGAGGTTCGAGGAGTAAGCCAGGCGATTTTAACCAAGATGGACGTTGTTATTGAAATACCGATGCGGGGGAAAAAGGAATCTTTGAATGTGGCGGTCGCGGCGGGAGTTGCTTTATATGAACTAACACGGGCTTAATAAAGCCCGGCTTTTGTCAGACCGGGCTTTACGGTTCCCCCTTAGGTTTGGGACCCCAGGGAACCAGATTTTGTTTTTGTTCGCTAGGCGCCTCCTTATGGAAAAACAGCTGGTATGATTTTACCGGATAAATCACTTGAACGCAAATTGTTGGTTAGCGGCTACAACCAAGTTATCGCTGTGGACGAAGTGGGTATGGGTTGTCTGGCGGGCCCAGTAGTGGTCTGCGCGGCCTTGTTGCCACTGTGGATATTTAAAAAGAATGATCCCCTTTTCCACTTAGGAGTGAGAGATTCGAAACAACTGTCGGCCGCCCAGCGCGAGCGCATCGCGCTCGCGCTGGGGGCTGATCCGCGTTTGAAATTCCAGATTGGTTACGCCCATCCTAAAACCATTGACCGATTAAATATCTATCAAGCGACTAGACTAGCGATGAAACGTGCCGTTTCGTCGCTAGTCAGCTCCAGATCCCAAAAAGTAATGGTCTTAGTTGATGGCAATAAAACAATTGCAGGTATTAATCTGCCTCAACAAGCCATTATTAAGGGTGATCAAAAAGTTTTTTCTATTGCCGCCGCTTCGATTATTGCCAAGGTTTACCGAGACAAACTAATGCGTAACTACGCCAAGCGTTACCCGGCCTATGGTTTTGATCAGCACAAGGGCTATGGTACTAAGCTACATCTAGCCCAGCTAGCTGCGCTTGGACCGAGTGTAATTCACCGTAAGTCTTTTGCGCCTGTCTCCAACCTACGGTAAAATAGAAGCAATGGCCGTGCGCATTGCGATAAATGGATTTGGTAGAATCGGCCGGACTTTTTTTAAGCAGGCAGTTAAGCTGCCAGATTTTGAAATTGTCGCGATCAATGATTTAGGCGGTATCGAAAATCTCGCCTATCTACTCCAGCACGATTCAGTCTATGGACCTTGGCTGGAGGCAGTTGGCTATAGCCAGGATGAGTTATTGGTTGCTGGCAAAAAGATCAAAGTATTGAAAGAAAAAGACCCCGCTAAATTGCCTTGGGGAGATTTAAATATTGATGTGGTGCTCGAGTGCACCGGTGCTTTCGAAAGCCATGATCAGGCGGAGGCACATCTGCACGCTGGTGCTAGGCGGGTGGTAATTACTGCTTCGCCACATGACACGGTTACTCCGGTATTTACGCCCAACGTGGGGGAGGATAGTTTTGATCCAAAAGATAAAATCACCTCTAATGGCTCCTGCACCACTAATGCCGTGACACCGCTAATGAAAATCCTCGATCAGGAGATCGGTATTGCCAAAAGTATGCTTGCCACCGTGCATGGCTATACTGCTTCGCAGAGTTTGGTGGATGGGCCAGATAAGCAAGATGATTTTCGCCGCGGGCGCGCCGGTGGGGCCAACATTGTTCCCTATGGCACCGGCGCGGCCGTGTCTGCCACTCGAGCCTACCCAGCGCTAGTACGTAAATTTGACGGCTTGTCTTTTCGAGTGCCGGTGTTTTCTGGTTCGATTATTGATTTTACCTGGTTGGCTAAGCGGCCCACTAGCATGGAGGAGGTAAATAGTATTATCAAACAAGCGGCGGCCCAGCCGGAATGGCAAGGGATTTTAACTTTTACCGAGGAGCCACTGGTGTCCAGCGATATTCTTGGTAATCCGCATGGCTCGATCGTGGATTTAGGCTTAACTCGGGTGGTGGCCGGGGATTTAGTGAAGGTGTGTTCGTGGTATGATAATGAGTGGGGATACGTAGCTATGTTGGTTAAGCATGTTAAAGCAGTTTCGAAACTGCTTTAACCAATTTTTAAATTATTAATTTTTACAATTTTTAACTAATAAACTGATTAGTTTTACAAAATTATTAAATTCAAAAATTAAAAATTAATTTTTGGCTATGCAAAAATTGTTTGTTAAAGATATTATGACCGAAAGTCGATGAGAATAAAAAATTAGTCGGTCTTATTACCGAATACGACCTGATCGCCGGCGGTAAAAATCTTCATCTCCCCACTTTAATTAATGTCTTGGGCAATATCGATTTTTATAAAAAGGACAGCACGTTAGTGAAGGATGACCTCAAGCAACTGCTGGTTTTAAAAGTCAAAGACCTGATGAATCGTGAGCCGCTAACCGTGCCGGAGGAGGCGCCAATCATGTTATTAGCCCAAACCTTTGCCGATCACCATCGCGTCAATCCCATTTTAGTAACTAACCGGCACCAGGAGCTAGTTGGTATTGTCAGTCGTTATGACCTGGTGCGCCTATTTGCTGATCGCACCGCGGGGAAAGGGGTCGATCCTAGCCGGCCCGAGGAGTTGGAAAAAAGAGTCGGACGCTTTATTGATAACTTCGATGGCAAGTTTGTTTTAGTCTCCCGCTCACGGGCCAAATTCTGGCTGTTGGCCAGTTTGCTTTTTGCGGTAGTGGGGTTCGTGATTGCCTATGCCATTATTTTAAATGTGCAGATAAAGTAATGCCACACTTGCACGACGACAAACTAAAGGAGTTGGAACTGAAGGCGGTGCAGATTCGCGAGTCAATTATTGAGATGCTTTTGGCGGCTGGTTCGGGGCATACCGCGGGGCCGCTGGGGATGGCGGATATTTTCACTGCGCTCTACTTTCATATTCTCAAGCATGATCCGGCCAATCCCGACTGGGCGGAACGTGATCGTTTAATTTTATCTAACGGGCATATTGTGCCAGTGCGCTATGCGGCCATGGCCCATGCCGGGTATTTTCCGGTAGACGAATTAAAAACTTTGCGTAAGCTTGGTTCGCGTTTACAAGGGCATCCAGAAAGAGAGAGATTGCCTGGACTAGAAACCACCTCCGGTCCGCTGGGTTCGGGTTTGGGGCAGGCCGCCGGCATCGCCTACGCGGCGCGCTTAGACCAGGCCAAGTTCCACACTTTTTGTGTTATGAGCGATGGCGAACATGAAGAGGGTAATTTGTGGGAGTCTATAATGTTTGTTGGAAAATATCAGTTAAGCAATCTCACCGCTATTATTGATCGTAATAACATTCAGATTGACGGCATGACTGAAAAGGTAATGCCCCTGGAGTCGCTACACCGCAAGTACGGAGCTTTTAACTGGCACGTGATGGAGGTGGACGGGCATAATATGCAGGAGTTTTGCGAGGCGGTGGATGAAGCTAAGGCGATTTATGAACGCCCCACCGTGATTATCGCTCATACTATTCCGGGCAAGGGTATTCCGGAGATTGAATTTGATTACAAATGGCATGGTATGCCACCTAACCAGGAACAAGCCAAAAAGTTTTTGCATGAGTTAAGAACTTTGCAAGGGAAAATTGAAAGTGAACACCAATAAATAAAATTTTTAAATTTTGTAATTTAATAATTTTTAAAAATTGCAAAAATTAATAATTAAAAATTACGGCCATGTTCAATCCCGCCGCTAAACTAGCCACTAATTTATCAGATAAATCTAAGCTCGAGTCTAAGGCGACCAGAGATGGCTATGGTTTGGGCTTGATCAAAGCGGGGGAGCAAGATGAGCGGGTGATGGCCTTGTCGGCCGACTTAACTGAGTCCACGCGGGCACTCGCCTTTGCCGAGAAGTTTCCGGAGCGGTTTATCCAAGTTGGTATCGCCGAACAAAATCTAGTAACCATCGCTTCCGGCTTAGCCAATTACGGCAAAATTCCGTTTATCTCTTCTTACGCGGCTTTTTCGCCTGGCCGCAATTACGAGCAGATTCGCACTACGGTTTGCATTAACAATGTACCGGTAAAAATTGCTGGCCATCACGCCGGAATTTCCGTTGGACCAGATGGCGCTACCCACCAAATGTTAGAAGATATCGCGCTAATGCGGGCTTTGCCGAATATGGTGGTGATTGTGCCATGCGATGCGGTGGAGGCAGAGAAGGCCACCTTAGCGGCAGCGGGTAATAACGTTCCTACCTATTTACGCTTCAGCCGAGAAAAATCACCAGTTTTTACCACGGCCGAAACACCATTTGAAATTGGCCGCGCTTTGGTTTTGCGCCGTGGTAAGGATGTCTCATTAGTCGGTTGCGGACCTTTATTATATGAGGCGCTATTGGCTGCGGAGGAGTTGTCAAAAGCGGGAATTGAGTGTGAAGTTATCAACTCGCATACTGTCAAACCACTCGATAAAAACGCTATAATTGAATCAGTTAAAAAGACCAAAGCAGTGGTCAGTATTGAGGAACACCAAATCGCTGGCGGGCTGGGTTCAGCAATTGCCGAGTGCCTGGCGGAAAACTATCCCGTTCCGCAGGAGTTTGTTGGTATGAAAGATCGGTTTGGCGAGTCGGGAACGGCGGCAGAATTGATTGAAAAATTTGGCCTAAACTCTAATGGCATCAAAACCGCGGTAAAAAAAGTAATAACTAGAAAGTAATGGGTAATCTATCACGCGCGGCAAAAATTATCTTGGCGATAGCCTTTCTGGGCGCGGTTTCTTTCTTTGTTTTTAAGGATGGACAGAAACTATCCTTGAACTTTAACTTGGGGCAGGCCAATAGGGGGGCGGTTTCAACTGTTGGCCAGGTAGCTAATTTGCAAGTCAGTTGTGGCGCTAGCGAAGCCAGCTTACGTTGGGATACCGTACCGAAAGCCACTAACTATCTACTAAGAATTGACTACATCGATAATAACAGCGCGCAAGCAGTGGATAGTTGGTACGTGGAGGGCAGTGAGGATCGCATGCTGGAAGTAAAGGAAAATAGTTACAGCTACCGTTTTACTCCTAACAAAAAATATAACTGGTGGGTGCATGCTAATAACGCGGGTGGTTATGGTTTGGCCAGTGGCGGATCCTTCCGTTGCACTGGACTGGTAAAATTAGCTAGACCCAGTAATTTAAAAGCGACTTGCAGTGCTGACGCGCGTAGTGTAAAAGTCTCCTGGGACAAGGTAGAGGATGCCACCAATTATCTTTTGCGGATCGATGACCGTTCTAATAACTCACAGAAAGCGCAAGATGGCTGGTATGTGGAAGGAAGCGAGGATCGTATGCTGGAGGTAAATAAATCCAGTTACGATGGTCAGATTTCTCCAGGCCGAACCTATAGTTGGTGGGTGCATGCTAATAACGCGGGTGGCTACGGCGATCCTGGTATTGATGAGTTTCGTTGCAACTTGGATATTATCCCCACTCCCACTCCTACCTCCACACCCACCGCGTCTCCCGTTGTCACCCCGCAAACTTCGGCGCTATCCTACTTTGGCTTTTATCACGTCAATGCCTGCTGGGACGATCCTTTTGATGTCGCAAATAAAAAAGACTACACCGACGAGGTGGCCTTCTTTACCAATACCGCTATTTTGATTACGTGGTGTAGCGGCGAGGATCATAATATAGTTGACGAAATCAATGGCATGTATGATCAAGGAGTAAAACCACTCTTAGATATTAATAGTGTATTTTACTATTACACTGGAACGGGAAGGAATTTTGATCGTTATACCGATTACGCTGCTCGCTGGCAAGAATTTTTGAATACTAATCGGAACGTGGACTGGAATAAGGTGGCAGGCTTTTATTTAATGGATGAGCCTTTTTGGAACGGCTTAACCTATGATGACGTGCGCCTTGCCGCCGAACTGATTAAAAATACGCCGCAAACTCGTAACGTCCCGATCGCGATCGTGGAAGCGGAGCCAGCCGTCAATGCTACGAGCTTTAGGATACCCACCGCGATAGATTGGATTGGGTTTGACGTGTACGGTATTGCCGATCCCTCTACTAGCTCTCGTTTTCTTGGCCTACTTAATCGAGTTAAGCAGGCTCGCTCTGCTCCGGGACAAAGAATTATCTTAGTTATGGATTCACAATGGGATAGCAATATCCACGGTAATTTTAGTGAGGCGGGGATGGCCAGTGTCGCTGAAAAATATTATCGCCTCGCGGCCTCGGACCCCGCCGTGGTGGCCCTACTGGGCTTTATCTGGCCCGGGATTGATAATGGCGGTCACGTTTGGAAAGGGGCGCGTAACTTGCCGACCGTGGTTAGAAACAAATATCAAGAAATTGGCCGTTCGATTACCGGGAAAAGTGGTGTTGCCGTTACGACTGTGCCAACCACTACTCCGGCTACTCCGGCGCCAAATACTTTTTACGTCTCTCCGAGTGGGAATGACAATAATCCCGGTACGCTTGGTCAGCCCTTTCGCACTTTAGAAAAAGCGCGTGACGCGGTACGGGCGATTAACGACAATATGACGCGAGATATCACGGTCTATCTGCGCGGCGGTACGTATACCTTGCCGCGCACCTTCGCTTTAACCCAGGAAGATTCCGGCACTAATGGCCACAATATTATCTACCGCAACCATAGCAGTGAAAATCCGGTGATCAGTGGCGGCACGCGTCTGACTGGTTGGGTGCGGGAGGGAAATAAGTGGAAGGTGAATGTCGGTACGGCCGTAGACACGCGCCAACTTTATGTGAACGGTACGCGGGCGACCCGGGCGCGTAGTACTGGTGGTCTGTCCGGGGCGGTGGAAACGGCGGTTGGCTATACTACTACCAATCAGGCCATGCAGAATTGGGGGAATAAACAGGATATTGAAATGGTGCAAAATATGGCATGGAAGCAATTTCGTTGCGGCGTGGAGCGTATCGCTGGATCCAGTATAACCATGCAACAACCTTGTTGGCGCAATGCCCAGCTGCACTATGATATTGATGCTGGCTGGGATTTGACCATGGGTGTACCTAGTTGGATTGAAAATGCTTATGAGTTATTAGATCAACCAGGCGAGTGGTATTTGAACCGTTCCACTGGCTGGCTCTACTACATTCCCCGCGCGGGCCAAAACATGACTTCGGCGGTGGCAATCATCCCTACCCTAGAAACACTGATCAGTGGCGTGGGTAGTCTTAACCAGCCAATTCAAAATATTCAGTTCCAGGGAATAACTTTCGCTTACGCTGGCTGGACCCGGCCTAATGACCAGGATGGGTTTGCTGAAATTCAAGCTAATCTGCATCTGACTGGCGCTAACGCCAAAATCTATGACACGCCCTACTGGGGAGCAACCTGGAGTCGGATGCCCGGTAATATCAGTTTCCGGACCGCTAAAAATATTCGTTTTGAAAATGACGCCTTTGTTCATCTAGGTGGCGTGGGTTTAGACATAGGCTACGGTAGTCAGAATAATATTATTATTGGCAATCGCTTTACCGATATTTCTGGCACCGCCATCACCTTGGGCGAGGTGAATAATGCCAAGACCAACGATGCTCGTCAGCTAGTTAAAAATAATCAGATTACCAATAACTATATCCACAATGTGGCAGCCGAGTATCAGGGCGGAGTGGGCATCTGGCTGGGTTATACGCAAAACAGCTTGGTTGCCCATAACGAACTAACTAATCTACCCTACACCGCTATCTCGATTGGCTGGGGGTGGGGCAATGCTGATCCAACGGTAGCGCGAGAAAACAGAATTACCGACAACTCAATTCATGACGTAATGCTGACCTTGGATGACGGTGGGGGTATTTATTCGTTATCATCCCAACCGGGCAATGTCTACGCCAGTAACGCTATTTGGAATGTCGTGAAGGGTAGCGGATTGTATCTAGACCAGAAGAGTCGCTATATCACACTGGAAAATAACATTTCGGTTAATAATATGGTGGGCGTGGCCACTACGGGAGGAAATCATATTATCCGTAATAACTGGTGGGTAAATAACACTGGGCAGTATGCTAATGTCCTTACCAACACTGACTTTGGTCCTAATCAGATTGCAAGCAATCACGTTATCACCAGTTTAAGCCAGGCACCTACTGGTATCGTGAATAACGCCGGTATAGAGGTGAGTTATCGGGCCATTAAAAATCGCGCTATCAGTTTGGGCGGGGAGGAGATTAGTAATAGCGATCAGACCGCTGGCATTGGCGAAGCCTTCAGAAATTCGCTTTCTTCTATTTGGCAATGGCTTAAGCGTGAATAAGGATATAACTCTCGATGAAAGATATTCTTAAAATTGTATTGGCTTTCAGCGTGATCG
>Ga0209541_10009843_pt1 | contig 15381 bp, 19 predicted proteins | sample RifCSPlowO2_01_FD_184027 | JGI IMG/M metagenome (GOLD analysis project Ga0209541, IMG submission 184027) | Groundwater microbial communities from Rifle, Colorado - Rifle CSP2_plank lowO2_0.1 (SPAdes) (version 2) | ecosystem: Environmental > Aquatic > Deep subsurface > Groundwater | place...
ATCAAACCAGCTACGGACGCTTTAGACCCAATAAATATGATCCCCACTCGTGGCGCCGGTGTTACCGCGGCGGCTGGCACCGGTCTTGCCCACCACTTATTCTCCAAGCTTCTTACACTTGGCAAAAGTCTATTTTGAATAGACACTTGGAATTCCCTTATCACACTTACGTGCATTGTAAAGGTTTCGCGACTGCTGCATCCCTTAGGACTAGGGCCAGTTTCTCAGTGCCCTTCTCGAGGCTAGAGCTCTCACTCCCCCTACTGATCTTAGCCTTGGTGAGCCATTACCTCACCAACAAACTAATCAGTCGCCGACTCATCTTATGGCGCCTAAACTTTAAAGGAAAATACATTACAGTAATTATCCTATATTTGGTATTGCCCTCAGTTTCCCAAGTATATCCCAAACCATAAGGTAGATTATCGACGTGTTACTGAGCCTTTCGCCGCCTTCAAAAGAAAGCTAACTTGCATGTCTAAATCGAATTCCAATAGCAGCAATCTCCCGCAGGATCAACGGGAATTTTTCAAGATTTTCTTAATTAGGAATTTATTATTATCCCACATTTAATCAATCCATACATCATTATACTTAATTATTTATTAAGTATTCACTTTCAGAAGATAAATCTTCTACATGTAGATGTAATTCCTGTTTTTAATTAATATATAAAGTTTACTGTTGCTTTTTTTATTGTTGCATAAATGAAATTTAGAAAGGTTTTTTAACATAATAAAACTGATTTTTATATGAAAATCACTATTTCTGGAACTCCTGGAAGCGGAAAAAGCGTTGTTGGCAAATATATCTCTAAAAAATTGAGATTGAAATATTATGGTGTTGGGGAGTTAATGAGAAAATTTGCAAAGAAAAATAAAATTGATCTTATAGAGCTTTCAGAGTTATTGAATAAAAACAATAAACTGGATAAAAATTTTAATGAGGATATCAAAAAATTCAATAGAAAGGATAATTTTGTTCTGGACTCAAGATTGGGCTTTTTGTTTATAACCAAGGGAATACACCTTTTTCTTGATGCTGATCTGGATTTAAGGGCAAAAAGAATCTTCAAAGATAAAAGAAAACTTGAGAATTTTAAAACCATTGATGGCGTGAAAAAAGAAATTAGGGAAAGGCTATTGATGGAAAGACAAAGATTTAAAAAATTGTACAATGTTGATTTCACTGATTTAAGGCATTACGACCTTGTTATTGATACGACAGGGATGAATGTCAATATAATTTCAAATATTATTTTGAAATATTTGAAAAATAATAAAATTATAAGATGATATACGACACTTTGATTTTGGGGGGAGGGCCTGGTGGCTACACTGCAGCAATTTATTCTATCAGGTATAATATGAAATGTCTTGTTATTGCCAAGGAGCCTGGCGGAGTCATGAATGAAGCCTATAAAGTTGAAAATTATCCTGGTTTTCCTTCAATATCTGGCATAGAACTTATGGATAAGATCAGGGAACATGTAAATAAACTGGGCGTGGAAGTAAAGCAGGAAGAGATAAAAGAAATCATCAAAACTAAATCAGGATTTAAAGTTATGACCAATAAATCAGAATATGAATCCAAGACCCTAATAGTAACCATAGGGGCAGAGCACAGGAAATTAAATGTTCCAGGTGAAAAAGAATTCAGCAAAATGGGTGTTAGCTATTGCTATACCTGTGATGGTCCTTTTTACAGAAACAAGAAAGTTATTGTTGTTGGCGGCGGAGATGCTGCAGCACAGGCTGTTTTATTGTTAAGCTCCTACAATAATGACGTTACTTTGCTATACAGAAGTGTTGTTCGGGCAGAACCTGCGTATCAGAATCAGATGAAGAAATCAAAAAATGTTAAATTAGTAAAAGGTGAAATATTAAAGATTAACGGTAAGAATAAAGTTGAAGGGGTTACATTAAAAAACAATGAGGAATTAAAAGTCGATGGCATTTTTGTTGAAGTTGGCTCAGAACCAAATTTAGGCATGTTTAAAAATATTAAATTTGAAATGGAAGGGCCGTATATTAAAGTGAATAGGAATATGGAGACAAGCGTCAGGGGAATATTTGCTGCAGGTGATGTCTCTAATTCTGTCTTTAGGCAGGCAGTTACTGCTGCTGGCGATGGAAGCATAGCATCATACACTGCCTATAAATATCTGAAGAACAATAATTTATAATAAAAAGGTGAACGACTTTCCAGGCTTCCCGCATTGAAATGCAGTACCACACAGGAACGGAAGCTGTCTTAACTTCTGTGTTCGAAATGAGAACAGGTGTATCCCAGCCCCTATGATCGTTCAGAATTTAGTTATAATTTTCTTTTATAAACCTTTTGGAAATATTTATTAAGTGCTAATCTAAATTTTTTTTTATGTTATTATGGATTTTAGGAAGCACATTCATTATAAGCCTGATATCCCTGATTGGTGTTTTTTTATTGGGCATTAAAGATAAATTTATGAAAAAAATTATTTTGTTGCTTGTTGGCTTGTCTGCAGGAAGTTTCATCGGGGATGCATTCCTTCATTTATTGCCTGAAGCTGTTGAGTTTGATAATTATATCATATACATTTACCTGATACTCGGTTTTTGCTTGTTTTTTATTATAGAAAGAATTCTGCATTGGCATCATTGCCACAAGGGAAATTGCGATGTTCATACTTTTACCCATATGAGCTTAATTGGTGACGGCATTCATAATTTTATAGACGGGCTTATAATTGCCGGGAGTTTTTTAGTTAATATTCCTTTAGGCATTTCAACTTCTATAGCGATATTGTTTCATGAGATTCCCCAGGAGATTGGTGATTTTGGGGTTTTGATTCATGGCGGTTTTTCAAAATTCAGAGCCATTTTGTTTAATTTCATCTCTGCAGTCACTGCTATGATTGGCGGTTTGGTTGGTTATTTCATTTTTTCATTCTTTGATGCCGGAATATTTTTATTGCCTTTTGCAGCAGGAGGATTTATTTATATCGGTGCCTCCGACTTGATTCCTGAACTTCATAAGGAAAAAAACCTTAAGAAATCATTCCTGTCTTTCTTATCCTTCCTGACTGGAATTTGTCTTATGATCTTATTGAGAATTATTTTTGAATAAAAAAAAGAAAAAAAATAAAATGAGAATTATCTTTTCTTCTTTGCTTTTTTTGCTTTTCCTTTTTTCTTAGCCATGATGATTTCACCCCTTTATTTTTTGTTAAATTATATATATGTGTTTTAGTATTTAAACCTTTTTATATCTGTGTTTTTCCGACGAGAAAAAAAGAAAAATAAATTTAAAATTCTACTGCTTTTTTTCCTTCCAAGACAATTGGTCTTGATGTTGCTATTCCAACTTGTTCTATTGCAAACACTCCACCTTCAGAAAGATAAACAGTGAATTCTCCATCCTTATACCTAACTTTTCCCTGATCCACCCAACCATCGTTCCCAAGTTCAAGAAGCCTGTAACTTTCTTTTTCAGGATTTTCTTTTTTAAAGTAGGAAAATGAATCATCGAATGCATTATCATTCATTCCTATTATCTTTTCTACTTTTATACCTTGTTTTTGTGGATTTAGATATATCATCCGATTATCTCTTAATATAAAAGGAGGTTTAGCCAATATTGGGTTTTCTTTTGTATCAAAACCAATTTTATTTCTTGTTATTACATACAACATATTTCCATCTCCAACATCTCTATATGTTAATATTCCTCTTTCATCCGTTGCTGCTTCGTCAACTGATATTATCTTTCCAGAATTTATTACCCCCAAATAAAATTTAGATTCTGGTTCAAGACCATAAATCTTTATATCCATAACACTTGTTGCATAATCTGCAGTCCTATCTTCTAATGATCCATCGGGATTTCTTGCTTTTACTTTTGCATAATTTGGTCCTTTTTCTATATTTTTAATATCATATCCCGCATTTACAACCAATGATTTTCCAGAGGGTAATTCTACTTCTAACCAACCATATCCTCCATCGGCTTTACCCAATATTGTTTGTACATCTTTAGATACAACCGCCAAATCGCCGATTAAATATTTTAATATTCCTGTTTGAACTCTGGAATTTGGAATATGCATAGGACCTTCTGGAGTGTTCATTACATCTAATGAAAGAACTATTTTATTTAATCTCTCTAATTTATTCCTTCTGTCAACTAAGTTATGCAAATTACTACTTTCATTTGTTAGGTCCATATCAATTGCAAGATTTATCATATTTGCATATTCTCTATCAATAGTAGTCACCTTCCTATCCTCATGCAATTCTTTTAAGAACCTCTGCCAATCTTTTGATTTAACTGTTTTTATTACAGCTTCAGATTCTCTTATTGTTAATTCAGCCCCAAATCCCGCAGTAAAATCTTTTCCACCTTCCAAATCTTTTAGACGAACTTCAATTGAATCATTTTCTGCTTGTTGAATATGATATGTTGATTCTGGACCTTTGAAAATTGTTTTATATTCGCTACATCCACCCAAAATTAGTGAACCTAAACCAAAAATTGTTAATGGCACTCTTACTGAATTCAAATCAGATGACATTTTTATTTCCCCCATAATTTGTTATAAATATTCTTAATTAATATACATTGTGAAAATATATAAATTTTTCTACAACATCTTCAATTCTTTTGTTACCTTGTCTATCTTTTCTTCCTTGTCAGGGCCTATTGCAAGACATGTTATTGTTGGCATTTTGAAGAAGGTCTTTGCTGCATCTTTTATCAATGCATTTGTTAACTTATTTTCCTTTGCCAGTTTATAATATTTCAGCAGTTCTTCCCTGTCCTTTACCTTAAGAATTACCTTTTTTGTTCCCTTTCTTTTCCATTCATTTAATTTATTTGATTTCAATGCTGCCTCCAGAGATGCATGTGCACATTGCGCTATCATTTTCCCTCTTGGCATTTTCAAATCTTCCCTTACCAGAATTACCTGTTTCATGAAATTATCTGGTTTTGGATATTTATAAACTTTAGGAAATTTTATATAATATAATCTATTTTTATAACCATGAAAAAAGGAGTGATTTTCTTATTAATGTTTTTATTAGCTGTATTTTCCGTGAGTGCTATCTACTGCGGTGATGGCGAGCTTGATGAAGGAGAAATTTGTGATGTTGGTAAACTGAGCCATTACACATGCCTTAATTTCAGTTATGACGGAGGAGATCTGGGGTGTTTGGATGATTGCTCTGATTATGATTATGGGGAATGCTTTGGGGATGATATCTGCGGAAATGGAATTGTAGACTCTGATGAATTGTGCGACAGCGATAATATAAGAGGAAGAACCTGTGAAGATGAGGGTTATGGTAGCGGGACCTTGTCATGCTCTGTTGACTGCAACAGCTATGATATCAGCGAATGCACAGAGATTAATAAAACCGTTGATCTGAATTCTACAGGGGAAATTAATGAAACCATTGAACTTAATTTAACAGAAGAAAACTTAACTGAGACACTTGATTTAGAAGATTTGAATGTTGATAATGAAGTTGTTGATGTTCCTTCCGGCGTTGTCGGCGTTGCATCATCCGAAAGTAAAGTGATTACTTTAGGAGTCTGGTTGATTATAATAATTAGCTTGTTGGTTATTGGAGTTTTCTTTATTTGGTTGTATATTTTCAAGCTTAAGAAATAAACTTAGTCACTAGCAAAGGTAGCAGCACTGTTGCATCCCCCTCTATTGTTATATACTTTGCCTTTTCTTTTACCTTTCCCCATGAAACTGCCTCTCTTATTCTTGCTCCTGATAATGAACCATCCCATTCCGGTGCTGTTGTTATGTATACCACATAATCCAATCCATCCTTGAATTGATTCCACCATATGACGTGGTGCTTTGATATTCCTCCGCCAATCATCAATGCCCCACTTTTTTTTGCCTTGAACACTATCTCTGACAATTCATCTTCATCTTTTAATATGTCAATATTGAAATCTTTATTTTTCTGCCTGAACATCCACAATTGCGAGCCAAATGCACCGTCTGTTATTCCGGGAACAAAGATAGGTATCTTATTCTTGTAAGCCCAATATAAAATGGAATTTTCATTATCTATTCTTTTTCCAAACTCCCAGATTATCTCCCTTGTTGAAAATGATTTTTTTTCCATTGCTATCTCATTTAATATTGGTCGCATTTTATCTTCTAGAATAATCCCATAGCTTTCATTTGGTATCAGAACATTCCCCAACCTATTAATCCCTTTTTTGTGTAACTCTTTGTCGTCCATATCAAAGGAACCTTCATAATAATCCTTCCAGATTCTTGCCAAGTCATGATCCAATGTTCCGCAAGTTGTTATGATTACATCAACTAACTTGTTTTTTATCAAATCCTTAATTACACCCCTTAATCCTGTTGAGATAATGCATGCTGGAAACGAGAGAAATTTAATGCATTCCCTGTCCTTGAGCATTGCTTCAAAGATTTCCACGCCAGTTGCAAGTTTCTTTGCGGTGAATCCGCCTGCTTCATTCATCTGACTGATTAATTCTGTTATTTTTGTGTCCCTGTTTATCTTCAAATCCCTTACTGGTTTCATGATTTCTATTGAATAAGTAAGGTTTATAAATCCATCTTTTAAATAAATCCTGTTATGAAAGTAAAAAAGATTCATAATCAAGGCAACCACCTTATTCTAGACGGTGTTAATGTAAACGGCAAGTTGCTGAATGATAAAAAACTAATCAGGAATATTCTGAAAGAACTGCCTTCTGTTGTTAACATGCATACTTTGACTAAACCTAAAATTATAAAGGCAAAACCAAAGGAATGGGACACTGGGGGAATTACTGGCTTTGTAATCCTGAGTGAAAGCAATATTTCAATCCATACTTATCCCAATGAAGGGAGATTTTATCTGGATTTATTTTCATGTATGGAGTTTGATGTTGACAAGGCTGTTAATTATCTTAAGGATAAACTTGAATTAAAAGATTTCAAAAAAACCTTGCTGAAAAGAGGAGACTATTGATTTTTTATTTTGTTTAATAGTTCATCCTTCTTTTTTCTGTTGGTGTGCGTCTGCCCGAATTTTACTACAATTGGATTCAGACTGCTCCAGTGTTTTCTTGGAAATAATTTCTTTAAATCTTCTTCTATAATTTCCGGTTTGCTGCTTTTTGTCCACCCCAATTTCTGTGAGATGTAAGCAATGTGGGTGTCAACGCCAATTGCATCCTTTCCTCTTTCTGACAGGAATACATTTGCTGTTTTTCTTCCAACTCCGGGAAGTTCTGTTAACTTGTTGAAATCCAATGGAGGTTTTCCATTATATCTTTTTGATAAGATTTTGGCACAGTTTATTATATTCCTTGATTTTGTTTTATAGTAATTGACCCTTCTTATTATTTTTTCAACATCTTTTATTTTTGCTTTTGCTAATTTCTCTACTATATTATATTTTGAGAATAATTCATTTGATACTGGGATTGTTGTGTCATCTTTTGTCCTTGCTGATAGTGCAGTTGCTATCAATGTCTGCCATGGCTTGTTCCATTCCTCTGCTGCAAGCCTCTTGTTAGAACTATGCTTCTTTAGTTCCCTTAACTGTTTAAGGTGCTTCATTTGAATATTTCACCAGTCTCTCTTGACCAGAATAACAAATCAAGATGATCCATTGGAATATTTATTTTTTTGCTGAATTCAAGGAATTTGTCTTCTATTTCACAATATTTCTTTGCTGTCAGTGATTTTGGAATTTCATCTATTACCTTGTATTTCTTTAGATTTTTCAGGATATGCCTGTCTAGTATCGATAAGTTTTTGTATCCAATATTTCTCATGAAATGAGATACTTCTTTGTATCCATGACCTTTTACATTCTTTACAAGAAATTCCCTCAATTGCTTGGGATATTCAATTTGTTTAATATTCTTTAATATGAAATCATAATTTTTCTTTAATTCCCTGAGATATCCTGATTTATTCATATAAAACCTTACATTTCTTATATATAACTCCGGATTGATATTTTTATTTTTGAAATCTGCTTTCTTTAATTTTAATATTGAATCCCATGCTGATTTTGCTGATGATTGAGGTGTTAATATGCAAAAACACATTTCATAAAAATAATCCTTGTTGTTTTCAAACTCTGTCAACCTATTTTCTATCTCCTTTTTTTTCATTCTGTAATAATTCCTTAAGGATTCCATTAAAATTATCTAATAATTTATATTTTTAAAGTTTACTTAATATGAAATTCAACTACATCGTCATCAATTAGCCTGTGATTTAATCCAACTCTTGAGCCATCATGCTTTGCTGAACCCCCCCAGACTCTTGCATAATCAAACTTCTTCACAAAATCCTTGTGAACTTCCATACCAACATCTTTTACAGTTGAATCTTTTTTCATTGCTATAGGAGGATATTCCTTTTCTTTTCCTGGTTGCTTTGTATAAATTTTTATCAGGTTTAAACTTTTCCAGATATCCTTTTTTAGTGACTCTGAATCTCCGTCGTAGATTATGAACCTTTTATTCACATCATTTTCTTTCAATTCTTTTTTTATTAATTCAAACTCTTCCTTTTTATTCAATGTTATCACCAATAAATCTGACTCCCTTATGACTGAAATGAAAAATGAGCCATGCTTTGTTCCGTTGAAATTTTTTGTTATTGCCGGTATTTCAACTATCTGTATTTTTATCCCATAATAATCCATCATTCCTATTTCAGGAAGTTTTGTTGCATATCCTATATTTGATATCATTGGTTTTGCATTTGTAATTTTTGACAGTAAAGTTGATTTGCCTGTGTTAGTCAATCCAATAATACATACCCTTGCTGCACCCTCTTTTTTTACCGAGAGAAATGAAGAGCCTTTCTTTGTTCTCTTTTCCTTTGATGCTAAGTCCTTGTATTTTTTTATTCTTTCTTTTATGCTTTTTCTTAATTTTTCGGCTCCTTTATGGCTTGGCGCTTTTGTGAGCATTTCCTGAAGTGCTTTCAGTTTTTCCGGAATTGTCTGAGCTGAAAGAAACTTCTTTTCTGCTTCCTCATATTCATATGTTGCATTTATTGGCATGTTATTTTTTTCTTTTCTTGTCTTTAATCATTATCATTGTTATTATAAATATTAATATAATCAATGAAACCAGAAAATCACCACTGTTTTGTATTCTTGCTATTTGCGGATAGCCAAAATAATCCTCTACATCACTTGTTATGCTTCTTTCTTCCTCACTTGAATCCTCTGAAACCAGATCATTTATCTTCTTTATCATCAATGTTGCCTTCCCTTCCCTTATGTCACTCAAATAAATGCTTAAATCATAATAATCATCCTCATTAAAATTTATTTTTTTTGTTTCGTCAATAATTAAGTAGAAAATCATTGGTTTGCTTGAAAGAATTACTGTCACATAATTATTTTTTATGTCACTTAACCTTATACTGTGCTTTTCATTGTTTAAATCAAAATCTATTTTATTTTTTTTGCTTAATATTGCTTCATAACCCTTTTCAATTTGGCTTTCAGTTATGTAATAATCTGTTTCTTCTTCAGTATCTATTGAGTTTGAAGATGAGGATGGGGATGAACCCTGTGACTGCTGGGAGATTGTTCCTGGCAGCATTTCAAGAATTGTTGAAGATAAAACCCCATCATAGTTGAAGTTTATTTCTCCAATTGAATTGCTTGTAGCCTGTATCCAGTTTGATCCATCCCTTTTTATCAGAATTGACGTGCTTGATGTGAAATTGCCTATTGTATGATTTGCTTCTCCGCTTGAATCTGATGCAGTTTCATTGAACTTTTTGTAATCTGTGGTTAAATTCATGACTGTAACATTTAATGATCCAATTGAAATGTTTATTGAAATATTATAATCGTCTAATTTTAGATAATTTGGATGAACCTCTATGCTTGAAAAAGAAAGATTATCCTCAAAAATAATTGTTGTATTTATCTCTGAAAACTGAAAGTTTGTATTTGTTATATTCAATGCTGTTGTTATATTTGGAATTAGAAGAAATGTCAATATTAAAAAAAATATCTTAATCTGCATTTTAATAGCTTCCAATCTGCCATGAAAAGTCTACATCTGCTCCAGGATCAATGTCAAGATTTATTGTGAATGTTGAGCTTCCCACATTTGACACCCAGAATCTGAACGCATTGCTTAAATTACTTAATGGAGTAACTGAAATACGATTTTGTGATGGGGTTGCACTTAAACCATGGGTTACTGCTACAGTTGTACTCCCGCTTGTTACAGTTGCATTTCCAGAATTCTCGGTTATGTATCCTTCATTAAACTTTATTATTGTACCGGTTCCCTCATTAGTTAGTAGAGTGCCTGCATTTGTAATTATATTTCTTTTGATTACAGTGTTTGTAGTTGCTGCATTTTTAACATATATTCCCTTGGCACTTGGAAAATTGTAAATGTTATTATCATAAACCCTTATATTATTTCCAACCTGAATTCTTATTCCTGCAATGGATGCTGCTGCACTTCCCCCAATTGTATTTCCGCTGATTATCCAGTTTTCAGGCGTTGTTCCTCCTGTTGTATCTATTCCCAGACAAGCTGCACCTGCTATGCATTTTACGACATTGTTGCTTATTGTACCATTGTCCCCTGCGATTGATACTCCGCTTCCAGTGCCTTTTACAACAAAGGTATTTCCAACAATATTAACATTCGTGACTTCATCAGAACCAAATGTGACTCCTGGACTGTCAACTACTGAAAAATAATTTCCGGATATCAATAACCCATCAATGTATCTTGGAGCAATTGCAGCATTGGATCCGCTGCTTGTCATGTCAAAGAAATTGTCAACAATTTGGAGGTTATTCATCGTTTCTCCATTATCCAATGTTGAAGGGACCAATCTGCTGTTGTTGAAGATATTCCCCTCTATCATGATATTATTTGAAGTGGTATAAATCTCCAATCTTTTTTCAATATAGGAGTCTTTTATCATTACATCTTCACTGTCTCTGATTTCCATTGTATTAACTGCAAAATTACCTTTTCTTATTTTTGAAATTTCTATGTTTGTAGTTGTTAATATTGCCAATCCGTAACCGTCTGTTCCTCCTCCATCCACCAATGTAATATCTTCTATGACTACATAATTTGCATCATCTGTAATAATTCCATTATAGAGAGCACCAGATACACTATCTGCATTTCCGTCTATCTTGAAGTTACGAAATGCTACGTCATGTATTACATTGCTTGTTGTCAGTCTTCCTTCTGCTCTTATTGCACTCATACTTAAATCATTGCCGTCTGCAATTTTTATTACAGTTCCATCCCCCTGACCTTCCAGAGTTACATAGTTATTGCTGTCTGTATCAGAAAGATTTATTGAAGCGTTTATTATGAATGTACCTTCAAGAAGAACAATTTTACCACCGGAATCTGGAAGAGCATCTATTGCTGCCTTTATTTCCAGCTCATCATTCATTCCATCACAGACATAATCTGCCTGCAACTTGCTTCTTTCAAGAGAATCATTTGCTGCAATTGTGAATGTTGCTGTCCTTCCTATTGGTGATGAAATGTTTCCAGTTACATTTAAATTGCCTGTAATTTTAAGCCATCCACCCAATAAATTATCAATTACTTCTCCCAATATGAATGTTATTTTGCTTCCAATTGTCAAATTTCCTGTTGTGTTTATCTCATTATCTGTTATAATTGTATCAGCAGAAGCAGAATTTATACTTATTATAAAAAATATTAATATAGCAAAAACTAATATTATAAGACCCAACCCTCTTTTCATGCTCTTAATAAATTCATAATTATATATAAATTTAATTGTTAAATTAAATAGAAAAGATTAAATATAAGATTTTGGTTTTATTCTTATGAAGAAGAAAATTCTCAAGTCTGGCTGGATAGCAACTGCAATCTCCGTACTTTCTGGTTTTGTCAATGTCATAATATCATTATTCAATAAAGGAGCAGTTGGTTCAGCTCAGCCCATTGAACAATCAATTCCTTGGATTCAGACTTTATTAATCATGGCTGCAGTATTTATTCTTGTATTTGTTGTTTTGCTGATTTATTATTTTATTATTAAGAAGGAAATTGAGAAAATTCCAAATCCATAATTTTTATAAATGAAAAATTCCCTTTATATTTATGAAAGTAATCCTTCCAACTTTAAAAGAAAGAAACAGATATATAGTGTATGAAATAAAGAACAACAAGAAATATACAATAAATGAAATAAAAAATGAAATGATGAAATCCATGCTGCAGTTTCTTGGTGAATTAGAATGCGCAAAAGCAAATATTTTAATATTAGATGATTTTAAAAAGAACAAAGGCATCATAAAAGTGAGCCATAAATATGCTGACAAGGTGAGAGTTGCCCTGATGCTTATAAAAAATTTTGTTGTTGAAACAAAAGGGATATCAGGAACTATCAAGAAAGCAAGACTTAAGTTTATTGGAGGTTGAATAAAAATGGAACAAATGCAACATCAAATGATGGGATATGACAGAACTTCTATTATGTTTAGTCCTGATGGAAGATTATTGCAGGTTGAATATGCGAAAAAAACCGTAAAGCAGGGGACTACTGCTATGGGTGTGGTTTGCAAGGACGGGGTTTTATTATTAGCTGATAAAAGAATCAATGAGCCTTTGATTGTGCCGCATTCAATAGAAAAAGTAAGCCCTATAGATGATCATATTGGGGCCACCGCATCGGGAATTGTAAGCGACGGCAGAATCCTGATTGATATTGGAAGGACAATAGCACAAAAGCACAGAGTCACTTATGACAGCCCAGTGGATACGTTGAGTTTGGTGAAAAATATATGCGACATCAAGCAGTATTACACTCAGGTTGGGGGTGCAAGACCCTTTGGCGTTTCCCTTTTGATTGCCGGCGTTAATGACGACAATGACTTGTTTGTGACTGATCCAACAGGGATATTCTTTCAATACAAGGCAACGGCCATAGGTGACAGGGATGAAGAAATTAAGGATTTGTTGAACAAGGAATATAAGGAGAATCTTATTTTAAATGACGGCTTGAAATTATGCCTGAAAATTTTGAGAAAAATTCAGGGAAAAAATTTTGATATCAACAGAATAGATGCTGCTGTGATAAGAAGCACTGATAAAAAGTTTGAAAAACTGACTGTTTCGGACCTGAACAAAATAAAGTAATCTTTATAAAATTTGATTTCTTTCTTATTTTATGGTTGATGTTGACAAAGCAGTTGTTGCAAAATTAAAAAAAGGTGAAAATCATTTTGAGATTCTTGTAGATTGTGAAAAGGCCCTGGAATTCAGGAAGGGAAAGGATGTCAACCTTGATGACGTTCTGGCTACAGATGATATCTTCAAAGATGTAAAAAGAGGAGAGCATGCCTCTAACCTAATGAAGTTCTTTGGCACCGAAGACAAAAGAGAGATTGCAAAAAAAATAATCAAGGAAGGAGAGGTTCAGTTAACTTCAGAATATAAAAGCAAATTAAGAGAAGAAAAAAGAAGAAGAATAATTAGTCTGATTACAAGAGGATGTATAAATCCGGACACTAATACTCCCCATCCGCCACAAAGAATTGAAACTGCAATGAATGATTCTAAGGTAAAGATTGATGAATTTAAGTCTGCTGAAGAGCAGGTTAATGAGATTATCAACAAGATAAGAGTTGTATTGCCCATTAAATATGAAGTAAGAGAGATAGCAATAAAAATTCCTTCTGCACATGCAGGAAAATGCTATTCTGTATTCAAGCAGTATGGAAAAGTCATGAAAGAAGAATGGCAGAATGACGGAAGCCTGGTTACTGTTGTTGAGGTTCCTGCAGGCATTCAGGAAGAATTATTTGACAAGTTGAATTCCATTGCTCGGGGAGAAGTTGAAAGTAAAATATTGAATACAAGAAGTTAACCCAAATATTTATAAACTATTAAAATCTTTTAATTCTGAACGAGAAAAGGGAAATGCAATTTCTCTATAGATGAGGTAATAAATATGGGAAAAATTTTATTCAAAGACAAGGACTTGGTTGTTCCTGGTGATATTCTAGCTGAAGGTATGGATTATCTTCCTTCTGGTGGATGCGTCAGAAAAAAAGACAAGATTGTCGCTGATCATCTTGGATTGGTGAGCCTAAACAAGAGATTTGTCAATGTTATTCCATTAACAGGAAATTATATTCCTAAAATTGGTGATACTGTAATTGCTGAAGTTGTTGACATGGGATTCAACGGATGGTATCTTAACGTGGGCGGACCTTATGAAGCTTCGCTTATGCTTAAGGATGTCTCGGAATTTATTGAAAAAGATTCTGATTTATCGCAATTTTATAATTTTGGGGACTTGATAATTGCTAAAGTAAGCAGAGTTACAAGATACAGCAACATTAATCTTACAACTAAAGGACCTGGATTAAGAAATATAAAAGGCGGAAAAGTTATTTCTGTCACGCCAAGCAAAGTTCCAAGAATAATTGGAAAGCAGGGAAGCATGGTTCAATTGTTAAAAGAAAAAACAAACTGCAAGATTGTTGTGGGACAGAATGGCAAGATCTGGATAGAAGGAAACGATTCAAATGATGAATTAAAGGTTACTGAAGCAATTCTTATGATAGAGCATGAAAGCCACACTGATGGCTTAACAGACAAGATAAAAGCATTTCTGGAGAGTAAAAAATGAGTTACGCAAAAAGATTTGACAAAAGAAGACTGGATGAAATGAGAAAGATAGATGCAAAAGTTGGAGTCATCAAAAGAGCTGATGGCTCTGCTATGTTTCAGATTGGGGATACAATTGCTATTGCAGCAGTTTATGGTCCAAGAGCGCTTCACCCTAAATTTTTACAAAATCCTGAAAAAGGAATTCTAAGATGCAATTATGACATGATTAGCTTTTCAGTTCCTGACAGAAAAAGACCAGGACCTGCAAGAAGATCAACTGAGATATCACTTGTTACTGAAAAAGCATTGTTGCCTGTCTTGGATTTGAAGCAATTTCCAAATGCAGTAGTTGATGTTTTCATTCAGATTGTTCAGGCAAATGCAGGAACAAGATGTGCAGGCATATGTGCAGCATCAATGGCACTGGCGCATGCTGGCGTTCCAATGAGTGATTTGATATCTGCAATTTCTGTTGGCAAGGTTTCAGACAAGATAGTAATTGACTTGAACAAGGAAGAGGAAGATCATGAAGAAGGCGCTACAGACATCCCTGTTGCAATGAACAGCGAAGGTGAAATTACTCTGCTTCAGTTGGACGGAAATGTAAGCAAGAGTGAATTATTCCAGGCATTGGAATTTGCAAAAAAAGGATGCAGTGAAATAGATGTTATTCAAAGAAAAGCGTTGAAAGACTTTTATAAGGGAGTAAAAAATGAATGATGATTATATAAGAAC
>Ga0209541_10009844_pt1 | contig 15379 bp, 17 predicted proteins | sample RifCSPlowO2_01_FD_184027 | JGI IMG/M metagenome (GOLD analysis project Ga0209541, IMG submission 184027) | Groundwater microbial communities from Rifle, Colorado - Rifle CSP2_plank lowO2_0.1 (SPAdes) (version 2) | ecosystem: Environmental > Aquatic > Deep subsurface > Groundwater | place...
CTGTAAAGTTGAAAGTAGAGAATCTTCATAAAGAAATTGTGGTCTTTAGGGGGAAGCGACGCTTCTCTATTTGATGCTTGGAATTAGGCAGAGCCATCAAAACTGGCTTGCCTAAGCGGAGATACTGAGTTATTTATAGCCTGTTCTGTTTGAAGGCGTGTGATGTGGAGTGTGCTGGCGGCTTTTGGAGCAATGCTGTTCTGGGCTTAGGGGACTTTTTGATTCAACGCAGCACACGAAAAGCTGGCGATTTAATATCCTTGGGGTTTATTGGGGTATTGGGAACTATCGGCCTTTTGCCTTTTGTATGGAATGAACTGACCTTCGACGGTGTTTTGTTTGCGGCTTTGCCTTTGGGATTGCTCGGGCTTTTGCATTTTGGAACATCCTGGATAAACTTTGAAGCGTTGAGGAAAGGGAAGCTCGCGGTTATTGATGTTATTTTGGAGTTTGAGTTGGTCGTCACGCTCTTTTTCGGGATTTTTATCTTAGGAGACGTTCTGACAGCGACGCAACTTATGCTTATTGTGCCTATCTTTTTTGGAATTATCTTAATGGCTTTTCGGAAATTTTCGCATCTGAAATCCAGAAGATTTGAAAGGGGAGTTGTGCTTGCTATTGCAGCCGCCCTTGGCTTGGGGCTTGTCGATTCTTTAACAGGATATTCAGTTAAATTAACTTCTCCGCTTTTGGTCATATGGGTTACTTGGGCAATCATAAGCTTGTGTTCCGTAGTATTTATTCTGGCAGGGAAAAAGAGACGCCATGTATTCCCAGTTATAAGGAAAGAATGGCGCTTGCTTGGCGCGATGGCTGTTGCTGATACAATTGCATGGGTATTGTATGCTTTTGTTATTGATGCTCACTCTGTTTCGATTGCGACGGCGCTAACAGAAAGCTATCCTGCCGTCGCTTTGATTTTAGGTGTCTGGATAAATCGGGAGAGACTTGGATGGCATCAGTATTTAGGCGCGTTGCTTGCACTCGGCGCCTCAGTTGGGCTTGCTCTGACGGTTTGACGAAGACTCTTGACAAGTTATCCTGGTTATGGTCTGGTAAAATCTGCCCCTCTTGCAAAACTCTAAGTGAATATGGTTTACTTAGGCGAGACAAACAATTTTAAACTATTGGGCGGCTCATAGATAATGGGTGAAGAAAAAGAGGAGACACATATTGCGATTTTTAACGGAAAGGCAATAAGAAGAAAACTTGTTAATAATGAGTGGTTTTTTTCGGTTGTTGATATTGTAGGTGTTTTGACTGAAAGTGAAGATCCAAATGATTATTGGTACAGATTAAAAAAGAGAGAATCAGAGACTAGCGAAACCCAGCTATCGACATTTTGTCGACAACTGAAATTAAAATCTAGTGATGGAAAGGAGTATGAAACAGACTGTGCCGATACTGAAGGAATCTTTAGAATAATACAGTCAGTTCCTTCTAAGAAAGCAGAACCGTTTAAGAGATGGCTTGCTAAAGTTGGATATGAAAGAATTAGAGAAATAGAAAATCCTGAACTAGCTCAGAAGAGAATGAAGGAACTTTATGAACAAAAAGGGTATTCTAAAGACTGGATTGAAAAGAGGTTAAGAGGTATTGCAGTAAGACAAGAATTGACGGAAGAATGGAAGAATAGGGATATAAAAGAAGAGAAAGAATTTGCTATTTTAACTAATGAAATAAGTAAGGCCACCTTTGGAAAAACTGTTGAGGAATACAAAAGATTTAAGCAATTAAAAAGAGAAAATTTAAGGGACCATATGGACGATTTGGAACTAATATTTACAATGTTGGGAGAAGCGTCAACAACTAGAATTGCTAAGATAAAAGACCCCCGCGGAATAGAAGAAAATAAGATTGTTGCCAGACAAGGAGGAAAAGTAGCGGGAAATGCGAGAGAAGAACTGGAAGAAAAGATCGGTGAAAGTGTTTTATCCGAAGATAATTTTTTAGATATACCTGAAAAATTAAAGAAAAAAAGAAAGAAGCTTCTTGAGCAAGTTGATGTTATTTAGAGACGCGCCAGAACCCTGTGGACTTTAGTCCATAGATGAATGGCGCCATAAAGTATTTGTTCTAGAGAAAATATAAAACAGGGAGAGCTAGTTGCAACTCCCTGCATGTAAATTGTAGTTGCAACTCTTTCTCGCTAAATAAACTTAACGGAGGTAAAAAAATGGAATACAAACATAGCATGAGCTCGGTTGGTGCGAACAGAAAGCACGTTCAAATCACGCCAAAATATCGCTACCACATGATGCGTCAAGAAAAACTAAAAGTTTTTTGCAAGGTTGCAATTGAAGAAGCATGCAAGCGCCATAAAATTGCTGTTGAAATTATTAAGGTGATGGATGAGCATGTGCATCTAATTGCAGATGCACCTAGAACAATGAGCGATGCACAGCTCTTGCAGATAATAAAAGGTCTGTCCTCGTATTTGCTCTTTCGGATTTGTCCTAATTTGCGCAAGCGTTATCCGAAGGGGCATTTTTGGACAGAAGGATATTTCTGCGATGGCGTTGGCAACAGCGATTATGCTCAAACATGGGCTTATATAGAAAATCAGGAATTGCACCATTCAGCGTCGAGATAAGGCTAACAGGACGCCGTGCTCTGAGCCGCAGCGAAGATTTGACTCCGCAAAGTCAAACCTTTAGGGCACGGAGGAGGTCACTTTTTCTAAGAGGCGATGGGCTGTTTGTCTTTCTTTTGCGTGTTCTCCTTCTGCGTGAAATATGCCGAAAAATCTTGTTTCAAGTCCTGATGTCACTCGAATGATCGTCCGAAATGCTTTTTAAGTATTATTGTAGATAGTTTTTTATACAATCTTCTTATTAGGTGAATATGAACTCCGGAGACTTGGTAAAATTGCGGTTAGCACGCGAGGAGCTGGAATGCACGCTGCTTGAGAGTTATGATGGCGGGATTTATCTTGTCAAGCTTAAATCTGGGTATAACATCGGCATTCCGAAGGAGAATGTGCTTGGTTTTGAAGTTTTAAAGAAATATCAATCTATTGAAAAGAAAATTGAAATTCCTAAGAGCAAGGGCTTGCCTTCTGTTGGATTGATTGTAACTGGCGGGACAATGGCGTCCAAACTTGATGCTAAGACAGGAGCTGTTTCTGCATTGACTGATGTTGGCGAGTTTGCTCGTTTTTATCCGAAGCTGTTTGAAGCAGTTAATGTGAAAATTGCTGTACCGTTTATGAAACTGAGCGAGAATATGGGGCCTGAAGATTGGCTCGTGCTTGCTGGCGAGGTTAAAAAAATGCTTGATGACAATGAAATCAAGGGAATTATTATTACGCACGGAACTGACACTTTGCATTATACTTCTGCAGCGCTTTCTTTTTTTCTTGGCAGGCTGAACAAGCCTGTCGTGCTTACGTATTCGCAGAGAAGCATTGACAGAGCGAGCAGCGATGCTGAGCTGAATTTGGAGTGTGCTGTGCGCTTTGCTTTGAGCGACTGCGCCGAAGTTGTTATTGTTGGGCATGCTGATATGAATGATGAGCATTGCTTTGCGCTTCGCGGAACCAAGGTGCGGAAGATGCACACTTCACGGCGCGATGCTTTCAAGTCTGTGAACTGCGAGCCTCTTGCCCGCGTTTGGCCTGATAAAATAGAATTTCTTTCTCAATTTAGGGCGCGACACGAGGGCAAGGTTGAACTTGACGCTGTTTTTAATGATAAGGTTGCGCTTGTGAAGTTTTATCCCGGGCAATCTTCAGATATTATTGATTATTATCGCATGCATGGGTTTAAGGGGGTGGTTATAGAAATGCTTGGGCTTGGGCATGTTGCTGCGGGCGATGCTGTTAATGGCTGGGTGCCTGCGCTGAAGAAAGCTATACGCGAGGGAATGGTTGTTTGCGGGGCGTGCCAGACTATTTATGGACGCTTGAATCCGAATGTTTATTCAACAGGGCGAGAGCTTGAGAAGGCTGGCGTGATTTTTCTTGAGGATATGCTTGCTGAAACTGCTTTTGTTAAACTTGGTTATTTGCTCGCTCATCGTAACTGGAAGAGCAATATTAAGGAAAGAATGCTGACTAATTTAGCTGACGAAATTAGTCAACTACTTACTTCGTAGTCTCTGTAGACCCAGTAATCATCTTACAAATTTTACCACCCCATTCATTCTGATAATCTGTGAATAGTATTCTAACTCTTTTATCAAGATTTATCATTATTTCTTGTATGTATTTTCCTGCTTCCCATTTTTTATTTAATATAACACAGTAGCGGCTTAGTTCTTTATTTTTTACAAAGTAATCTGCTTCTAAAATCCTCAATCTTACTAATGCGGGTTTTACTTTGTGTCTTGTCGATAGGTCGTCTCTGGTTGGCACAGAATTATGAATTTCTATGGCTATATTTTGTTCAGGTAAATAAATATCATAAGGGTCGGTATAATCCTTTGCTTTTATTTCAAGACCCTTATTAGTGAGTTCTTCAACTAAATCTTTTTCTTCTTTTACGCTATAGAAATCTAAAATCCTTAATCCGAAAGATTCCAAATTTAGTTTTATATTAACTGGAAGCCACGATTTTTCTTTAAGTTTTGCGATTTCTTCTTCTCTTAAAATTCCGCTTGGTATGGCTATTTGGACTCTTCCTTTACTATGAGAAGTTAATTTTCTTGCTTCTATGTTGTCAGATCTTACTATTATCAGACCACCTTCCTTCCTATTTAATAGACATCGAATATGTTTTATTTTTGCCAATTCATTTAATTTTTTTGATGAAATGTCTAAAAAATACCTTTTTAAGTTGTTCGTTCTTAGCGCTGCCTTTTTCATTATTAAATCCTTCGGCGATTTTTCCGTTATAGGAGACCCCCTGCTCTTCTGAAAAACATTTTTTAAATTCCAATCTTTAAGATCCAAGTAGACGGATATACTTTTTTTATTAATAATAGAAGGGTCTATTATTCTATTCTTTGTTAGTTTACCAATTGCAATTTGTATTCTTTTCTTTGCGGCAACTGTCGCATGAATTTCTTTTCCTGGTTTTAAGATTACCCCATCTTTAAAATTTTCCAATCTAATTTTCTGCCCCGCCCTTATTATTTCCTCTGTAAGGTTTTTACTATGTATCACGAGTAGTTTTGTGGATGCATTATTGTTTATTCTTCCAATAATTTTAATCACGTTAGTTAATAGATTTGATAGTATTTAAAGATTTCTAATATGGGTGCTGGGGCATAGAGGATTGATGTCTGCGGAGAAAGCTAAGGAGAAGATGCTTGAGAATGTTGCTGGCGAACTGAATGAGCTTTTGAGTGAATAAATCTTTAATAAGCTAGTTTTGCATTGATTTTTATGAAAGCACTTGTGACAGGAGGAGCGGGGTTTATTGGAAGTCATGTAGTTGATGCACTTATTGCAGGCGGGCACGAAGTTGTTGTAATTGATGATTTATCATCGGGTAAGAAGGAGAATATCAGTTCTCGGGCTGTTTTTTTTGAAAAGAGTATCACGAGCGACCTTGGGAACTTATTTTCTGAATATAAATTTGACACTGTTTTTCATCTGGCGGCTATTGCGAGCGTGCAATATTCTATTAAAGAACCGGCTCACACACATGATACTCACGTGCAAGGCACGCTAAATTTGCTGGAATATTGCAGAAAGCACAATGTCAAGAGATTTGTTTTTTCTTCCAGTTCAGCGGTTTATGGGGACCAGAAAGAGTTTCCTCTGCATGAAGGTATGACTCCGAACCCCATGTCGCCCTATGCTCTGCATAAATTAATTGGAGAATATTATTGCAAACTTTATTATTTTCTTTATGGACTTGAAACAATTAGCTTAATATATTCTAATGTATACGGTGCGCGGCAGAATCCTTCAGGAGATTATGCTGGTTTAATTCCGAAGTTTCTTTCATTGATGCGCGAAGGGAAAACTCCTACAATATTCGGCGATGGCGAGCAGACTCGGGATTTCATACATGTTAGTGATGTGGTTGCTGCAAATCTTGCTGCTGCGCTGACTAATGATAAGAAGTGCTTTGGAGAATTTTTTAATATCGGCTCTGGAAATCAGATTTCTGTTAATGACGTTCTTAAGGCTATAAAAGAAATAATCGGAAGCTCTATTGAGCCTATTTATGGAGGGGCTGTTATTGAGCCGAAGCATACACGGGCAGATATTACCAAGGCGCGTGATTTGCTCGGCTGGCAGCCTAAAACGCCCTTTGAAGAAGGGCTGAGAACGTTGATTCAAGATTAACTAGGCTGGATAAGTGTTGTAACTATTTAGGGGTTATGATGGGAAGGTTTATAAATTCACTTATGCGGACGGATGTATGGCGACTGACAGTTTAAGAAGGATAGACGCTGTTTTAGGTAGAGTTAACACTCATCCCGAATATTCTTCAAGCGTGGCAAAAGAAGTTAATCACCAATTGAGAACAGATGCGGAAAGGCATTCTTTAGATATTGAGTTTAGAGGAAGCGGTTTTAATTTTAAGAATCATATTGGTCTGACTAAACGCACGTTCGGTAGATTAAGGGACGCGTGGAACTATCTTGCCAATTACGGGATAGACGCGCATTCTATATCTAAATTGGGGTATCTTATTGAGCCGGAAACTAACGGGAATGATGGATTCAGAAAGTCTGAGGTTCAGTTTGGTGGTTTTGCCCCCCCAGCGCCTACAGATGTTCCATCACTTATTGAAAATTTAGTTAGTTCTCTCGATAACCCTCATTTTCATGCAGTAGAGCGAGCCAGCCACGCGCATCTTGAAATGGTTAGGATTCATCCGTATTTAGATGGAAACGGAAGAGCAGCACGAATATTATCAGATTTCTGTTTGCAGCAGAAGGGTTATCCTGTCGCAGTTATTCCTTCTTGTGACAGGGGGATTTATATGACTCTTATTAGTAAGGCGCTTAAAGATAGATATTCCCACCAAAGTTCTTATCACGAACCGAGTGACGCCGAGTCAAGTTTCATTGAATTTATTGCTTCTAAGGTTCTGCATTCAGCTGAATTTTTAGAAAAAGAACTAATATCTAGAAGGATATATGAGATTACCTTAAAAAATCTCAAGTCTCCAGGCATTGTTCATAGTGTTGCAAAGGTTATCAGGGGGACCAGCAACCGACCCCGTAATCGGGGTGTAACTGTAAATGTAAATAAGAAGAAACACAGAAAAGCAGGCGAGATGCTTAGGGTTATGGGTGATATAAGTGCTGAAGAATTAAGAAAATCCTTAGATAGTCTTTCTGCTGAATATGGCTTTGGTTATGCTGTTAGCCCTCAGACTGGCTGTTAGTGATAGATTTTAATAATCTCTATTCTAACTTTCTATAATGGCGGACTACTTAAAACTCGGCTTTAAATCAGGGCTGGAGATACACCAGCAGATTGATGCTCCTAAATTGTTTTCAGGCGCGCCATCTTTTTTGAGGAGTGATGAGCCCCATTATATTATTAAGCGCAAATTGCATGCTGTTGCGGGCGAGGGCGGGGAAGTTGATGTTGCTGCACGTCATGAGGCTTCTCAAGAGAAGGAGTTTTATTATGAAGGTTATAATGATACAATATCTCTTGTTGAGCTGGATGAATCTCCCCCAAGAGTGATTAATGAAGAAGCTCTGGATATTTGTTTGCAGATTGCTTTGCTTTTGAATTGCGAGATTTATCCTGTTAGCCAAGTTATGAGAAAGACAGTTATTGACGGAAGCAATACTTCTGGCTTCCAGAGAACTGTGCTGATTGCGCACGATGGCTTTATTGAAACGAGTTTTGGGAAAGTGCTGATTGATTCAATTGCGCTTGAGGAAGATTCTGCGCGCATTGTGACGCGTGAGGGGGGGAAGGTTGTTTATCGTTTGGACAGGCTGGGAATTCCTTTAATCGAAATTGGAACTGCGCCTAGTATGATTAATGCAGAGCATGTTAAGGAATCTGCCTTGAAAATTGGCGAGATTCTGCGCGCGTGTAAGGTTAAGCGGGGAATTGGAACGATTCGGCAGGACGTGAATGTGTCTATTAAGGGGCATGAGCGAGTTGAAATTAAGGGATTTCAGGAGCCGAGCATGTTTGTGAAGACTATTGATAAGGAAATTGAGAGACAGTTGAAAGATGTTAAAGAAAAGAAAACAAAAGGAGAAGTGAGAAACGCCCTGCCTTCCGGCGAGACAGAGTTTTTGCGTCCGATTCCTGGCGCGGCGCGCATGTATCCTGAGACTGATTTGCCATTGCTTAAAATTGGACTTGAAAGAATAAATAGACTGAAGAAGAATCTTCCAAAATTGAGAAGCGACATTCGAGCGGAGTTGAAGAAGAAAGGTTTGAGTGACGAATTAATTAACCTTGTTCTTGAAAGCGGGGAAACACTTGATGAGTTTAATGTTTTAATTAGACTTTATAGCAAAGATGCTAATCTTGTTGGGAAGATGATAACTCTATGGAGAACCGAATTGGCGAGCAAGCAGAAAAAATCATTTGATGAAGTTAGGAATGTTTTGAGCGAAAGAATGCTTGAAAGAATTCTGGAAAAAATTAAGGAAAAGAAGCTTGAAGTCGGAGATGTTAAGCAAGTTATGCAAAAAATTATTGAAGGGGCTGAGTTTGAGGAAGCTGTTAAGATTGAGAAGATAAACGATGACGAACTTGAACAGGAGATTAGGAAGATTGTCAAGGAGAAGCCAGGTTTGACAGCAGGAGCTTATATGGGCTTGATAATTCAAAAGCTTGGCAATAATTTAGACAAGAGAAAGGCGATGGAAATCCTGCAAAAAATCATTAAGTGATTTTTCTTGGACTATTCAAATCTTTGATTTGAAGGTTTTGAATAAGATTGTTGGAAGTTAATATTTTTCACACTTTTTTAGTCTCTTGACTATCAGTTGATAACTCATCCATAACCAGTAACGGGTCAAATATCTATCAGTTCTTATGTTTTTTTCTGGAAAAATCATTTTCAAGCGAAAATTTTTTGCAGGCTTAACTTCAAGATTCGCGTAATAAAAATGCGTTTGTCCATTATTCCTTAGCCATTTATGCCAGCGTTCCTCTTCTTTTTTTGTAACGGGCTTGTGGGAAAGAGGCGTTCTGAATTCTGGGTTATTTAGGTTATATTTAGCATATATCTGGAATGATTTTTCTAGCGATACGGGGGAAGAAGTTAGAGAATTATATGTAATTTTTATCTTTTTCTTTTTCCATTTTTCTTTTAGATATTTAATTGAAACAGGCTCTCTCTCATCTCCGACTGCGCAATCATACCATTGCAATCTTCCATTTTTCTTTAAGTGATTAAAACAGTTATCTATAAACTTTTTTGTGAATTTTGCTCCGTCCATTCCACCATAGGAATAAATTGGGTATTTTTCAGGTGTTTCTGGAACGGCAACAGTTGGACCATTCCAGATTATTAAGTCAAATCTCATTTTCTTAACTGGTTTGAAAAGGTTTCCTAATCTGAATTCTGTTTTCTTTTCAACATTATTCAGGATTGCGTTGAATTTCGCGTAATTAATCGCTCTTGGATTTATGTCTGTCCCAATAACTCTTTTTGCTTTACTTGCGCAGAATATTGCTATCATTCCCGAGCCAGTGGCCAAATCTAAGACGATGTCATTCTTTTTTATAATTGCTTTTTTAGCTATTAATGGAGTCTCTTCAGCTAATATTCCCCAGACTCCATCGTTCTCTGTTTTATAGACATTTCCTATCTTTCTATGCCTTGAATAATTGAAATCTGTACAGATAAATCTCCCAGATAGAGGAAATACTTGCACCCTCGCACGATATTTATTTTTTATTCTTTTGATAATGCCGCTGCTTATTAGCGGGTCAATATTATCTCCATTAAATTCGACATCTTTTTCATAGAAAAATAAATCTATGTATTTTCTCTTATTTTTTCTAAATATTCTTTCTAAAATAGGTTTGCATGATTTTATTAATTGTTTATTTTGGAGGTCGAATTTCACTTTCTACTAATGAATATATGGCGGGGGCAGGCTTTCTGCTCTGTATATTTCAAAACTCCCTATTTCGCCTCTTTCTAATTTATTTAATAGTTTGGTATGTGATGGCATTCTCTTGTCTTTTGGGTTATAGCATTCAATTCTTTCTTCCCAGAATGGTCTTCTTAGAAGTTTTTTTAGAAAGCCCCTTCTTCTTACTTCAGATATTATAAAGACCCTTACTTCAGGTACAAATCCTGAACATCCGCCACCCTGCGCCATTTTATTCAGTCACCAACCGTTTTATTCTCTGCCCGAGACTTCTCTTTTCTCTTACTCTTATTGGTCCTTTATCGTTGCAGCCCGATACGAGAACGTCGTTTAGCCCTTTATCTTCCGATAGGGGACTTATTGGAACTTGTATTTCTCTATGAAGAAAGGGGTCATATACAGGTATTCTGGGGAATACTGCTCTTTGGAACATCCTGTCTGTTTCTGGACCGGATAGCACCACGTAGAAACTTGTTGGTAAAATTGTTGATCTGCTGTAACCTCCTTCTGCCCTGACGTGACACCCCTCTGGGAAATGTTCGGCATAGGTAGGTAATCGTAATCTTTCCCCCATATCCGATATGCCGTATTTCCATCCTTCTGGTAATTCAAACTTGTGCCAAATTGGTTCGCCAATTGTTTTATTTCGTGCTAGTCTTCTCACAATTTCTTCTAGGTTTCCTTCTCCAACTATAATGAAACCTGTTTGCATAATCACATATTCGGTCCCTTCAGATAGTTTAAATTTCAAATTCCAGTCTTTTCTATAATTATGGCTCATATCAACCTTAACCATATCTTTTCCCAACTGTCTCATTATTCTTGTAAATAAGGGGCGATTATAACCTATTTCTACAGGCTTATCTGTAGGATTTTCCATATTTCCCCCCAGAATAACAGGTATTTAAACCTATCTACTCTAATATATATATTATAATATAATGTATTAAATAATATAAATAATAAATAAAATAACGTTTTATCGACGGTGTTTTGGAAAGCGGAGGGTTTATATATGCGCATACGCATACGCATACATGGTTAAAGTAATATCGTTGTCGGATGAAGCGTATACGCGGCTAAAATCTATGAAAGGTCAGCATTCCTTTTCAGAGCTGGTGCTTGATTTAGCTGAAGCGAGGGCAAAAAACAGGAAAAATATTATGGACTTTTACGGAATATGGAAAGAAAATGCTGAAGAATGGAAAACGATTGAAAAGAAGATATACGAAGATAGGAAAAAATTCAAACTGCGCGAGTATAAGCTATGAGTTATTGTTTAGATTCCAGCATAGTGGTTGCATTATTCAGAGGGGACGAAGAATTAAGAGAGAAGTTCATAAAAATCAGCCAATTTAGTGATATTTCTGTTACTTACATAACTTTATGTGAATTATACAAGGGCGCGTTTTTATCAAGCCAATCTGAAAAAGGAGTTTACGAAATAAATTCATTTTTACAATCTGTAAGCATATTGGAATTCAATCTTGAAGCTTGCAAGTTTTTTGGGCAAGAATATGTTAAACTGGGGAAAGCAGGAAGAACAACCCAAGAGCCTGATTTAATGATTGCTTCTATTGCCAAAGTTAATGGTCTTACCATTGTTACAAGAAATAAAAAGCACTTTGAGTATATTGATGTTAAGATGGAAGTTTGGTAGAACTTATAGAGAGTTTCATGGCTTATAGCTCATTTCCAATGAAATCCTCTAATGGACAATTGCCTAAAAAGCAGGCCATAGGTCATGCAATTGTCCATAAGTCTGAGAAAATTAGAGATGGTTGAGCGAGATAAGGTTTTTTATAGGCGATTCTATTAGTCTTATCATGGGCTCAATTATACGGGCTGTTGGAACTTATTTCCCTAGGCAGGTTATTACTAACGCGGATTTGGAAAAAATACTTGCGGCTTCTGGGCGGGAAACGAATGATGAATGGATTTTTAGTAGGACTGGAATCAAAAGAAGAAGAATAGCCTCGGACAGCGAAACTGTGGGAAGCATGGCTTTGGAAGCAGCTAAGAATGCTATTGCGTCTTTGAAAATAGGTATCTCCCCAATTGAACATATAGTTGTTGCCACAAATACTTCTGAAAGACCATTTCCTAATAGCTCTAGTTTTGTACAGGACGGTTTGAGAAGGCACTTTTCTGAAGATATTATTCTTCCAACTGCCGGGTTTTCTGATGTTTATACTGGCTGTGGTGGAATAAACGCTGCTCTCAAATATGGGGACGCTTTAGTCATAAGCGGGATACATAGAACTGTGCTAGTCATTGGTGCAGACAGGATGTCTTACGTAACTGATTACTCTGACAGGCAGATTTGTATTCTATTTGAAGATGGCGCTTCTGCAGATATTTTAAGCGGAAGTGTTAAGGGAGCAGGATTTATGGGTCATTGCGAATATGGTGATGGATCTAGAAGAGAGCTTATAACTTGTACAGAAGGTCAGAAAGTAGATGCTCTTGAGGCACTTCGTTTAGTCAGGGAAGGTGGGGAAGGTGGAAAGCCGAATATGTCTCATGGAAGAATGCTTAAAATGGACGGGCCGGCTGTTTTTAGATATGTCTCTGAAATATGGGACAATGTTCTCGGGGGGCTTCGGGAGAACAAACAGCTTAATCCTGAAGGTATTGGTTATGAAGATATAAACTGGATTAATGCGCACCTGGCTAATTTTAGATGCCTTGCAGGCAAAGATAGAAAATATCCTGAGTTTCTAAAAAAATGCGGGCTTGATGGGAGTATAGAAGATTTCTGCAATAGTTCAACAGCTTCTCAGGGAAAACGCCGAAAGCAATTTGTTGAAGAGGCAGGACCAGGGGAATATAATTTAGGCGTTGGTTATGGTACGGGAGCCTATGCTTGCGTTAATCTTTACAAGCAGCCAGATTTGTCTTTAGTCGGAAGATAACCATTCTTTTTTCAATTTTGTAAATGTGTTTTTTAAGATAGATTCTCTTATTGTGCGCAGGAGGTTGTGCATGAAAGTGAGGTTATGAATTGTGGCGAGTTTATGATACAAAAATTTTGAATCTTTGTCTATTACGTCTCTGCGCCGGCCTTTTCGGCATATGGCGTATAAATCTTTTCGAGTGTAATGCGCGCAGGTTGAGCATACGCATGTGGAATCTATTGGTCTTGCGTCATTTCTGAATTCGTCTTTTTTTATTGTGATTCTGAATTGGTTCTTTATGTTTCCTCCAGCCTTTGGGCTTACGTAGAGATTCCCATGTCTCGCTATGCGGGTTGTTTCTACGCAATCAAAAGTGTCTATTCCTCTAGAAACACCTTCAAAAATGTCTCTTATTCGGCCTATGCCGAGCATGTGAACTGGCCTTTGGTCTAAATAAGGCACGAGCCAGTCAATTATTTTGAACATTTCCCTGCTGTCTTTTCCCAAAGCGCCACCAATAGCAATGCCGTCAAACTCAAGATTTACAATGAACTTAGCGGAGCTTTCGCGCAATGAGCGAAATTCTCCGCCCTGAATTATTCCATAGAGCGCTTGCTTTTTGTCGTGATATTTGAGAGACTCTAATGCCCAGCGATGCGTTCTTTTTACAGCTTTTGAAGTGTACGCGCGGCCGTGCATGGGAGAAGTACATTCGTCGAAAGCCATGATTATATCTGCTCCCAAGTTGCTTTGAATTTGCATGGACTCTTTTGGACCTATAAAACTTTTAGTTTTATCATCATACGATGAAGTAAAATGCACACCTTCTTCAGTAACTTGGGCGTAATTTTTTCCAGGGTTTACGCTTGTTCTTTCGCCAGGAAAGAAGCCTATTTTTCCCAAGCCATGAACTTTGCCCCATCCCAGAGAGAAAGCTTGGAACCCTGCTGAATCTGTTAAGAGCGGTTTTGAGAAATTCATATATTTATGCAAGCCACCCTGTTTTTTTATTTCTTTATCTCCTGGCTTAAAGTGCAGGTGATATGCGTTTGCAAACAAACATTGGATGCCGATATCTTCAATGTCTTTTGATTCAAGTGCAATAAGGCTGCCCCGCGTCGCTACGGGCACGAGATAAGGCGTTTCTATATCTCCGTTGGAAGTGCGGATAATGCCTGCGCGCGCTTTGCTTTTTTTGTCAGAAGCTAAGATGTTGAATGAAAATTGCGCCATGTTAATCTTAGTTTGGGTATAACAACCCTTAAAAATACTCTTTTTCTTACCAAGTAATGCTGCGAACACATACCTGTGGAGAGTTGCGCGGAAGTCATATTGGTAAGAAAGTGCATTTGTGCGGGTGGGTGCAGACTGTGCGCGCGCACGGCGGCGTGGTATTCTTGGATATTAGGGACAGATATGGAATTACGCAGGTAGTTATTATTAAGAAGATGAAAGAGTTTGAGAAAGCAAGCTCTCTGGCATTGGAATCTTCTATCCGTGTTTCTGGAGAGGTTGTTGCGCGCAAGGCAGGAACAGAAAATAAGGACTTGCCAACAGGACATGTCGAGCTGCTTTGCCATGAGCTTGAGATATATAATATCTGCCCTCCACTGCCCTTTACACTAAATGACGCTTCAGTAAACGAGGACGTGCGCTTGAAATACCGCTACTTGGATTTACGGAGCAAGCGCCTGCAGGACAATCTGATATTAAGGCACAAAGTTTACAAGGCAATACATTCTGCAATGGATAAAGAGGGCTTCTTGTCTGTTGATACGCCGATTTTGTACAAGAGCACGCCTGAAGGCGCGCGCGACTACCTTGTGCCGAGCAGAGTGCATGCTGGCAAGTTTTATGCTCTTCCCCAGTCGCCACAATTGTTCAAACAATTGCTGATGATGGCAGGCTATGATAAATATTACCAACTCGCCAGATGCTTCAGGGATGAGGACTTGCGGGCTGACAGGCAGCCAGAGTTCACGCAGCTTGATGTTGAGATGGCATTTATTGACAGAGAGGACATAATTGAAACTATGGAAAAAGTTGTTGCTTCTGTTTTCAAGGAAGTTTTGCATGTGGAACTGAAGATTCCATTTCCGCGGATGAGCTATGATGAGGCTATGAAGAAGCATAATTCTGACAAGCCAGATATCCGCAAGAAAGACGAGAAATTTGCTTTTCTCTGGGTTCTGGATTTTCCTATGTTTGAATACCGCGAGGAAGATAAAAGATGGTATGCCATGCATCATCCTTTTACGTCACCAATGCCTAGAAGCAATTTTGCCAAGCCTGAAAGTGTTAAGGCTAAGGCGTATGACCTGGTTTTGAACGGAGTGGAAATTGCCGGCGGGAGCATTAGAATTCACGATAGCGAGACGCAGAACAAGGTGTTTAATGTGCTTGGCATTAACGAGAAAGAAGCACAACAGAAATTTGGTTTTCTGCTTGAAGCGCTTTCGCATGGAGCTCCGCCACATGGGGGCATTGCCTTTGGCTTG
>Ga0209541_10009845_pt1 | contig 15377 bp, 12 predicted proteins | sample RifCSPlowO2_01_FD_184027 | JGI IMG/M metagenome (GOLD analysis project Ga0209541, IMG submission 184027) | Groundwater microbial communities from Rifle, Colorado - Rifle CSP2_plank lowO2_0.1 (SPAdes) (version 2) | ecosystem: Environmental > Aquatic > Deep subsurface > Groundwater | place...
ATATAAATGGCGTACAGATTTTAGTTGATCAATCCACTCATCTTTGAATGTACTTGCTCCAGCAGTTGAAGAAATCGCTGGAATACCAAAGGCACGAAGCACTAAGCAATCAAATTCTCCTTCGCAAATAACTAGCTGATCTGGCTTGTCCTTTAGTACATCTACGTTGAATATTGAAGCTTCACCCCCAGTTCCCATATATTTCGGACGGTCTGATTCTACGAATGGGTCTTTACGCAATTTCATAAAGAGCACGTTGCCACTCATGTCACGAACAGGGATTGTAATCCAGCTCGTCCCGTAGAATTCACCGTAACCAAGTTCATAATCATCTATATCTTCGTCTAAAAGCAGGCGAGTAGTCTTAAGCCATTCACGAATGTTTAGAGGTAGTTGTGTGTGATATTTCGTTGCCAGCTTACTGGTATTTGAAACGGTTGTATTAGGCTTAGGGGGTAGTACACTTGCACTGATACCCAGTGTTTCTTTCAAGCCTTTTATGCCGCCCTTTTCGCCACACTTATGACAGTAGTACTGACCAGTAGATGCATTGATATATAAGTGTGCTTCGTTGCCACGACTATCTGCGTCACAGTCGTTAAAAATACAGTGAGTAATCAGTTCATTTCCATGTTCACGAAAGTTGATTTTACTATCTGCAAGCATGTCTTTTATATTCTGTATAGGGTTCGAAATCATAGCGTCGAACTCCATAGAATCATCTCGTAACTCAAGTTCTTGATTTCAGCTTGAAACAGTTCTTCATCAATTTGTAGCTGACGATTGTTCCAATCCTCAGCAGTCTTCTCAATACTGCTATTCATTTTGAAATGAAATATATGGCTAGAGTTTATGCTGCGACTACGCTCTTTAGGGTGCATGCAAATCATTTCGTATCCCTTACTTAGTAGTGCAGCAGCCAATGCTAAATCATCCGTATCGTAGGAGCTAATGCCTTCACCCACTTTTCTTATTACTTTGCCCATTTGTTCCGTCCTTTCTTAAGACGCATTGAACAGATCGGTAGAGCACAATGCTGTACCGTATCGTTCATTTAATAATTAGTTTTTCACCACCAAGTCTTTCGAACTTAAATGGTTATATTCTAATTATCCCAGACCATAAAAAATTTACCCGTCAATAGCGAGTTAATCCGAAAGAAGTTTGTTTACTACGAGTTAATCCGAATAAGAATGCTTGCTGACTGCTTTAATAGCGTTGAATTGTTCATCTGTTAGGGCAGCGGATTTCTTGATCATGATCTTGCGTGGTGAAATTTCGATAAATGGTACGAGAGGACCTTCATCTTCAAAATGTGAACCTCGCATTTTGTCACGTAGGTTGGAAATATTTGGTTTCCCAAGATTTTCTAGATGTAGGTATTTGTTGATCGTTGTCAAACCCACGTACTCATTTGGGAATTTATCAAAACAATATGAAATGATGTCGAATGTTATACCGTAACGCATAGAAGTTAGACGGTAAGAATTATTTCCTATGGTTATTACGGGTATAGTAATTTTCTCAAACGAAAGAGCAGCGTTCATCTTATCTAAATCAAATTGGAAATCTTTGATGTTGCTTTCAGCTTCTGTAAGCAATTTCTTTAAGCGTGGCGGAATTACTGGCTTATCTATGTTTGCCTTGATACAGAGCATGTTCACGTTGGTATTATGATCATCGCCGTAATCAGTCCCTGATTGCGAATATTCAAAAGCCAAAGACTTGTACTCTCCGATATTTTCATGAAACAGCTCAATGTTCTGCATTACTTTCCAGCAAATACTCCCACCAACTTTCTGTAGTTCTGGTTGTCGTGCATAAATTTGTTTTAGTTCTTCTCTCAGCAAAACGTAGCTTCGATTCAGAGACGAGTAGTCAGGTAAGTCTCGCTCATTATCCATGAGTTTGAATATTGTGATCACACGTTCATTTAGAAGTCTCGCTAATGCGTAGTCGTTGGCAGTGTCAGTATTTTCGCTCATTTGCTAACTATTATAGGTGATTTGCAACATCTAGCAGAATAGCGAATTTGAGATAATTAAAAGAGGGGGACTAATACAAAAAAGAGGAATCTAAATATGATCAAAAAGACAATCAGCAATCGCCATAAAATAACTTACCTAACCTTAATCAACATTGCAGACGATATTCAACATAACAATAGCGTGGCAGAGGCTTGTAGAAAGAATGGAATTAGCCGCCAAAGTTTCTACTATTACTTAAATAATGAGCCCGACTTCACACAGTTAATAATTAAAGCCTATGAGTATCGAAGCCAGATTCCGACCCCATTTTTTTCTACCCATTGATCTGACGTTTTAGCTGAAACTCGCACGCTTTTACTGGGTTTTTTATGCATTTCTGTAATGTGACTATGCTCGTTTTAATAGTAGTTCGAAATACTTAGTGCCACCAAATGGTATCTTTTGCTTCACCTTATGCTTACCCTCGAGTGCATTTGCAGAACACAAAATGAAGTTACCGTATCGTTCGTTAATTTCATCGATCGCAGTCGTAAGCCATTCTTGCTTGTTCACTTCATCGAAGATGCTTTGCTGGCTTCGTGCAGAAGGTTCTAACTTGTATAGAGTGATGCCCATAGCAGTTATGATCAGATGCTTTGGGCGTTGGTTGAATAAGTATAGGGCTTTGGCATATATATCACGGTCAGTGAAGAACGGTTGCTTGTGCATCTTTCGAACATACCAGTGATCGCCAGTTTGAAACATAGCCCACACGTATACGCCTCTAGCATCAACATTGTTATACCTGAGCTTCTTACCAGTTGTTTCACACAAGTATTGGAAGCGGGGAAGAATCACGTTATCATCTGCGGAACGAACATCGAGTACAAATTGTCGTCCTACATTTCCGAGTTTAGTAATAACATTATCGACCTCATAACCTCTAAGTCGTTGATACCAGTCTTCGCCAATCACGCTATGAAATACGAGCCGTCTAAGTGTATCGCTAGAAGCATTCAGAAATTGTAACGGCGAAAATATACCAGCAGCATTTAACCGAGCTTCAAAGTGGCTTGCGATGCCAGTTAAGTCAGTAAGTTTCTGTTCAGCGTAATACTTCTTTATATTCCTAAAATCAATGACATCTAACCCGTCTGGCTTGTGCCAACCAGCCGCTTCTTTGGCTAAGAAACGGTTAGTGCCAATGCCAACATTTATTCGCATATGACTACCTATTTCTTTTCGAACCCGTTCTTTGATTTCCGAACCAATCTCCGTGAGAGGACGCTTATGCATTCCTGCTGTACCGTGAAAATCAATTACGCCTTCATCAATGCTTTTCATCTTAACATCAGGGGAGTAGTCCTTCATTATTCTGCACAATGCCTGATAGACATGATGATATTTAGGCGGGTCAGTTTCGAGCATGATGAATTCTGGTATAAATTGCTGCACTTCATCTAATCTCATTCCGACTTTGACGCCTAGAGCCTTAGCCTCATACGATGCTGCAATTACACAGCAGTGCTTAGATATACGATTTGTAACGCCCATTGGCTTACCTCTGAGGCTTTTATGAGCCTGCTGTTCAGCAGTAGCGTAGGCACTATTTAGATCAATGTGCATGATTTGTGCTTCTTCTTTACTAATCTCTAGATTCATAATGTCCCTCCAATAACGCTACGAGCGTCCATGTTAATCCTTCTGCATCGAATTCAATGCGGTAATCATTCACGCCGTCACTGACATCAAAAACATGAATCATGCGATGTCCCTTGCTTGTAGGGTGTCTCAAGCACAGTTCAGTAAATACAATTTCTTCGTTCTTATATTTCATTTTGTAAGGGAAACAGAGCGTAGTAATATCACCGCTCTTACGATAAAGAGCGACCACATCAACACGTTCGTTTAAGTAATGGGTTGGGTCCATGGAGTTTTCCTTAATTTGGTTCTACACTAGATATATGTGCGGAAGATATTTGTTAGACGAAGCCGACCAAATTGCACCTCGTTTTCATGTTGAAGACTGGAAAGAGGCAGAGTTAAAACCGAACTATAATGTTGCCCCTACGCAGATCATGCCTGTGGTAACACTATCTGAAGACGGTAAGCCTCAAATAGAAATGATGCAGTGGGGCATTACTAGGTTTTTTGGTAAAGATGCTAAGAAGATGCTTATTAACACAAGAGCAGATAAGGCGTTCGGTGGGTTCTGGCGGAAGACTGTATGTAGCAGACGTTGCCTCATACCAGCTAATGGATTCTACGAATGGAAGGGTTCAGCTGGTAACAAAACACCTTATTTCATTCACCCGAAGAAAGAGAAGCTATTCGCTTTTGCAGGTATCTGGGACACTTGGAAAAACGATGACGGTCATGAGATTAAGACATACTCGATCATGACCACTGAACCAAACGCAGAAATGCGAGAGATTCATAATCGAGAACCTATTATGTTGCACCGAGAAGACGAAGCTTCTTGGCTTGAGCCTGCGAATGATAGTCAATCAGTTTTGGAGCGATTGCTCTATCCATACGAAGACAATGGTTTAGAAATATATGAGGTTAGCAGGGACGTGAATGTCGTTAAGAACAATAACGGTAAGCTATTCCTCCCAATCAACAGTCAGTGAGTGTACCACCTCTAGTGTGTTAATAAGCCTGTAAGTGATGGAACTTGCGAACTCATACTTACACGACTGTTAACGATTATAACAATTCTAGACCATGAAATCCGCAGAATAATATTATTGGGTCACTATCACTCCTGTTAGTATAAGAATATGAAACGAGAAAAAAGAAAAAAGCCACAGCTTCAGACAGACGAGATAATTACTGTGATCCTACCCATAATAAACAGCTAAATCTGGGAAAAAAATTTAGGCAGCGTTGCTCTATAAATTAGCAACAACTAAAGTGTACGGGTTTTTATACCCTCTGTCCGTATTCCAGGGGTCGCAGGAGGGGTTTTAGAGCAAAAGACGGGTAAAGGTTATATGCCACGAAATAAATCGCTAATATCTACTTTAAGTTGCTTGGCTATTTTATTTAATGTTCCTAGCCTTGCCCAGCGTTTGCCTGTTTCTATGTAGGCTATTGCTACGACACTCATTCCTATATCCTCTGCTAGTTCTTGTTGTGTAACTCCACGACTTTTACGAACTTCTGCAACCCGATTGCCAAAGGCTTTCATAAGTTTCAATTCTTTTGCATTTGTCATACGACAATCGTAGAAATAATAAACAGTTAGTTACATAAACAGTTAGTTTATTTTCTAGTAATAATGTGCTATTTTTAACAGATAAGAATTAAACAAGGAGTATAGGTAGGAAAAATGACAGAAAAAAAGAAAAGCTGGTTCGCTAGACACAAGTTTCTGACCGTAGTTGGTGTAATCATTCTGATTGCGATTATTGGTGGTGCAGCAGGTGGTGGCAGTAAGACAGATACAAATAGTGACGGCAGTGGCGTTACTAAGTCAGAAGATAAGCCAGCTACAACAGCCAAGCTTAACGAGGCTGCTCGTGACGGCAAGTTTGAGTTCGTTGTTAAAGGCGTAGAGTGTGGCAAGACTACGATTGGAACAAACGAGTATCTAAAGAAAGACGCACAGGGTCAGTTCTGTTTGATGACCGTTAGTGTTAAGAATATCGGCAATGAAGCACAGGGCTTCTTCGGTAGTAACCAGAAGCTTCTGAATGCAGAAAATCAGCAGTATGCTGCTGATGATGCAGCAGGGGTGTATGTAGACCAGAATTACTCTACATTGTTTAGCAATATCAATCCTGGAAATAGCGTTGAGGGCGTAATCGTCTTTGATATACCTAAAGACCAAACACCTGTTACTGCTCAGTTGCATGACAGTGCTCTTTCAGACGGTGTAAAAGTTAATTTGCAGTAATTAAACACGAAAAACCAGAAAGGGCAGCTTATGGCTGTCCTTTTTATATGCAAGAGGAGTACTTTTAAGATGTTTGTAATGTATAGTTAAATTAACCCAATCAGGGAAGATATGCGGCCGAGAAACACGGCAAAATAAAGTTTTAAGGCATAGTTTTATGGACGCTCAAAATCTGACTACACTCCGTGACCAAATGACAGACACATGGTTTAGTTCATTGAAAGTGGGCGATAAAGTCTATAGCTACAGCATGAAGTGGAAAAATAAACAGATAGTGGAAAAGACACTACGTGAAGGAATCGTAAAAGAAATACATAATAACGATAAGTTCAATCGTTATGTCATTGTCGATAACCTTACTACTGGACGACAGAATAAATGGAATGATTATGACCTTGTAAAGTCTCAAGAAATCGAAGATGTATCAGAGCGACTACAACAGCTACTATCAGACACAGAGAGCACTGTAGTGCAACCTAAATCCATCAATGAGTATCCAGTGCAATCGAAATACAAACAGCTTTCTGCAGACGCGAAAGAGCTACTAAGAAATAGCGACATACAGTCAGGTAGTTGCATTGGGATATATGGAGCATTTAATAAAAACACTGGCGAATGTATCTATATCGGTAAATCTAAATCCATGATTACAAGACGCTGGAGAGAGCATGAACGGTTTTGGAAAAGGTTCAGACCAATTCATAGACAACCGCTTCTAACTCAATACCTTTACTTTTTCAAAGACCAAATTGAATGGCGAGTGCTAATGCCTCTAAGCAATGATATAGATAACGATTTAATCGAGTACTGTGAGAGACGTTTATTTGAGAATTACCGACCAATCGCAAATACTATTATTCCGAACGGAACTATATTAGGTAGGAGTGTTATGGAGGGCGAGGGAGAATCTATCTCAGTGTCGGAATGGAACCCTAACATGGTTACCATTAAAATACGCAAAGGCGATTTTGACTGCTTTTCAGATGGGAAGACTCATTTTGTACATGAGAAAGGCACGACCCTGAAAAATTGAGGAAAATTTTTGGGAGCAGTTGCTCTATATTTATCATGGGCGAAAGATGAACGAGATGCCAGTTATATATCGCTCTTGTGACGCATTTTGGAGCGTCTAGGACAGGTTTTGGAACTAAAGTCTGTGTTGCATATTTGATCATATTTCTCACCTGTTATTGAGGGGGGAAATTTAGTATAATAAACAACAAATATGACAAGTTTAAAACAACTAGCCCAGTACTGCCGTGACTATATTGATTTAGTTTCGCCGAGCATGCTATCCAGACAGGCTAAGCAAGTTGTAATACCTCAAGAGATACTTGATGCCACTCCTTTGTACAAACGTGATGACGAGGTAGATTACGAATCTCTTGTACTCCCCCTTAATTTAGAGCCCAAGCTTGAGCAGCTAGATGTTGAAGAAGTTTCAGAAGAGGAAGAGGATCAGGACGAGCTGAGCGATGAAGAAAAACGCAAATTAGAAATTGCTCGGGTTCTGGACGATATATACCGAAAATACGAGACCAGCTCCTATACCAAGCAAATATCATTACGCTTTGGACGAATTGGCTTCTCAGCACAGTCATTAAAAGAAAATGCTGATGATGAAAGCGAAGAAAATGGGGGACATAAAAAGGTAGAACAACATCTCTTTTCAGTACCAGTAAGCATAGCCTACCGTGACACTGGGGGTGCAAGACACTATACCCTGGTTCTTGATGATACAATGATTACTACAAATGCAGGTTTCTTAAATGAGTTTTTGCCACAAGAAGACCGTGACGAGCTATTTAAATTTATTGCACAAAGCGAAGCTGATGAACAGACAAACATACCGTTGAAGCCAAGCTATGTTGATGAGCTTTGGACTAAGATTACCCACTATCTACAACAGGCAGGCGCAAAAGACATTAGCGGTGTGCCTGACATGGAGAACGTATTAGTAATTCTTTTGCCAAAAGTAAATTATTTCCTGTCTCAAGACCTGCTTGGCATAGTTGATGCAGCCGATGACGAAGAGATGCTAGATACTTCTTTGAGTGCATGGGTAGATGAAAGGGACATGTCAGTTAATGAGCCTTCTCAGGATGATGGTGGCCAAGAGCTATTCTTTCCATTTCCATACGATCATTCCCAACTACAGGTATTAGGCAAGCTAGGAAACCGAGCAGCAGTCGTTGAGGGTCCGCCAGGTACAGGTAAATCTCAGACCATCGCAAATATTTTGGTGCATTTAGCAGCAACTGGTAAAAAAGTGCTGTTCGTCAGTCAAAAAGATCAAGCCGTACGTGGCGTTAAAGATAAGCTCAAGACACTAGACATCCCTTATTTATACGGTTACTTACCCGACAGGTCTTCACGACTACACTCTGAAGAGGATGAAAAAGATAGTGCGGCTAACTCCCTAAAGGGTATAGCCCAAGCTTTGTATAGTCCGACTCGTCTTAGTCAAGACCCACAAGAAGTACTGACAAAGCTATATGAATTTAAGCCAAGATTTGATGGGTCAATTGATGGAGAGCGTAAGTATTTTGAGCTTCATAGTGAATGGGCTGATTTAGAAAGCTATGACTTTGGTTCAAATTCTCCACGAATAACAAAAGAATGGTATGACGAATTAAAGCAGCTATACGTAGACATAGAGAAAGCTCAGTCGGCGATTAAAGGCTTAGAGGCTGAGCATCAATCACTCTCAGACAAAAAAGATGAACAAGAGAGTCTTGCTAAGCAATCCGCCGAAAAGCATGTGACCATAACGAAGAAATTTGCAGAAAGTACTCAGTTTGACTGGGTTGAGGATGAGCGACAGCTCTTGCGCGGTCTTAATTACATTGACGTGGTAAATATGATGCAGAGGCTACTTGACAGCTTTGAAGCTCATGCTTCAGACCGAAAAAGCAATTTCATAAAGAGCCGACTAAATAACATGAAGCTTAGCAAGGAGCTAAATGCCAGCATTGAAGCTCTGCCAAGAGAAATGTATGAGTCATTACGTGAAATTGTTTTTTCTGAAGAAAGTAAGACAAAGCGCTTTGTAGAACTGAAGACTATAGCCGATTACTTTACAGCTAAAGACATGCTCGATAAACGAATTTTTGATTACAAACAAAAGGCACGAGATATAACACAGCAGCTTTCAGCGACCACAAAAGAATTACGAGATATTGAAGCTACTCTCAAAGCGCAAAGCAGTCGATTATCAAAAATACAGCTTGATGCTAACGACATGCAGCGCATAGACGCGTTGTTGGCACAACATGGAGAGACCGTATTCGAGTCCATCGCACGTCGTCATGAGCTACAAGTCGAGCTGGATACTTACAAAACCCTGAATCCTAACCTTGTGAATGAAGCTATTATTCGTGGCAAAAAGTTATACAAGAATATGGTGCGAGACTACATTAAGAATCGATTAGACAACCGAGTTGAAGAATTCCGACAGATCAAGCGACACAGAGCCGCCTTAGAAAGTATTGGTCGCAAACTCAGTAAGAGCAAGAGAGCATATAAGACATTTGACTCATTAAAATCCAATCCAGAAAATTTTGAAGCTATGTCCGGCATTATCCCGATCTGGATGATGGGGCTTGATGACGCATCACGCGTACTGCCACTGGCTCAAAATATTTTTGACTATGTGATCATAGACGAAGCCTCTCAATGCAATATCTCCTATGCGCTTCCTGTCATGTACCGCTCAGAACATACTATATTGTTTGGTGACACACTTCAGATGCGTGATACAACAACGGCTTTTAAGTCTAATGAGCGTCTTGAGGCACTAGCCAAAAAGCACAAGATTCCCGTAGATTTACAGATAAAGGCTAGTGAAGATTCAGTTAAATCCGTTATGGACATAGCGAAGCTATCAGGTTTTCAAACTACCGTACTGAGAAATCATTATCGTTCGCCGATCGAGCTAATAGGATTTTCAAATGATTACTTCTATGCACCCCGAGGGCGCAGACTACAGGTAGTAAATGACGACGTACTCGCCACTGAAGATGGGCGTGTACTGACTAATCATGTAGTTGCACCAAATCCTAATGCAGAACTGTCAGAGAAAACAAATGTTACCGAAGCTGTTTATATAAGGGATATTCTTCTTCCCAAGATTAAGTCTGACCCAAGGACTTCAGATAAGTCGGTTGCTATACTGACATTTTTCAACGAACAGGCTGAGTTATTACGACGTGTAATCACTGACGACAGCATAAAAATAGCTGTTATTGAAGGTATCCAGGGTGACGAGAGAGACATCGTTATATATTCATTTGTCATCAAATCTCCTCAAGATAAAAAGCGATACATTGCCCTTACAGGTGAAAGCGGAGAGATACGCAAAGAAGTAAATGAAGGACGTGTAAATGTCGCGTTTAGTCGTGCTAGATTACAGGTCCACACAGTTACGTCTATTGCACCGAACCTATGGCCAGAGGGTATCTGGATAAAACGCTACCTTGAGTATGTTGAAGAGCATGGTCGTGTAAATCGTCTCCTGAAGTCAGAACAACATTTTGACTCAAAGTTTGAGGAGAATGTATATGACTTCCTATTTAGTAAGTTAGACCCTTCTAAATACACGCTAACTACTCAGGTTGAAAGTTGTGGGTTTAAGATAGATTTAGTAATCCGCAATATTGAATCTGGTAAGAAGTTAGCAATAGAGTGTGATGGACCAACCCACTTTGAGGCAGGAGATGGACAAGTACGCGTAACGAATGACTATGAACGTCAGTTTGTGCTTGAGACGGCTGGCTGGCGGTTCTATAGAATTATCTATTCAGAATGGTTAGATGAAGAGGGCAAGCAGCAAAAAGAAATGTTGGATTACATTTCCAAGTATATGAAACAAGCTAAGCCTGTTACTGAGGAAAATATCGTGACCAACGAGCAGACTTATGTTCCGGTGACTGTTGATGTGCCTTCTGAATTCGTGGAAGCACTAAAGGCAAGTGCTGCATCACAACCAACATCACGTTTTGGACGCAAGCCAGCTACGAAAGACATGGAAACAAGTACATCCCCTATACCAAAACAACAAATGTTAACAGAGTTAGAATATGTGCCTCACGAGGATATAACCATTCCACAGGATTCAAAACCAGATAATCTTTCCGGTTGGCTACACACTCAATCAATCTCCATCCGTCGCCCAGATACCCAAAATGCCAACAAGGGCTGGGAAGCACGATTTCGCGTCAAGAACGAGACTGAGGCCAATCAGATAAGTAAGGTTCTTTTGCAAGCAGGGATAAAAACCGGTAAGTCGTGGAGTAAAGGTAGTGGCTATGTAGTGCCTGTATACGGTGAAGAGAATGTTACTTATATAGAATCGCAAACTCAGACATCTCGTAAAGATGATGATAGTAGATCAAAGCCGAATCCCGCACCCACAAAACCCAAGTTACGAAAAGAAAAAACCACAACTACTTTTAGCGTTGGCGACAGAGAGGTTAATCAAAACGAATTCGGTGAATACCTACGTCAGAACAATAATGGCAAGATAGAAATACGTTATCAGTCTATGCGTGCTGGGAGCGCCAGATATTGGCGAAGCTTATCTCTAGTTGGATTCGATGATACCTATATACAAGTAAAAGTAGATGGCCGAGATTATCCTGTTAAATTTCGACGAGATAGAGTTGTAGAGTTCAAATAATTATGGTTATTTCCAAAACCGATTACATGCTGTTTCTAAAGCATCCAGCATGGCTCTGGATAAAGAAGAATGATCCAAAAAAGATTCCCCCTGTAGACGAAAACACACAGGCTATGTTTGATGCAGGGCATAAGTTTGAGCCAATCGCAGAATCCTTATTTCCAGAGGGACTTTCACTTGGATTCTCTGATTACAATGAGTACCTTTCATTACCAAAAAGAACTCAAGATGCTATCTCGAATAAGGCGCCTGTTTTGTTCCAACCTCGTTTTGAATGGAATAGCTACACTTGCATTTGCGATGTTGTGAGTTTCGTAAATGGTAATGAAGTTGATTTATACGAAATCAAAGCAAGCACGAAAGTTAAGCCAGAGCATGAATTTGATCTTGCATTTCAAACGGCTGTTTTAGAAGGTTCTGGATTGAAAGTTAGAAATATATTCGTCATTCATGCCAACAACAAATATGTTCGAAATGGCGAGATTAAAGCTGATGAAATAACTGCAACAGTAGATATTACAGAGAGAGTGCGTTCTAAGAGTGAGACAACCACAAAATACATGCCCCTTGCCCTAGCAGTAGCACAGCAGAGTAAAATGCCTGATCCGTCTCCTGATTTGGCAAAGCTAAATTCAAAATATGATTGGCTTCAAATATATAAAAATATAGTACCCACAGAAAAGAAAGTTTGGCCTAATGGCACAAAACCAACACTCGATGAAGCACAGATCAAATCTTTTTTAGATGAATTAACATATCCATTGTATTTCTTAGATTACGAAACGCTTATGAGTTTAGTACCATATTTCGATGGACAAAGACCTTATCAGCAAGTCCCATTCCAGTATTCAATTCACGTTCTGGAGTCACCTGATGCAGAAGTAAAATGGAATGAATATTTGCATCGAGAAGATTCTAATCCAATAAGACCACTCACAGAACAACTTCTAAAAGACATAGGCAAGACGGGTAGTGTACTAGTTTGGTATGAGAAATTTGAGAAGTCACGTAACAGCGAACTTGGGGAAATGCTTCCAGAATATAAAGAGGCTCTAGAAGCAGTTAATGATCGCGTCATTGATCTAATTATACCTTTTAAGAAGAAATGGTACGACGATCCAAGGTGTGAAGGAAGTGCAAGTATCAAAGCCGTACTCCCCGTATTATGTCCCGAATTATCCTACAAAGAGCTAGGCATGCAAGAAGGCGGTTCTGCGCAAAGGCTTTGGATGGAAGCAGTTCTCGATAACAAACGCTTAGATCAGAAAGAACAAATTTTGACTGATCTTACCGAGTACTGCAAGCTCGATACATTCGCCATGGTCGAAATTTTTAATTGCCTTAAGAAAAGTATAATCGGGATGTAAGCACTCATGGATTTATTCAAAAGATTTAGAAATGACCCACAAAAAAGCAACGACTCGGTAGAGAATGAAAATCTACCAGTTTTAAGAAAGTCAGGGGGTATAGTTGAGTCGTTACTAATACCCGAACCTACTAAATCTCTCTTATGGACAACTGATGAAGATACATCAAAGATCGAACATGCTGGATCAATCACACTATCTATCTCCCTATCAGACGAGGGAGTTCGGATGGACGAAAAGCAAAACGGTTTTTATTCAGAACCTAGTTTGATATGGACTAAGTTACCGATCAAACGAAACAATGATCTTATTCAAGAAGCGATGTACTGGCCGTCATACACCGCTTTTAGCCCAGAGGCTAGATACCAATATTTAAAATGGCTTGGTGATATTACGCAACCAACTAACTTAAGTTATGTTTTCTTGTACTTTTATGGACTTGAGAGGCATCTGCTAGTTGGGGAATACGATGCAGCTGTTGATGAGATCGCCAGACTTCTCAAAGCGCATCCGAAAAAGTCATTTATACATTATGCCTCGCAGTCTCTAATTATAGCCAGTCTTGGTAAAGATCGATTAGACATCATAGAAAGAATACCTTATTTACTTGAAGAAGAAATTGACGAAGCTCTGGCTCTTAGAGTAATAAAAGGGACAAGCATGACTCCTGATGATGTTATCAGCATAGCCAGCAAGGTAGGCTTCAATAACAAGCGATATATAAAGCTCTACCCTGAAGTATTTAAGGAAGAACTGCAAAAGAACATTGATGCATTTGAGCAGCAATTTGGAAATCTATTGAGTACTTTTAAGTTAGAAGACTTTAGGCGTGAAGATACTACAGTTTTCGCTAACCTATCGATACCTGAACATGTCAGGCACATTAAGGTACCAATAATCCTAGAGGATAAGAAATTTAGTCAGGGAATAAACAATTTACTACGGGCTGCACATGAGGGTGTAAAATCCAGAATAACCAATGGTGAAATTCAACGTCGTTCACAGCCTATCAGTAAAAAGCCGGAACAGTTAATAAGTACCTTGCCGGTGACTGAAGGAGAGGTAAATGGACTAATAGATAGCCTTCGAGCTGATAATGCCAACATCTTGGACCTTCACTTCACAATACTTGAGCTGATTACCGATCACTATCGTAATCGCCATGAAGGCGATAATTATCATAAAGCTATCGTCTGTTGCAGGGCACAAATAAAAATTCAAGCAGATGCTGCAAAGCAATTCATAAATGAATACCCTGATCAATCTCTACCATTTCACACTGGCTACAACCAGCTTGTCATTATTTTAGAGAAAGAGAAGAAAATCAAAGAGGCTTTAGAACTTGCAAAAGAAGCTAAGTCAAACGGGTGGGGTGGTGATTGGGTTAAAAGAATAGAGAAGCTACAGAGTAAGCTTTAAGTTCATAGTAAAAACCTAGGTGGATAATGCGATGTAATCTCGCTTGATCATGGTTATAACTTCCTCTATTGTTGTGAGCCAAGTTTTGACGCAACAGTGTTTACTATAACGCCCAGCTCCGTCGTATTACATGTCTTTCTACCTAGCGACTTCGATATAACGGATTCGCATTTGTTACAATAGTGGAAATGAATAAACAACAAAATCGTCTTAGTAGAAGCCTGAAAACATCAGATGCAGTTTTTGTTGGTCTTGGCTCAATGATCGGGGCTGGTATATTTACCGCCCTTGCTCCTGCCGCCAGTGCAGCTCAATCTGGTCTTATTTTTGGTTTAGCCATAGCGGCATTAGTTGCTTTTTTCAACGCCAGTTCCTCTGCTCAGCTTGCTCGACTATATCCAGCTTCGGGCGGTACTTATGTGTATGCCAAGGAGAGGCTTAATGATTTTTGGGCGTGGTTGGCGGGTTGGGGATTCATTTTTGGTAAGCTCGCAAGCTGTGCAGCAGTTGCTTTAACATTTGGTTACTATCTCTCGCCTGATTACGCTCGTTATTTAGCTGCTGTGGCCGTTATTACATTTATGATTATCAACTATCTTGGCGTAAAAAAGACTGCAAATGCCACAAAAGTTATAGTTTCAATCGTATTAGTATCGTTACTTGCAATAGTCGTCTTGGTGCTAAATGGTGATTCGAGCTTTAGTAACTTACAGCCACTGTTCGGCCAGAGTGGCTTGTATGGCATTTTGCAGTCAGCGGGAATATGGTTTTTTGCCTTTGCTGGCTATGCCCGTATAGCCACCCTTGGCGAAGAAGTGAAGAACCCTGAAAAATCTATACCCAGAGCGATACTCCTGGCACTAGGTTTAACATTGCTAATATACAGCTCAGTTGTTCTGTCGGCCTTATTGCTTGTCGGACCATCTACATTAGCTCAATCTAACGCACCACTCGTAACTGCTGTAGAGCAGGCAGGTTTTGACGGTTGGCAATGGCTTATTCGTTTCGGCTCAACATTCGCTACGCTTGGCGTACTCTTGTCCTTG
>Ga0209541_10009848_pt1 | contig 15372 bp, 12 predicted proteins | sample RifCSPlowO2_01_FD_184027 | JGI IMG/M metagenome (GOLD analysis project Ga0209541, IMG submission 184027) | Groundwater microbial communities from Rifle, Colorado - Rifle CSP2_plank lowO2_0.1 (SPAdes) (version 2) | ecosystem: Environmental > Aquatic > Deep subsurface > Groundwater | place...
TTGAAGCAAAAAAATTAATTTCTTTTTTATCCTCTTCATTTAATCCTTCTGCAATTGGAAGGTTTTCGGGCGGATCAGAAAGTATAGTTTTATGCCAGGAAATATTATGGAGCGTTGAAAATTTTTCAGTCGGAAAGTGATACAAGGTAGCTATTTCTGCAACATTTAATATCTGATTTCCCGGAACAAATCTTTTGTTCCTTTTAATAAATGCGCTTGCCATTCGTTTTTTCTGCCAGAGAATTGCGCGGCGCAAAACAAGACTGTTCCCGGAAGGATTGTTAAAAGAAGAAAAAGTATTTGCGATTTCAAATAAAAACTGGTTACTCCGTTCTTTTGAATCAGATGTTACGGCAATTCTTATTGCGGTTTTAAACCCATTTAAGGCGATTTTCTCGCTTATTACTTTTGCATAAGGGTTTTGATGAACAATTCCGGCTGCATCTTTATGTTTTGCAGAAATTGCCCTCTCCCCTTTTCTTTGCCATGAACTGCCGATTGGGATTAAAAGAATCTGAAGCCAAACCTTATCTTCTTTTTTGGCTTTTGAGAGAACCGAAACAAGAGAAGACATAGGATCTACGTCTTTGAAATCCTTGTAACTTCTTATTGGGTAAAGAGGGCCTGCGTTAAGCTTCATCTGTCCAAAAGAGGCAATCCCGCTTGAAAGAATTTCCGAAAGCGGATCCTTTGTTTTAATAATCAAAGCCTTGGGGTACTGGGAAACAAGCTGTGATTCTATAAATGTAACAAGACTTGAGGGGACTGAAATATAAAAATGGGTTGTCTGTTCCATTACTCCAATTTCAAGTGTTATAGGAAGAGCAAAAGAAATAAGATTTAAATATCTTTTTTTAAGATTAACGAGGCTTGATAAAAATTGTACCATCGCCTCCGGGGTCTCTTCCCCTGTTCTTGAAGTCTTTACCTCGAGTAATATTCGCTCGCTCTCATCGCTCATATTTCTATTATATTACAAATAAGTCGTATAAGTCTTATAAGACTTATTTTCTGGCAATTCTTGTTTTGAAAAGCTTCTCTGTATATCCCCCTTCTCTAATAAAGTTGTTTTCTAATGAAGTTATTTGTCTATCTAGAAGAAAATTTGTCTGATTTATGAGACAAATTATGCAGTTTGCAGCCCTCTGCGGGTTCGCCATATACGACATATACGTCCTATACGACCCACTGGTCTTATAAGCAAGGAGTCTTACTTTTCTGGCTTCTTGAGAATCTTTTTCCCATTGAATAAAATCTCTCTGCCTTAGAAAATCTTCGTAATCGGAAAGAAGCTCTTCAAGACTTGCTCTTGCGACTCCTAAAAGTTTTATCTCTGCCTTTTTAGAAGTAGCAGAAAAAAGAGATCCTTCAACTATATTCTGTTTACCTGAGCGGGCTGCTTGAATCATTTGGTCATATGTCCTATATGACTTATTGGTCTTATAGGTCATATAACGTCTGCAAAAAAGAACTGTTAAGTCGTAAACGATAGTTGCATTCTCATACGATTTAAGCTTTTTGTAACCGCCGTAGGATTTATTTATTCGTTCCACGAATTAATTATACGACATATAAGACTTATAAGTCTTATGCGACTTATTATTGCCCTTTGGGCAACTTGACACGTCCTATAATATTTGATACAATCCTGAGACTTTTTCACACACTTTACCCAAATTGCGGGTCTTGCTGTTGTGAAACAGTGTGCTCTTGAGGAGAATTTGTTCGTAAGAACAGCTCTCTTCAGGAGATGCACATTAACAAGGTATGCAGACAAGTCATGCGCTAACGTGCATGACGTAGTCCGCCAAAGACTACTCCCTGAGACAAGTCTGACTTGCTCGAAGGGTAAAGTCTGGCGGAAATAGTAACCCGAAGAAAGGAGGTTTGCTCGTCTAACTACAGCCGAATAATCCACCCAGCGACTAGCCTTCGCGCAACGCGTCTGACGCGACGAAAGCGGAGAAAGGGGCTTGTATGGAAAAGCGTCCTCATAACCGCCCGAAGCGCAACAGCCAAATAAAGGCCGTGCGCAGGGAGCAGCGACACAACAACAGCAGACCCAAGAAGCACAAAAACCCCGGTCGCAGGCACAAGTAGGAGGCGGTCGGATGTGAGCAGACCAAAGAAGAAGGGCAAAACGCCCTCCCGACAAACAACCGAATAGCAAACCTGGAAACTTCGGGAAGCGACGGCGTAGGCACGTCCGCGGCAACAATCTGAGGAATAGGCCCAACCCTAACCTCGGCGAGAAGCAGCAAGCACCGTAAGGAGGTGGTTCTCTCGAACAGTTATTCAGCGGCTTATCGGCAAGCCTAGCCTTCATAGCTCAAAGGGCTGTGAAGAGTCCTAAGGAGGACAGAGGTGACCAGACAGAGGATTTGGTTCGTCATCGGCGGCGTCGTTGTAGTTCTGGCCTTGATCTTTCTCGGCCTCTACGCATTCGGTGTCTTCGATGACAACGGCAAGGCTGCTGCCACAGTTCCATTGCCGACTGCCAGCTCGACGTACGCAACTCCTGCACCCACGGCAGCACCAACAGGCACGACCGCAACGACAGTCTGTCCCGGCGACCACGAGGTCAAAGCAGGCGAGACGTACGACGTCCCGGCCGGCTGCAACCTCAAGGGCGACGTTGTGGTCAACGGTGTCCAGCAGTACGATGATGATCCGGCAACGGGTCTCATCGTCAGCTGCCCGCACGGCTGCACCATCATGGCACCCTGGGGAGCCAATGTGACCCCTAGAGCGGTTGACGATCTCAAGACTGAGATGCTGTCTTCCGGTTGCGGTTCGGAGTGCTCCGACGTCAAGGTTGTCGTCATCGACGACAAGGGCACAAACGTCCAGGTCGCAGACCTCTGCGACGTCAGCCTGCCTAAGGGCACGACCGCCACCGTTCCGGGTGGATGCGTCATTTCAGGCGACGTTGAGGTCAATGGGGAGCCGCTGTACGACTCAGCCCAAGACACGGGTCTTGTGGTCATCGTCGAGTCCGACGTTGAGGTGTTCGCCCCTTACGGCGCCAGCGTCACCAACGCTGACTCTCAGGACGTCGTCGACGCCGTCGAACAGACCGGCTGCGGTTTGCCCAACGGCTGTCGGGTCGTAAACACCGCTACTGTCCCGTAGCGAAGTCCCAACTGAATATTGCAAACCTGAAAGGGGATCCGATTAAATCGGATACGGGTAGCTCCGTTATCAGCTCCCCCTTCGGGGGCTAATTGGCAAGAAGCTGGTCGAAAGACTAGCACAGCCTGGGAAGGCTCAACAAGCGCTTAGGCGCAGTGTTTGGATCGTTTGATTCAATCTTGCTTCACCAATTGCGGTGATACCAAGACTGATCAATTTGATCCTTCGCTTCTGCATACCTTCCCTTTTGAGCTCATCAGCCATAAGCTGGTGGATTCAAAAGGGAACATTAAATTAATAAATTTTAAATCCTAAACAAACCTATGAGAGAAAAAATAATGCGCTCAATACGAGAGCATTTTTTTGTTATAATAATCGTTTTAATAACGGTTATTTTGGCTTGGAACAATTATACTCCGGGCACTTTTCTTTCTGGATGGGATACGCTTCATCTCGAATTTAATTTCGGGCTAAATTTCCAAAGACTTTTTTTTGGAGTATTTAGACCTGAACAAGGACTTGGTGCGGTTACAGCTCATTCACACATGTCAGACCTTCCGCGTGTAATACTTTTATATATTTTTGATCAGTTTATACCACTTTCCTTCCTTAGATATTCATATATCTTTTTGAATTTAATTCTTGGCCCAATCGGCATGTATTATTTTCTCCAAAAGATAGTTCTAAAAAATAAAATTGCCTCTTTTTTGGGCGGGCTTTTTTATCTTTTAAATCTCGGCACAATGCAGCAATTTGTCGTACCTTTTGAAATGTTTACCACTCAGTACGCCATGCTCCCATGGATATTTTTGTTTGCCACTCAATATTTACAGTCGGAAGGAAAGAGCAGAAAATCTCTTATTTTATTTGCGCTGGTAATGCTTTTTTCAGCTCCAATGGCTTACGCCGCAACACTTTGGTATATAACATTTGCTTGCCTTTTTCTATATCTTTTTGCTTTATCTTTACCAACTCTTATTAAGAAAAACCTTATTGCCTTTAAAAAGGCAACAAGTCTAATACTTTTAAGTCTTCTTATCAACTCATTTTGGATACTTCCAAATATATATTTCGTGCTAACTTCAGGGGCAAGGGTTACCTATGCAAATATAAATATTCTCTTTTCTCCCCAAGCTTTTTTGTATAACAAAGAGTTTGGAAATTTAAAAGATATTGCGCTTATTAAAAATTTTTTATTTGATTGGGGCGCATATATAGAAGGCAATCGTTTTGAGAATCTTTTATCTGTATGGATTGATTATTTGAACAAACCCTATGTTACTGCCATAGGATTTTTATTTGCATCTGTTGCGGTCTTAGGCTTAATCTATACGATTGTTAAAAAAAATAAAATAGGATTATCATTCTTTCCGGTATTGATACTCGTCCTCTTTTTTCTGATAAATGATAATCCTCCAACTTCATTCCTGTATAGATTTCTTGAAAACGTTGTGCCTCTTTTTAAGGAAGCTTTTAGGTTTCCCGCCGATAAGGTGCTGGGCATTTTTATACTTGTTTTCTCAATTTATTTTGCCTTGGGGCAGATGGCAATTATCTCACTCGTCAAAAAACTTCCTTCTTTTTCTATAAAATTTGGACTCATATTTCAGGTAGTTTTTATTTCAGGACTTCTGATTTATTATATGATGCCTGCCTTCAATGGCAATTTAATAAGTCCTCTTATGAGAATTAAAATACCAAATTATTATTTTGATATGTTTTCTTATTTTAATCATCAGAAGGATAATGGCAGAATTGCGAATCTTCCGATTCAATCTCCATGGGGATGGGAATATTACAACTGGTATCCTTCGACAGGGGCTTCGACTGAGCTCAGCCGAATGTCCTCAGGACAAGCTTACAAACCCAGCTTTCAGGGTGCAGGATTTATATGGTTTGGGATAAAACAGCCTATTTTAAATAGAGATTTTGACCGATGGAATCCACTCAATGAGCAGTATTATAAAGAGATGTCTTATGCTGTCTATTCCAAAAAGGATGATCTATTTAAAGCCATTATAGAAAAATATAATATCCATTACATACTTCTTGATGAAAATGTCATTGCTCCCCAAAATGATTCAAGAATTCTCTATTATAAAGAGCTTGATGAATTTCTTAAAAATCTTGAGAAACAAAACTTTTTAAAAAAGGACGCGCAGTTTGGAAAAATAAAAATATTTAAGGTAGTCGATAATCCCAGTTATGCATATTTAATTGATAATTATGCCAAGGTTTCTCCCAATTCCGGTTCTTATTATGAAGACTTTGCCTATATAAAATATAAAAACTACATAACTTGGGAAAAAACCGAAGGTGCAACTTTTTATCCCTTAAGAGACTTAATTGATACTCAAGGCCGCCTATTAAAAGATAACATAAAGATGTCGCAAGAAGGAGCGGAAATTAATTTTAAAAAACAGGATAATACAACTCCTCCCTCTTTTATTGACGCTGAAAACTTTATTAGTGCAGATTTATTTTTAAAAAGGGGAGACAACAAAATAGAGATTAGTGTTTATCCCCGTCTGCCATATAGAAATTCGTCTCGATTTATCTTACCTATAAGTGCTTCTTTTGATCTTAAAGATACTAGTTTTATTGTGAGCATAAACGGAACTAGCAATTTTGCGGTAGACGACTTAGAGGCAAGTACTCCTTTTTCCTTAGGAACAGTTTTGCTTAATACAAAGGCCGATAACACAATCTCTGTGTATCCGAATACTCCGGATCAAATAGAAACTGCGGATTTCTCATCTGTCAAGTTTTCTCTCTCTCCCTGTGAAGAAAAAACCCCAGATCAGGTTTTTGGAGTTGAAAGACAAGCAAATGGATTCATTATTTTTGGGAAAAAAGCGTCGGTTTGCATGACTATTCCTCTAACAAACTTATTTTCGAATGTAGATCAACTTAAAAGCGATGTTCTTCTGAGAACGAATTTCGAATATAATGGCGCTCCATTGTCTTATGTTTGTGTTGCTGATCTAAAAACTGGTTCGTGTTTGAACTATAGCTTTAAAAATATAAGTTCTAGTCGATTTGCAACAAATTTAAGTTATTTTGGCATAGAAAAAAATAATTTACCAAATTTATCCATAAAAATATTTCTAGATGCAACTCAAACAGAGAACTTAGAAAAAGTTAGATACTCAAACTTATCATTTTCATTAACCAAACCTGTCTTAAGCGCTTCTTTTTCAAAAGATTTAATAAAACAATCCATTTCGGCAGTTCGCTCTAATTTAAGTAGCGTCTTAATCCCCTTTTCCGGCAATCGTGAGCTAAGCCAAGATATAACAACGCTTCCGAGAAACTCAATTAACTGCAGTCAATTTTCTCCGTTAAATCACAAAGTTTCAAAAAAAATAATAAGCAAGGACAAGAGTAATTATATTGAGTATGAGTCGGCGGAAGGAACCGCCTGTGATCATTTTTCATACCCAAATCTTGTGCAAAATCAGGGATATCTGCTTTTTATAACTTCCCGCAACATACAAGGGCTTCCTTTAACCATTTGTGTATTAAATCAGGCATCAAGACATTGTGATTTGTATACAAATTTATCTAAATCTCTCAAGTTTACAACAGATACATTCTTAATTCCGCCAATGCAAGATAACAAAAAAGGGTATGATGTGGACATTGCAAGTCTTGGAATAAAAGGGACTAAAAGCATAAATGATCTTGCCTCAATTCAATTTATACCTCTTCCCTATTATTTTTTATCTGAAATAGGGGAAGGACAAGAGCAAACTGTGTCGCAAAGAATTTCTATAGAAAGTCAAAATGAAGGCAACCCTTCTCTTTACAGTGTTAAGCTAAACAGTAACCAAGTTAAAAATAGTGCTCTTGCCTTCTCAAGATCATATGATAACGGATGGAAAGCTTATGAAATGGTCAATGGTAAATGGTCAATCGTCAATGGTCTAAAACTCGCTTTCCCATTTATATTTGGTAAAGAGTTAAAAAACCATGTAATGGTAAATAACTGGGAAAACGGGTGGATTTTAGATAATTCGTCAATGGTAAATGGTCAATCGTCAATAATCATTGTCTACCTCCCCCAATACCTCCAGTATTTTGGATTCTTACTTACCATCACAACATTAATCTTTGTCGTTATGAGTTACTTAAGAAGCAAAACCGAAGCTAATTTGACACGTCCGATTGTTTCTGGTAGACTACAAAAATCTGAAGATCTGCCCCAATTGAATCAATAAATTGCCCCAATCTTTGAAACTTCAATGAAAAATAATAAACCACTAATTTCTATTATTTTGCCGGTACATAACCACGCTCATCATCTTCGTGAATCTCTCAAGAGCATCGCAAAACAAAGCTATAGAAATATCGAGATTCTTGCAATTGACGACTTCTCCAAAGACGGTTCATACAAGATCTTGCGCGATTTTGCAAAAAAGGATAAAAGACTTAAAGTAAGACGAAATGTAAAAAGATATGGAATAGGCGTTACTCTCAATAGGCTTGTCCAAAAAGCCAAGGGAGCTTATTTTGCATTTATGGACGCAGAAGACATAAGCTCTAGAGACCGAATAAAAAAGCAGCTTAATTATTTAAATTCCGATACCGATGTTGTTGCTTTGGGAACACAATGCTTTTTTATAGATAAAAATGAAAAAATCTTGGGAAAAAGCAAGTTTCCCAAGGAAAACGAGAGCATATATGGTTCTCCCCTTCATGGCGTATCTATGCAGTTTGAAACAGTTATGATAAATAAAAATCTTCTTCCAAAAGATGTATTAAGATTTGATACAAAATCAAATCCTTTTATGTATAGCGATGTATTCCTAAAGCTTCTGCCATACGGTAAATTTGCAAACCTTAGAAACTATCTTCACTACCACAGAAACCATCCAAAAGCTTACTTTAAAGACCTGAGAAAAAACTTGATTGCGCTAATTCAGCTATTTATAAAATCTATTACCCTTTACAACTACAGCTCTTCTGTCCGCTCCTTTTTTGCGCCCATTATAAAGTCTGTGAATTTTTAACAAGTTATCCACATAAAAAGTTATTGATTCTAAAAGCCCGCCACGGCGGGCTAAACTATTAATATTTTACTATGGGTTGCTGATTTTAACGCGTTATTTTTGGCTATAGGATTGACACACTTGACAAGGTATGATAGAATGTGCTTAAGCTATGAAACTTTCTCTTTTTAAGAGTAAGATTGTAAAAAGAAAAACGATTAACGACTACAAACAGGATTTACTGGTAAAACATGGAAGAGAGCAGTTTAAGACGCTTGTAAAAAGAGGGCTTTCAATACCAATTGCACTTTTATAAATTTGTAAGTATTACAAAAAAAGAGCATCGCTTTCGTTACTCTTAATGATAACTTCTGGTACGATAAGCAATGCTCTTGCAAAATCGGCAAATAGTTCCTTAGGCAGGAAAATAAAACTAATTGCCTTTCAACTTTAATAACAAAAAATGCGGAAATTGTCAAGAAAAATAACCGAAGCTAAAAATGGTTGTTTTTATTGATATAGTTTGATATTTTAACAAAATTTTTTGCACTATTTTGCAGTTTTAGACGAGGTAGGAGTCTTGGGCAGGGATTCCTACCTCTTCTAAAATTAAATCTCTTTTATTTTTTTAGCAAATAAGATTCTCCCTGCAGTTGTTTGAATAACACGGGACACTAAAACATCGGTCTCTTTACCTATTTCTCCTGCTGCGTTTTCTACAACTATCATTGTTCCATCATCCAAATACCCAACTCCTTGAGTCGATTCTTTTCCTTTATGAAGGAGTCTTATGTGCAAGGCTTCCCCGGGAACTGCACGGATTTTAAGAAGGGTGGCGAGTGTATTGATATTTATTGCTGTTATTCCCGAAATGCTTGATTTTTTCTCTAAACTATAGTCGCAGGTAATTATTCTTCCTTTATGCATCTTTGTTTTGTGTATTAATTTCTCATCTACCTCTTTTATATTTTCTGGCTCCGGCCCATTTTCCGAATCCGATAAAATCAGAAACTTCACTCCTTTTGTCTTTTTAAGTTTTTCCAAAAGTTCAAGGCCCTTTCTGCCTCTTTCTCTTTTAACAGTATCCTGGGAATCTGCAATATGCTTAAGCTCAAGAAGAATGCTCTCTAAAACAACAAAAGTCCCCCTAAATACGCCTAAATTTATTATGTCAAAAACCCTTGCGTCAATTATTGCCGAGGTATCAAGAAAGATGGCATCTTCGATTTTTTTTGTTTTTTTTCTTTTTTTACGACGTCTAAAGGACGGGAGTCTTCTTATAACTGTTTTTGCCACTTCATCAGCAATAAGACCAACGAGCTTTGGTGAAAAAGTTGCTGTATGAGCCTGTTTCTTTTTTGTTTTTTTATTTTCTTCAGCCATACTAATTTAAAGATTTAATCTTTCCCAATTGATTTATTAAAGAAGGCAAAGTTTTATATTCTTTTGAACTAAATATTTTTTTAAATCCGAGTTTTATCGCTTGCTTGACTCTTTTTTCAAAAAACGGGGTTGATCGCAGTTCCCCCAATAAGCCTACTTCCGATATTGCAATAGTTTTAGAAAGAGGAATATTTTTCAAGCTTGAAAATATAGCAAGACAGATTGCCAAATCGGATGAGGTATCAGACAATCTTAATCCTCCTGCAACATTTACAAAAACATCCATCGCATCAATTGGAAGCCTGCACTGTTTTTGCAAAACCGCAAGCAAGAGCTCAAGCCGGCCTCTGTCTATGCCGTTTGCAACCCTTCTTGGCATTGGCAATTTAGAGAATACCGTTAAAGCCTGTATTTCAACGGTAAAGGCTCTAGTCCCCTCCATTGTTACTGTTAGTACAGAGCCGGGGGTATTGAGGTTTTTCTGGCCTAAAAAAAGCTGTTCAGGATCTTTTATCTCCGCAAGACCCGATTCATTCATCGCAAAAATGCCTACCTCATCAATCGGTCCAAATCTGTTTTTAAGACTTCGAAGAATTCTTGTACTCGTAAGTTTTTCTCCCTCAAAAAACAGCAGAGTATCTACCATGTGAGACAAAACCATAGGACCTGCAACCATTCCCTCTTTTGTAACATGGCCGACTAATATGATTGGTATTCCAAGTGTTTTTGCCAGTTTTATGAAGGAAGATGCTGCATATCTTACCTGCCCTACAGAACCGGATAATCCTGTTAGATCTTCTGATTCCATTGTCTGAATCGAATCTATTATCGCAATTAAGGGTTTAGTTTTTTCGATCATTTCGAAAGCCTGATTGGTATCGTTTAAAGATGCGAGCAGAAAGTTGTCATCTTTACTATCTTTGCTAATTCTTTTGCTTCGCATTTTAATCTGCTCTTCAGATTCCTCACCCGAGATATAAAGGACTTTATTCTTCTTGGAAAGATTAAGTCCAATTTGAAGAAGAAGGGTGGACTTCCCAATCCCCGGATCTCCTGCCAAAAGAATAACGCTTCCCTTAACTATGCCTCCTCCTAAAACATTATCGACCTCAGAATATCCAGTTAAGATCCTGTCTTTTTCGGAAAATGCAATCTCGCTTAACTTTTTTACAGAAGCTTCTTTTCTTTCGGAGCTAAACTGAGATTCAATTTTGACTTTTGACTTTTGAACTTTAAATTCGACAAGTGTATTCCACTCTCCACACTCAGGGCATTTGCCCAGATATTTTGGGGACTCATACCCGCATTCCTGACAGACGAATGAAATCTTCGATTTCATAATTCAAAAGGCAAAAATCAAAATGTAAAATTGAAATTCAAAACTTTTAAATTTTTACTTTAACTTTTGACCTTTGACTTTTGACTTTTAACTTTCATCGATAGGTAAGTGGTTTTTCCAAAAGAACCGGTACAACCACGACCCTTCTCCTTCTCAAATCAATCTCAGAAACCGTAACATCTACTAAATCTTCTGTCTTATAAGAAACGTTTGGGGGAATTTTTTCTTTTCTAATAAAACCCTCAATATTTTCCGGAAGATCAAGCAAAACTCCTGTTGATAAAACTTTTGAAACTTTAGCGGTAAGTTTTTTATCAAGCGGAAAATCTTTAATCTTTTCACCAAACGGATCTATTTTCAACTTTTTAACAGACAAGTTTACTCTTCGTGCTTCTTTGTCAAAACCCGTAATAGACGCCTCGAGTGAATCGCCCAGTTTGTACAAGGAAGCTGTATCTAAAACTTTTTCCCATGAGATTTCGGATATATGTATAAACCCATCTAAAACTCTTTCTCCGTTTGGTACCGACACAAATATTCCGTATGGAGTAACATTTGTGACCGAGGCTTTCACTTTTTGTCCTGTTTTTAATCCTTTTATTTCTTTTTCGAAATCTCCCTGATTTAAGACATGGCTTTGGGAAAAAATAATCCTGTGAGCTGCTCTGTCCACCTCTAAAACTATTGCCTTGATTCTACTTCCCACTAATTTTTGGGTTGATCCATCCGATGTTGCGAAAGTCGCAAAAGAAAGTTGAGAATTTGGAAGAAAACCCGATATTCCGTCTCCTGTTACCAAAAGTCCTCCTTTTATTATATTATCTACCATAACATCTATAGCTTTCTTGCTTTTTTGAAGCTCGCCTACCCTATCCCAAAGTTTGTTATCTAAAAATCTTCGCAAAGAAACGACCGGATTTCCCATCTCAGATTCCGGATTTAAAACCTGAACCAAAACTTTGTCCCCTACAGAAAGAGAGGATAAAATATTATGAAGTATTTTTTTATCTTTCTCCAAAACCAATGCCTCTGCCTTAGCATTTACATCAACAAGAATAGCTGATGAGGAAAGTTTGGTAATAATTCCTTCGATTATGTCGCCCTTATGAAAAGTTACAAAAGGAGATTTATGCGAAGCCAAAAGCTCAGCCATGGTCTGGGGTTTTTTAGAAGAGGTTAAATTTTGATTTTTGATTTTTGATTTTTGATTTTGTATCGCCACTCATCTATTCCTCCTTATACTCTAAAGTGCCTTCATTGTATCACAAGCTGCTATAATTTAAAAATGACAAAAACAAAGATGCTTAAAGAAGCAAAGCAGTGGGATGAGTATTGGACTAAGAAAAAGACAAAATCCCAGGCGCTCTATCGGCTGGTTGCAGGTTTTTATAGAGAATTTATTATCAAAAGATCCCTTAATTATTTTATAGAACAGGAGTTTAAAAAAGGATCAAAGCTTCTCCATGCAGGTTCGGGAACAGGACAGGTTGATACTGATATTCTTGATAAGTATAAAATAACCGCTCTTGATATTTCAGGCGAGGCTCTTAAACTGTATAGGGAAAACAATGGGGATAAAGCAAAGCTTCTGAGAGCAAGCATCTTTGGCATCCCCACCAAAAAAGCTTCATTTGACGGGATTTATAACATGGGGGTAATGGAGCACTTTACAGAGGGCGAGGATATTCAGATTCTCAAGGAATTCTCCAGAGTTCTCAAACCAAACGGCAAAATTGTTCTTTTCTGGCCTCCAAAATTTGGAATGTCTGTAATTTTTTTAAATTCTCTGCATTTTTTTCTGAATAATATTTTGAAAAAAAATATAAGACTCCATCCGGAGGAGATTTCGCTCTTAAGCTCCGAGAATCAGGTCAGAGATATTTTGAAAAAGGGAGGATTCAGGTTGGTGAAATTTTATTTTGGGCCAGTTGATCTATTTACCCATTGCGTGATTATTGCAAAAAAATCATACCTGGTATAATTTAAAAATGCGCAAGAGAAATATTTTTCTGATATTTGGTTTTTTGATTTTAATTCTCGCCGCAATCTATTTAGTCTTTAAAAATTCTCCGCAACAGGTAATTTTACTTATCAAAACCCACCCCTATCTTGGGCCGATACTTTTGATTCTCTGGAGAATAGTCGGACTTATTTTTCCAGCAATTCCTGCAGGAGTTGTGTCTTTTGCAGTTGTTCCGATTTTTGGATGGCTTAGGACTTATCTTTATACAGTAACCGGGATTATGATTGGTACCTCGATAAGCTTCTTTCTTGCAAGAAAATTTAGAGAGCCTTTAGTTGAAAGATTTGTCCCTCTTAAAAAACTTCATAAGCTTGAAGGAGAGCTTTCGGAGAAACAAAAATTTATGGCAATTGTACTGATAAGACTTTTTACTGTTCCAGTTATGGATTTCTCAAGCTATGCCGCAGGCTTGACCCGAATTAGTTTCCCGAAATTTTTCCTCGCCACTCTTATTGCCTCTCTTCCTGATATTGCCATTTTCTACTTTGGAGAACAGCTTTATAAAACCGTCTTCGGAAAATCGGTAATCATTGCAGTAGGCGCTCTCTTCTTTCTGGGAGCCGGCTACTTTATTGTAAAAAGATTTGTGATAGATAAGGATAAATAATTTAAGTATTAAGAATGGCTGAAGCTAATTTAATTTCGTCAGTCACTATATCTCTAATTCCTGAATTTTTAAAATATTCAAAGCTATCTTTATTGTTTATAACACCAGCCATTATCTTAAACCCTCTTTCTTGATATAAATCTTTCAGTTTTCTTAGTCTGTTTTCCGACATAAGTCTTCTAAAAAGGTACCGATTCCCTTTCCACTCATCTATCCATCCCACAAAAACTCCGTAACTTTTCTGAGGCGGTCTCACAAAAGAAAAAAGCGGAATATTTAAAAAAGGCATAGCTCTTAATTTTGGGTATTCTTTTTGAAACTTAAGAGCAGTTTTAATAAATACAGAAAAACCTATTATATGAACTAGCTTCCAAAGATTTTCTTTTTCTATCCTATTGATAGTTTGTTGAACGAGAATTGGTGATGAGCTTTTTAACTCCAGAAAGAAAGGGACATTTTTTATCTTTATAAATTCAAAAAGTTCATCAAGAACAAGAGGACGTTTGTCTTGCGAAAAAGTTTTTTGAATTTCACCAAGCGGAGTTTTTGAGATTTTAATTTTTTTACCGTTTTGTAAAATTACATCATCGTGATAAACAACTACCTGATCATCTCTGGTCAGTCTTAAATCACATTCTATTCCTCCTGCGCCGAGTTTTAAAGCTTTTTCAAAAGATTTAATCGAATTTTCCCTCTCCCCCGTTTTTCTTCCCCGATGTGAAATTATCATGAGTGAATAATATCAAGTTGAATACCCAATTACAATTGAGGGTTTAAGTTTTGATTATTTAACAATTACTACACCCTTGTACTTTGAGAGGTTTAACTGATCACGGTAGGTAAAAGTACCGGAATCCATAAAAATGAAGCTAAAAGAATCGCCTCTGGCTAGATTTTTACTCACAAAACCCAATAAGTTTGGCTGGGCTGGGTTAGGATCTGAAGCGATTTTATGAAGACTAATGTCTTGGTTTATCCAAGTTACCTTAGTACCCTTGTCTATCTTGATAGTTGCTGGAACAAATCCATCTTTGGTAATCTTTACCACTACTGGCTGGTTTTCTGCTGCAAGCTGTAAATAGTTTAAATACTGACCGACAATAAAGGGGGTTGCAATAATTATTAGAGCAAAGGCTATTAAATATAGTTTTGTAAATTTGTCTTTAGAGTTAAAATAATCAAAGAAGCTCTTAAAAATGAACTGTTTAGTTCTTTTTTTCTCTATTTCAGACGGAGAGTTATAAGTTAGAATTTCTGGCATTTTGACCACTAACTAACTATAGACAGGAAATTTAACGAATGTCAAGTACGCTCAATGTAGAAATAAAAATGCTGGCCTTGACCCATTGTCCCACCAAAAAGATAGTATCGTGGGCGCTGAGACGTTTGACTTCTGAGTTCGGAATGGGATCAGGTCGTTCCATCTCGCTCCAAAGACCAGCAAAATATTATATCAAATTTCTTGACTCCTTGAAAGTGAAGAGAAAAATGTTCTTAGTTACTCTAATCGACCATTAGTACGGGTAGGCTTAATACCTTACGGTACTTCCACCGCCCGCCTATCAACCTTGTGGTCTACAAGGGGTCTATGTCCGGAGATCGGATATCAGAAGTCAGAAATCAGAAAATTAATTCCGAAATCCGAATTCCGAGCTCTGATCTCCGGACTATGAGATCTTATCTTGGAGGCTGCTTCCCACTTAGATGCTTTCAGCGGTTATCAGTTGGGAATCTAGCTACCCAGCGGTGCTCCTTTTTGGAACAACTGGCACACCAGGGATTCCCCCATCCCAGTCCTCTCGTACTAGGGACGGTTCTCCTTAAATCTCAAACGGTTGTCCTGGATAGAGTCCGAACTGTCTTACGACGTTCTTAACCCAGCTCGCGTACCCTTTTA
>Ga0209541_10009849_pt1 | contig 15369 bp, 14 predicted proteins | sample RifCSPlowO2_01_FD_184027 | JGI IMG/M metagenome (GOLD analysis project Ga0209541, IMG submission 184027) | Groundwater microbial communities from Rifle, Colorado - Rifle CSP2_plank lowO2_0.1 (SPAdes) (version 2) | ecosystem: Environmental > Aquatic > Deep subsurface > Groundwater | place...
TCGATTGAAATCAGGATATCTGATCCGAATAGACATTCGAATCACCCGAATGATATTATTATACTTCATTATTCGCGGCATTCATGAGTGCGTAGTTTTGTATCATAACTATGAGAGTTGGAGTAAAAGTCGGACCTTCTAATTGGGAGAAAATTCTCTCGGAAATTACACCCGAATGTGTGGAGGTATGGTTCAGATTGGATCGGGTGAATGAGAGTATTCCGATCTTTGAAAAACTCAATCGCATGAAAGTAACGTACGGTATTCACTTCTGGGCTATTCTAGAAGGAGGCTATGAACCAAACCTTTCCTATGAACCGAATGGTATCGCAGAACAGAGCGAAAAACTAGTTCGTGAAACGATTGATATTGCTTCTAAGTACGGCGCATTTTATGTAAATGTGCATCCGGGATCAATGATCTTAAGAAAACTTGATCTTGATAATAAATGCATGCATTTGCTTAGTGATTCTGAAGTGCCCGGCAACGAGGCAATGAGATCCTTATTAAGCAGGGCTGAACATTTGGACTCATATGCACGAGCGCACAATATACTCTTTCTTATCGAAACGCTTCCGGTAAACGAGCTTGAACATTGGCGTGACCATTCCGGAAGAGTAAACATTCAATTTGCAAAGAACATACCACCTGAAATGATCATTCAACTCGCAAATGCGGGACGGTATATAACAAATGATTTTGGTCACACGATCTCATCATGGGTATCGGACGATCGTGAATTATTATTTGACAAACTTTTTGATGTTACAAAGCAGCTTGCCCCTCAAACGAAGCTTATTCATCTCAATACGGTACGGCCTCCGTTTAACGGCACCGATTCGCACGACGGGATACTTCCTTCAGATTTTGAAAAAAATGTGATGCCTACACGCGAACAGATTATTCAACTATTACAGTTATTCCGTGACAGAAGCGATGTGTGGATTATTCCCGAGCCGGAGGCAAATCAGATGACAAAAAACTATAGAGAAATCAAAACAATGCTCGCGAATCTTAAACCTTAACTGAAGAATTGATTGTTTCGCGAATCAGTTTCTCCATAGGAAGCTTCTTTTCACCCGCTACTAATTCTTCAATTCTGCTCTTCGTCTTGGGGTGTTTTTCAATGATAGAACAGCAGTCTTTATACGGCACTGTTGAAAGATCGTATGTCCCGATGGTTCGTGCGAGATTAATTATTTCCTCTTTATTATACGTGAGTAACGGGCGAAATACAGGAATAGAAACCGCCTGTTCAGTAACCGATAAATTTTCAATCGTCTGTGAAGCGACCTGCCCCAGATTATCCCCGGTGACGAGCGCCTGGTAGCCGGACCGCCTAGCCATCTCTTCGCCGACACGGAGCATAAAGCGGCGAAAGAGAATTAATTCATTATCAGTCTTTATTCCCAACAGCGCAATCTGAAAGGGCATATACGGAACGAGAAAGAGGTTGGAATAAAGCGAGTATCGATTCAGCAGGTTGCCCGTCTCGACAATTTTCGATTTCTTTGCATATTCATTATCTGCAAACGCGTGGAAATGGAGCAAATCGACCGTACATCCGCGTTTTGCCATAAGGTACGCGGCGACGGGGGAGTCAATGCCGCCGGAAAGCAAGGCCAGCACTCTTCCGCCAGTACCGACGGGCAATCCCCGACAGCCTTCGTATTTTTCAAAATAATACAGGAAAAAATCCCGGTAGCAATCGATAAACACCGTCAGGTCAGGATCAGTAAGATCAACTTTTTTCTCGAGCTTTATCCGTATGTCGTCACCTATATCATCCGTCAATTGTCGGGAACTGAAAGGCAGCGTTTTGTCGGCACGACTTATGCGTAGGGCAAAGGTCATGAATGATTTCCCGGATAACGCGCGAATAAGATTTATTCGCAATGTATCTCTATCCGGCTTAATCTCGGTGACGAATGAGAAATTTGCAATGCCGAATGCGTTGCGAAGCTTATTTTCCACTTCAAGGTTTAACCTTGAAGGAGTGGCAATGAGAAACCGTCCGTAAAGATTTTGTATTGTTATATTGCCAAGTGAATGCCGGATGTTATCCGCGAGGGCTTTTTCAAAAAAAGGCCGGTTTTTACCCTTCAGTGTTATTTCGCTGTGATTAACGAGAATTTTCATTATGTTATATTATAGTCCTTATGGGTAATTATGCTATTTGAGCTGAGAAATGTTACTCGCAAGATATGGGAAAACCAGTAGTATTAGACCTCGAAACTAAAAAAAGCTTTCGTGAAGTAGAACGGCGCAAGCCTGAAGATTTAGGCGTTTCCGTCGTCGGAACATACTCTTATGCCAGCGATGAATTTCGCGCCTTTCGCGAAGAACAGTTCGACCAGCTGTTCCGCCTGCTGGAAAGCGCGTCATTAATTATCGGGTTCAACATAACGGAATTTGATTTACCCGTATTAAGGCCGTATTATGTCGGCGATTTGATGAAAATACCGCGGCTCGATTTATTAACGACCGTGCACGAAGAGATCGGCAGAAGAATTGCCCTGAACGAATTTGCGCGAGAAACATTAAAAACGCAAAAAAGCGGGCACGGACTGCAGGCGATTAACTATTATAATGAAGGAAAGTGGGATGAATTGATTCGATATTGTCTTGACGATGTGCGGATTACCCGTGATCTCTATGAATATGGAAAAGAACATGGAGAAATTTATTATCTTGCTCCATGGGAAAGAAGAACGGTAAAAGTGGATTGGAGTACTTCAAATGGCACAGGTGGAAGTGATGTGAATTTAACATTGGGGATATAACTATAGTATTATATATGTATGGCGAGAAATGCAAGGCGCACAAATCCTTTTAATGTGATATTTGTAGGCACAGCAGTAGTGCTTTTTTGGCGGGGGGCATGGGGACTTCTTGATCTGTATTTATTTCCTGAAAATCCGGCTGTAAGTTTTATTTCCTCAATACTTCTCGGGCTGTTAATTCTCATTCTTACCCATCATCTTGTCGATGAGCTTATGTAATGATATAGTATTATTACCATGAAATTCCTCATACATATTCTCATCTCGGCAATTGCAGTTTTTATTACCGCCTCTGTTCTTCCGGGCGTGTCGCTTGAGCAAGATATTGTAACCATACTTATTGTCGCGGTGCTGCTCGGTATTGCCAATTCTGTCATTAAACCAATTCTTCATATACTCACCTTCCCCATAACCATTGTCACCTTCGGATTGTTTGCGTTGGTTATCAATGCCCTTATGGTGATGCTGGTTGATTATTATGTTGCGGGATTTTCCGTTTCCAGTTTCTGGTGGGCGCTTCTTTTTAGCCTCATTCTTTCATTAGTTTCTTCTTTTCTGCGATCATTGAAGCAATAACTCCTTCATGTTGCGCGGTTTGTATCCGCCTGTTACAATGCAAAGACTTTGTCATGCTGTCCGTCGGCTGGGAACGTCAGACGTTCCTGGCGGATCAGCATCTGTTTATTCCTTAGATCCTGAAATAAATTCAGGATGACGATATTGAATGTTAACCATAAAAAATCTCCACGTTTCTGTTGAAGATAAAATTATTCTCAAAGGGGTAAGCCTTACGGTTAAACCCGGCGAGGTACATGCGGTCATGGGGCCCAACGGGTCCGGCAAAAGTACCTTGGCTTATGCTTTGATGGGACACCCAGCTTACGAAGTAGGCAACAAACAACAAACAACTGACAACCTACAACTGACACTTGACGGGAAAGATTTATCGGAATTGTCACCTGATGAACGGGCTAAGGCAGGATTATTCCTTGCTTTCCAGCAGCCGGTCGCGATACCCGGCGTGACCGTCAGGAAGTTTTTGCGGCATCTGTATAAATTGGCAAACAGCAAACCCCACTTCTCCCGCCTCTGGCGGGATTCGCGGGGCAGGCAGCAAACCCGCCCGCATCGCTTGACGGCTCAGCGTCTGGCGGGCGCGGCAGCTAACGGCAAAAAGGGTGATTTATTAAAATTAGCGGTGGTTGCAAATAAAGCAGTAGATGCTATATCAGAGAAACTTCATATTAAAAAAGAATTGTTGAGCCGGTCGCTTAATGATGATTTCTCCGGCGGAGAAAAGAAAAAGCTGGAAATGCTTCAGATGGTTATTATAAAGCCGAAATATGCAATTGTTGATGAAATCGATACGGGTCTCGACGTGGACGCGCTCAAGACCGTCGCAACGGCGCTTGAGTCGTTATCTAATGATAAAACAGGTATTCTGATCATTACGCACTATCAGCGGATTTTGCATCACGTCAAGCCGGACCGCGTGCATGTTATGATGGACGGGAAGATAGTACGTTCGGGCGGTGCGGCTTTAGCTAAGGAAATTGAAAAAAAGGGCTATAATCTTTATAACTCAAAAATTAAAGCGTAAAATTCATAATCACAAGTTAGATATATATTGCTTAACTTTTTGTTACCTGACTATGTCATGCTGAATTTATTTCAGCATCTCTCAACTCATGTGTAAACAGATCCTGAAACAAGTTCAGGATGACAATTTAAGAAAAGTTAATCAATTTACACAGTTAAAATATTCTATTTTTGAATTTGATTTATGTCTAAACAACTCGTTTCCGACAACTACCGTTACGGCTTTCACGAAGAGGAAAAATACGTCTTTAAGTCAAAAAAGGGACTGTCACGGCGGGTGGTCGAAGAAATTTCCCATCATAAAAGCGAACCGGCATGGATGCGGGAATACCGCCTGCGCGCCTATAATTTTTTTACGGAACGGCCGATGCCGATGTGGGGCGGGGATTTATCGCATATAAACTTTAACGATATTTATTACTATATCAAGCCGACAAATCAGAAAGCGCCGACTTGGGAAGAATTACCGGCAGAGATAAAGCGGACCTATGACCGGATCGGCATTCCCGAAGCGGAGAAAAAAATGTTGATCGGAGGAGTCAGCGCACAGTACGAGAGTGAAGTCGTCTATAAAAGTATTGTCAGTTCGCTCTCCAAAAAAGGCGTCGTATTTCTCGATATGGATTCCGGTTTGCGGGAATATCCGGAGATCGTCAAACAATATTTCGGCACGATTATCCCTGCAAACGACAATAAATTTGCCGCCCTGAATTCTGCCGTCTGGAGCGGCGGATCATTTATTTATGTCCCCAAGGGAGTACAGGTTGAACTGCCGTTACAGGCGTATTTCCGTATTAATGCGGCAAACATGGGGCAGTTTGAGCGGACGCTGATCATTGCCGATGAGGGCAGTTACGTGCACTATGTCGAAGGTTGCACTGCGCCGATTTATACCACCGACTCGCTGCATTCTGCCGTCGTTGAAATAATCGTCAAAAAAGGCGCCCGCGTCCGTTATACGACGATCCAGAATTGGAGCACAAACGTCTATAATCTCGTGACTAAACGCATGCGGATTGAAGAGGAAGGCATCGGCGAGTGGATAGACGGGAATTTAGGTTCTAAATTAACGATGAAGTACCCGAGTTGTTATTTAGTCGGGCGGAAGGCGCATGGAGAAGTATTGTCGATTGCGTATGCCGGAAACGGCCAGCATCAGGATGCCGGCGGTAAAGCTATCCATATCGCCCCGGAGACGACGAGCATGATTACTTCCAAATCAATCAGTAAAGGAACCGGCAGAACATCATATCGCGGTATGCTCCATGTTCTCCCGAGTGCAAAAAATGCAAAGGCAAAAGTCGTTTGTGACGCATTGTTGCTAGATCCCGATGCCCGATCGGATACCTATCCCACCATGCGTGTACAGACACAACGCTCGAGGGTGGAACACGAGGCGACCGTTTCGAAAATCGGTGACGCGCAGCGGTTTTACCTCATGACACGCGGCATGAATGAAAAAGAGGCTGATGCCATGATCGTCGGCGGATTCATCGAGCCGATCGTCAAAGAATTGCCGCTCGAGTACGCGGTGGAGATGAACCGATTAATTGAATTGCAGATGGAAGGAAGCGTTGGCTAAAGAGTTTTAAGGTTTGAAAGATTGAAAGAAGAAAAATGTAGCTGTGACCCTTGTGGTCGCCCGAGAGAGCGGCATATTCTTAAGCAGGGACAAGCCCTGCAACTACCAATGAAAAAAAAATTCATTCTTAAGAAAAACGAAAAAAAGACAATTGTCATTAATACATCCGGCGAATATATCATAGAGTTAAACGGAGAAAACGCAGAAGCAATAGTTGTCGGCGGCCTGATCGGGCGGGGCGACGAGCGAATCGTGATACGTACGATCCAGCATCATAAATCGCCGAATACGGTGAGCGATTTATTATTAAAAAGCGTTCTGTACGACCAGAGCGTATTTGACTATGACGGCCTGATTCGCATTGATAAAAAAGCGCAGCAGTCAAACGCATACCAACGCAACGAGAATTTATTATTGTCTGACGGCGCGCAGGCATTTTCAAAGCCGGAACTGGAGATTGAAGCAAATGACGTCCGATGTACCCACGGCGCGACGATCGGCATGATAGATGAGGAGCAAGTATTTTATCTGATGACGAGAGGATTGGAAAGAAAAGATGCGGAGCAATTTATAGTCGACGGTTTTTTGCAGGGGGCATTTGATCGAATGAAATAGACTGAATTGCATCGAGGTGTATGATAAGTCCATGAACCGCAACGATTTTCCCCTGCTACGAAGTGATTCGCCTATTGTTTATCTCGATTCGGCAGCCACGTCATTAAAACCTCAACCGGTGATCGATGCGGTTGTTGATTACTATCAAAATTATCCCGTAAATGTCGCGCGCGGCCTGTATTCCCTCGGCATTAAAGCGACGGAAAAGTTTGAAACCGCACGGGAGAAAATCGCAAAGTTTATTAATGCTCCCCACACTGAAGAGATTATCTTTGTCCGCGGGACGACCGAAGCCATAAATTTGGTCGCGTATTCGTGGGGGCGGCTGAACATAACTGAAGGCGATGAGATCGTCACGACGGTGATGGATCATCATAGTAACTTTATACCGTGGCAACAATTAGCGTTGGAGAATGGCGCGACGCTTAAGATGATAGATATTTCCGATAACGGTGATTTGGATATATTTGACGATAAAATCCTAAATTCTAAATCACAAGTTCCAAATAAATTTAAAATTCAAATTTCTAAACTCAAAACAATTATCACAAAGAAAACTAAACTCGTGGCTATTCCTCACGTCTCTAACGTACTGGGAACGATAAATCCCGTTAAAGAAATTATTTCTGAAGTGAAGCGAATTAATCCACATTGTCTCGTTCTCATCGACGGTGCGCAGGGAGCACCTCATATGCCGGTAGATGTGCAGGAAATAGGGTGCGATTTCTACGCGTTTTCCGGGCATAAAATGCTGGGCCCGACCGGAATAGGCGTATTGTGGGGGCGTAAGGAACTGCTGGAGGAAATGGCGCCGTTTCAGTTCGGCGGCAGCATGATCAGAAAAGTCGCGATCGAACAGACGACATTTGCCGATCTTCCGGCAAAATTCGAAGGAGGTACCCCGCATATCGCCGGAGTGTTAGGACTGGGAGCTGCGGTTGAATATTTGGAGAAAATCGGTATGGTAGAAATCCGGAAACATGAGAGAGAAATGACGGAATATGCACTCGCCCGGTTAAAAGAATTTAATAATATTCAAATATACGGCCCGGAGGATGCAAAATATCGTGCCGGAGTTTTAACGTTCAACCTGCATAACGAGAAGGGCCGACTTATCCATCCGCACGATGTCGGGGAAGTGTTAGCGCGGGAAAATATATGCGTCCGCGTCGGCCATCATTGCGCCATGCCGCTCCATACCCGGCTCGGCACGCCGGCGTCAGTGAGAGCTTCGTTGTATATTTATAATGAAAAAAAAGACGTAGACCGGCTCATTGAAGGGCTTCGGAAAGTTCGGGAAGTATTCAGCTAGCCCTACGAATTACGTATCATTACGAATATACGAATATACGAATATTTTTTGACCTGTAACATTTGTATATTCGTACCTATTCGTAATTAGTAGGGAATTTCTATGGATGATTTATACCGCGAACTCATTCTCGACCACTATAAAGACCCGCGTAACTTCGGCTCACTGGATTCTCCCGACGCTTCGCATGAGGAAGATAACCCCCTCTGCGGAGACCGGATTCGAATGGAAATCAAACTTTCTAACGACAAATTATCTGCTGTTCGATTTTCCGGGGAAGGATGCGCCATATCTATGGCGAGCGCATCATTACTTACTGAAGCTGTTGACGGGAAGAAAATTAAGGACTTGCAACGCCTGGACAAAGATGATATCGTTTCTCTATTGGGAAATCCTATTCTCACGCCGACAAGGCTGAAGTGTGCGTTACTACCATTAGAAGTTCTGCAGAGAGCTATTCAAAGAACTACGAACGGGTAGCAAATAGATTTGTAACGAAAAACTATGCAGAGACATGCGACGAGTAAAGAATCTTTGGAGTTAATAAGAGGAATGAGGTATATTCTTAATCTGAACGTATCCCGACTCACGAACGATCAGGCAAAATTTCTCAAACAAAAGGGAATTTCTGTAAAAGATTTAACCATATTACAGTCGTACAGGGACCACGCAACATCAATTTTGTCGTAAAACGCAGATATACCACTCTGTCCTGTCAGGACTCCGTTTGGTATACAATGATTATTCTGAAACTAAAAGCGAAGGGGTATACATAATGGACGATCAACAGCAAGATCAAGCAAAACCAAACGGCGGTCCGAGCGGACCGAAAACAGTTACCACGTCGGACGGGAAGAACATCACCGTCATTGTAGACCGTGATCTGTGTATCGGCGCGGCAACGTGTGTCGCGGTGGCGCCCAAAATGTTTGCGCTCGATGGGGAAGCAAAAGCTATCATCCTTGATCCCTCGGGGGAAGAATCCTTCCAAATGGTTCTGGACGCGGCAAAATCATGCCCCGTTGCGGCAATTAGCGTGCTCGATGAACAGGGAAATAAACTTTTTCCCAATTGATGTGACTTGGTAAATGGGTGAGCAAGTGAGTAGGTAAATATTCAACCACTATTTATTATCCGGTCAGCTTAACTCCAGGTTACGTATTGATCCAGTCACCGATATGCATTTACCCGTTTACCTAACAACGTTATGCGTAAAAGCTATACTTTTAAAATCGGCGGCCCGGCGGGCTTCGGCATAATGACAACCGGTGCTATGTTTTCCCGTACGGCTACCCGGTCAGGTTTTCACATTTTTGACTACGTCGAATATCCTTCGCTTATCCGTGGCGGGCATAATGTCATGGAGACGCATTTTGCAAAAGAGAAAGTATTTTCACAGGAACGAGGAGTCGACCTATTAATACCACTGAATCGGGAATCTGCCCTGCTGCATATAGATGAGATGAAAGACGGCAGCGCCGTGGTTTACGACGCAGACCAGTTCGAATTAAAGCCGGAAGACTTTGCGGGCAAACATGTCCTCCTTTGTCCGGTTCCCTTTAAAAAAATCACCGAAGAGCTGGGAGTGCTCAAGCTCATGGAAAATAACGTTGCGCTCGGTGCGGCCGTCGGAATGTTCGGCCTTCCCAAAGAAGCACTCTTTTCCGTCATAGAGGACACATTTAACTCAAAAGGTGAAAAGATCGTCAACGAAAACAAACAAGTGGCAGAACGCGGATATACGTATGTACAGGAAAAACAGTACAAACTGGGTACTCTGCAGGATGCGCCGTTGCCGGTCTCGGAATCGGTCAGCAAAAACTACGCCGTTCCGTCGGGAAATGAGATTATCGGCATGGGTGCGCTTGCCGCCGGATGCCAGTTTTACACGGCATATCCGATGACCCCGTCATCTTCACTCCTGCATTACATGGCATCACACGCGAAAAAGGCAGGCATGGTAGTGCGTCATGCGGAGGATGAAATAGGCGTTATTAATGAAGCGATCGGCGCGTCATTTGCCGGTGTTCGGGCGATGCTCGGCACGAGCGGCGGCGGGTTTGCGCTTATGAACGAAGCGGTATCTTTTGCCGGCGTGTCCGAGACGGGGCTCGTGATCTATATGGGACAGCGGCCGGGACCGGCAACCGGATTGCCCACGTGGACCGAACAGGGCGATTTACAGTTTGTGATCCATGCAGGCCACGGAGAATTTCCCAAGATCGTCCTTGCGCCTGGGGATGTCGAAGAAGCCTATCTTCTCACAATAAAAGCATTCAACCTTGCCGATACGTACCAGACCCCGGTCATCATCCTTTCCGATACCTATCTCGCCGAATCCCACGAGAGTATTGAGGTAGAAAAGTTGAGAAATATAGAGATTAAGAGAGACCGCGGTAAAATAGCACCGGGGGATGAACACGGGGAAGAAATTAAGCCATTCCAACGGTACGAAATTACCGAAGACGGCATATCTCCCCGTATTTTTCCCGGGACCAAGGGATATTATTATCAGGCGAATTCATACGAGCATATACCGGATGGCCATACGACTGAAGACGCAGAAGAGCGCATCAAGCAGGTAGACAAGAGGAACCGAAAGTGGTCGACCTATTTGGCGCGTGATTTCAAAGGTCCGAAACGATACGGGCCGGAAGAGGCGGACGTAACCCTTGTTTGCTGGGGAAGCATGAAAGCGCCGGCGCTCGACGCACTGACGTACCGGGATTTTTCCGTTGAGGGAAAATCCGTTAACGTTCTCCACTTTACGCATGTCTGGCCACTGGATCAGGATAAAGTAGCGGAAGAATTAAAAAAAAGCAAAAGACTGGCGATCATTGAAAACAACTCATGGAGCCAGTTCGGCCAGTTGCTCCGCCAGGAAACGGGAATCCATATTACCGAACGATTGTTAAAATACAGCGGAAGGCCCATATATCCGGAGGAAGTAACGTCGTTTATCCAGTCGCTATAATTTCTAATTGACCTAATTGACCTAATTTCTAAGGAAATTCCAAAGGCAAATGACCAAATCCAAAACACTAACACTATTAAATTCATATGAGGAAGTATCAAAAGCCATTAAAAATTTCGGGTTTTCTTGTAATGAGGAAATTGGAGCCTGTGATTTCTTTAGGTTAATTAGAGTAATGAGAAATTAGAAATTATCATTATGGCTAATCCAAACGAATATTCCGGCTATTTTCCCACCTGGTGTCCCGGGTGCGGCAATTTCGGCATCTGGGGATCGCTCAAAGACGCGTTTTCAAAACTCGGCTGGCAGCCGGACCAGTTTGCTATTGTCTACGGCGTCGGCTGTTCGGGCAACATGAATGATTTCGTCAAAGCGTACGGCCTGCATTCGCTGCACGGCCGCGCAATACCCAACGCCATCGGCTTAAAGCTCGCCAATCATACATTGCCCGTGGTGGTCATCGGCGGTGACGGCGACCTCACCGGCGAGGGAGGCAATCATCTCATGCACGGCTGCCGGGGAAACTATGACATGACGGTGTTTATTCATAACAACCAAGTGTACGGGCTGACCACCGGGCAAGTTTCTCCGACATCCAGCAAAGGGCACAAATCAAAATCAACGCCTGAAGGAATCATCGAAGAACCCGTGAATCCCCTCGCTCTCGCGCTTACCCAAGGCGCGACGTTTGTCGGACAGGCATTTGCCGGGGACATTCCGCATCTGACGGACATGATGATGCAGGCGATCAACCACAAGGGTTTTTCGGTCGTCAGCATTTACCAGCCATGCGTTACGTTTAATAAAATTAACACCTATATGTGGTTCAGAGAACGGATCTACAAACTTGACGAATCGCATAACAAGACCGACAGAGTAGCGGCATATGCAAAAACCATTGAACAGGATAAAATACCGCTCGGGGTGCTGTATCAAGTGGAAAAACCCACCTATGAAGAGCAATTAGCGCAGTTGGCAGAGGGTTCGCTCGTACAGAGACAGTATTCTGTTGATATAAATAATCTGATCGAAGAATTCGTTTAATGCTACTAATTACTAATAGTTACGAATATACGAATACAACAATTTCAGATTCACAATTTCTTCTCTCCGCAATCATACGGTTTAGACTTAGGACTGCAATCGTAAATCTACAATCTACAATCAACAATCTGCAATTTTAGAATTAGTATATTTGTAAGAATTCGTAATTAGTATCACCTTGACATTTAGCAATCCTTATGATAAAGTGCTAATTATTCTCTATGAAAACGATTTTGTCACTCACGAGAGACAAAAAATATCCCATTATTCCCATACGCAACGGCGTCGTTTTTCCGGATACTGAAAGCGTGCTGGTATTCGGCAGACAACGTTCGATCGCGGCTATAGAAAACGCCTTTAAAAGCAATTCCGAAGCGGTTGTCGTCATGCAGAAAGACCCTAATATAAACGAGCCGACTCCTGAAGATCTTTATCAACTCGGTACCCTCATCAAAATAGAAAAAGTCATTAAAAATACTGTCGGTACAAATAAATCAGAGCTGAACGCGCTTATTCACGGCATTGATCGGGTGCGTATCTTATCCTTTGAATCCTTTGAGCCGTTTATGCTCGGCGTCATAGCGAATGTTGCCATTACTGCCGAAGATGACGACGAATCGCGCGCGCTCGTCAACCACGCAACAAGCTTACTCAAGCGGGCTGTAAGCGTCGGCAAAGGCATGGACTTTGTTTCATTTATGAAAATAACCGGCGGACTCAAGCCGACCGAATTGGCGAATCAAGTCTCATCCATTATAGAGGCCGAACCCGAAGAACGCCAGAAACTGCTCGAACAAACGGATATCAAAGAACAATTGAAGCTGGTCGTACACCATCTAGCTGCAGAACTGCGCGTATTGGAGATTGAGAAAAATATAGAGTCAAAAACACAAGCAAAATTCGACAAGCATTTCCGAAAGACTGTTTTGGAAGAGCGGTTAAAAACGATTGAAAAAGAATTGGGCAAAAGCGGCGAAGGAAGAGAAATGAAAGAGCTCACGGCAAAAATCAAAAAGGCAAATATGCCGTTGTATGCAGAGAAAAAAGCGAGGGAAGAACTCAAACGTCTTGCACAGATGTCCCAGTATAATCCCGAAGCATCGTATCTGCGCAGCTATCTTGATTGGCTTGTCTCTATGCCGTGGTCAGCTTCAAGTCCTAACAACGTGGATATGAAAATGGCAGAAAAGGTATTGGAACAAGACCATTATGGATTGAAAAAGATAAAGGAGCGAATCATAGAATATCTGGCCGTCATGAAATTAAAATCGGAGCTTGAAAAGAAACGCGCAAAAAAAGGTGAACATGAAAGCCAACCATTCCATACCAATAACGGCGAATCACCGGAATCGGACATATTGCATACATACGGCAATCATTTAAACGAGACGGATGATAAATCCACACCAGAATATGATCAGCCGAGTCCTAAAAAATCGGTATCTCCCACTATACTTTGTCTCGTCGGCCCGCCGGGTGTCGGAAAAACCTCAATCGGCCGCTCCATCGCCCGTTCCCTGGGGAGAAAATTTGTCAAGATAAGTCTCGGTGGCGTTCGGGATGAAGCGGAAATTCGCGGCCACCGCCGCACCTATGTCGGCGCGCTGCCGGGGCGGATCATTCAGGCGATTAAAACGGCAGGAACGAATAATCCGGTGTTCATGCTGGACGAAATTGACAAGTTGGGTACAGACTTTCGGGGAGATCCGTCCGCCTCCCTTTTGGAAGCACTCGATCCCGAGCAGAACTATGCATTTGAAGATCATTATCTGGAGGTTCCGTTTGATTTATCCGGCGTTTTTTTCATCGCGACCTGCAATTTGTTGGATACGATTCCTCCGGCGCTCCGCGACCGCCTTGAAGTCATTCGCTTTCCGGGATATACGGAAGAGGAAAAATTCAATATTGCGAAACGGTATCTGGTCAATAAGCAGCGCGAGCTGCACGGGCTCGAAGACGTTTCATTAAAGTTCACCGAGAATGCACTGCATTATATTATTGCCCGGTATACGCGTGAGGCAGGTGTCAGAAATCTGGAGCGGGAGATAGCATCAGTCATGCGGAAAATTGCACGGCTCATCGCCGAGGGAAAGAAACAATCGGGCACTATCGGCATCAGTGATATCGCAAAATACCTCGGTCCCGCAAGGTTTACTTCTATGCTTGCGGAGAAAAAAGACGATATAGGCATGGTTACCGGTTTAGCCTGGACACAGGCAGGCGGCGAGATCATGTTTATAGAAGTTGCTCTGATGCCGGGCAAAGGTAATTTGCTCTTGACTGGACAGTTAGGAGACGTTATGAAAGAATCCTGTCAGGCGGCGATGAGCTTTGTCCGCAGTAAGTGGAAACAACAGGGATTAAAGCGCAATTTCTACGAGTCCATGGATGTGCATGTGCATGTGCCGGAAGGAGCAGTCCCGAAAGACGGACCATCAGCGGGCATCGCCATTACAACGGCGCTGGTTTCAGCACTGACTAAAATACCGGCAAAGCGGTTCATCGCCATGACCGGTGAGGTGACGCTTCGCGGCCGCGTACTGGAAATAGGCGGGATAAAAGAAAAAGTTATTGCTGCGCACCGCGCAGGAATCAAGCAAATCATTATGCCCATGGATAATAAAAAAGACCTTGAAGAAATTCCCGACAAAGTGAAACGCGACCTTACATTTCATTTTGTCCGCGATGTCAGCGAGGTATTAAAACTGGCGTTGGTTCATCAGACTGCCGCGAACCATGCAGTATCCAAAAGGTCGAATAAGAAAAATGGTCATCCGAAACACGAGCCGGTGACCATTCCTGCATCGGCCATAGCGGGATAAAGAATTGTCTAATTAACGGTTGATTATCAATTACTGGCTGTTACTTCGGTTATTCACTATCCACTTGGAAGTGGTACTCGTATACCATCTTTGATATTTCTGCAATTGCCCGCTTCGTTTCCGCTTCATCGGGAATTTCCGCCGTCATCACGCCCAGATAATATTCTGGTTTACCGTCACGGGCTATTATTCCTACATCGTTGACGACGCGTACTTCGTTGCCGATTTTATGGTAAACCGTAACGTCGTCAGGCAAGAGAAACGGCAGGCGATCCTCAAAGTCTGAATCGTCCATCCAGCCTAGCATCTCATCGGTCATCTCGCCGGCGATAACACCTGCGCGCATCAGATTTAACAGTTTGTTCATGTCCTTATTGGTGGTATCGTTCGTTTTTACGTTGGTGCCCGTCAGCCCCCATGCTTCGACCATTTCCTGAAGCTCGTTCTGTCCGATGACGCGGTGTGTGAGAACGTACGCAGCCGTATTGTCGCTTTTTTCCATCAATAGCCGTGCAAGTTCGCGCAGAGAATACGTGAGCGGCGGTTCCTGATAGCGGATCGTTCCGGTGCCCCAATCCTGAACGTCTTGCAGCGGAATAGTCATGGTGTCAGATAAATCTATCGTTCCTGCTTTTGCC
>Ga0209541_10009851_pt1 | contig 15368 bp, 17 predicted proteins | sample RifCSPlowO2_01_FD_184027 | JGI IMG/M metagenome (GOLD analysis project Ga0209541, IMG submission 184027) | Groundwater microbial communities from Rifle, Colorado - Rifle CSP2_plank lowO2_0.1 (SPAdes) (version 2) | ecosystem: Environmental > Aquatic > Deep subsurface > Groundwater | place...
GTTTGGCAGAGGATTTCTCGGGTCTCACAACTTCAGGAATTTTCAATTCCTGAGAGCATTCAAAAACTGGAAGTTTTTGATGAACCATAGCAAACTCTACCCCTCAAAAACTTCCAGTTTTTGACGGCCATCAAGGACTTTCGTCTTTGAGGTTTTAAGGCGGAGTTAAAACCCGAAGGGTTTTGTGATATAGATATATGAGCATAATTTAATTTAAGCACCAAAATCAAGAGCTGACTTTCACAAGCCTTTTGATATACAAGATTATACTGGCTTGTGATAAAAGTCGTGACATTTGGAGGGGGAGGAGGGCAGTCTCAGATACTTTCGGCGCTGAAGGAAATAGAGGGAGTTGAGAGCTGCGCTGTCTGCACTTCAAGTGATTCAGGAGGATCAACGGGAAAGATTTCAAGAAGTTACAGGAAAATTAATGGATATTTGGGTGATGTTTCCAAGTGCCTCTGCGCTTTGTCTGACGATAGTGAGCTTGCAGGAGCTATGATGCAGAAGTTTCACGGGGGAATATTAAAAGGGCATTCACTCAAAAATATAGTATTTTCAAATTTTGTTATAAAGTTTGGGGAGAGAAAAGCACTGGAGATGCTTCATAAGCTGTTAAAAGTAAGCCCTGGAAATATAGTCATGCCCTGCTCATGGGAAAGATCTATATTGAAAGTAGAGCTGGAAGGCGGGAGGATTTTAGAAGGAGAATCTTATATAAACAGTATTGCAAGAAATCCGCTTTGGCGTCCTGAAAATAACCAAATAACAAAAGTGTGGCTTAGCCCGAATGTGAAAATGAATCCGGAGATTTCAAAAAAGATATTGGATGCTGATTATGCAATAATCTGCCCGGGAGACCTGTATACAAGCGTAATACCTTCATTGCTTCCTGAGGGGATAGGTGAGAAATTGAGAGAAAGCAAAGCAAGACTTATAGGGATTATGAACTTAATGACTAAGCTGGGAGAAACAGATGGATGCGGAATCGGCGACCTTGCAGAAATACTTGAGAGATATCTTAATGGAAAGAAATTTGATTATTTGTTGCTCAATGATGGTCCAATTGATGAAAAGCTTCTTGATAAATATAAGGTTAAGGAATTTAAGGTAAAAGTCTTAACGGAGAATAAAAATGAAATCAATCCGGGAGTAAGAATTATAAAAGGAGATTACTGGATGAAGAATAATGAAGGGTATATTAGGCATGACAGCAGAAAAATAAGGGAAGCTCTGAAGAGAATTATGGTGAAAAAATAATAAAAAAATGCACATATAATGCAAATTTATATATAGAGAACTTTGAAAAACCCCAAAGTCCTCTATCGAACCGCTTTGAAAACCCTCAAGGGACATCAAAATTGGAGGGTTATTCAAAGCTCTCTATAATAGGTTTAGTAATATTTAAATGCCGATTTTAACTGCAGGTTTTATGGTTCAATATGCAACTCTTGAGACTTCAAGCATGGAGGTATTTGATTATATGCTTGGGAATTATCCGGGAAAGATTTTTGAAGAGCAGATCGAGAGGAAGATGGAAAGCGGGATTGTTAGATATTGCATAAAGGAGCTTAGAACAGAGGAGATAGCAGATTTTTCGCGGAATATTCAGGGGGAGTACATCCTTGTTGATGAGGCAGGCAAAAAAATAATTTATGGGTTGGATGGGGAATTGAAATGGCTTGCATGCTAAGGCAGGTTTATATATATTAATAATCTTAATTTAACATGGGTAAGAAGGTGATTATACTTGGGGCAGACCATGCAGGCTTTAAATATAAGGAAAAGCTGAAGAAGTTTTTTGAGGAAGAGGGAATTAAAGCAGAAGATTATGGCGCGTTTAAAGAGGATGTAAGCGATGATTATCCTGATTATGCATTTAAGGTTGCAGAAAGAGTTGCAATGGATAAGAATTCTCTAGGCATCTTAATATGCGGTTCAGGCGCGGGGATGATAATTGCTGCAAACAAGGTTAAGGGAATAAGGGCTGTTGAGGCTTTAGATGCCGGGAATGCAAAGGTTTCAAGAGAGCATAATAACTCAAATGTTTTAGGTCTGGGAGCAAGGAGCATGAGCTTTAGAAGAGCGAGGGAAATTGCAGATGCCTGGATAAATGCAAAGTTCAGCAGACAGCCCAGGCATATAATAAGAATTAAGAAAATTGAATCTTATGAAAATGACAAATAATGTAATTCCGACTGTACTTTCTCATGATTTAAAAGACTTTAAGGAGAAGCTTAAAAAATTAAAGAAGATTTCCAAGTTCATACATATTGATATAATGGATGGAAAGTTTACCGGGAGGAAATCTCCGGACATAAGAGGGCTTAAAATTGACAAAGCTCATTTTTATGAGGCTCATGTAATGGCTTTTAAGCCGTATAATTATTTTTATGAGCTGAAAAAAATAGGCATTAAAAAAATAATTTTTCATTTGGAGGCATGCACTGATTCTGAAGCTTATAAGGCAATAAAGCTGGCTGCAAAATTGAATCTTGATTTATTTGTAGCTATTAATCCCGGCACAGGGATTAGGAAATATGCTGACTTTATCGGGAGGGTTGATGGAATCTTATTGATGGGAGTCAGGCCCGGAAAGGAGGGGCAGGAGATTGACAAGAGGATATATGGGAGAATTCTGGGGCTCAGGAAGATGGATAAGAAAATTATCATTCAGATTGATGGGGGAGTCAGGTCGGATAATGCCCGGAAGCTTATTATTTCGGGAGCTAATATCCTAAATACAGGCTCATTTGTGAGCAATTCTGAAAATCCAGAGAAGGCTCTTAGTTTGCTGAAGGAGAAGATAAGGAAGGCTAAATAACATATATATGAGAACAGCGAAATCTTTAAATATCTAAAACTCACAGAATTTTATTATATCTTAAGTATTAAAATGATAATTACACCTTTAGGAGAAAGAGTATTATTGAAGCAGGCAAAAGCGCAGGAAGAGAAGACTAAAAGCGGGCTTATAATTCCCAAATCTTCAAATGAGAAGAAGGAAGGAGAAGTCATTTCGGTGGGAGCATTTAAGGATGGGAGGCAACTGCCATTGAAGAAAGGAGATAAAGTACTGTATGGGGGCTTCTCAAATGAAGAGATTGAAATTGAAGGAGAGAAGCACATTATTGTTGAATTCAAGGATATAGTGGCGAGGATTGAGTAATATGACATTAAAACAAATAATTTTCAGCGAGGATGCAAGGCAGGCACTGCTTAGAGGAATTGAGAAGGTAAATAATACTGTTAAGGTCACTTTGGGGCCTAAGGGAAGGACTGTAATTCTTGACAGGATGGGGTCTCCGTTAGTGAGCAATGATGGAGTCACAATTGCAAAGGAGATAGAGCTTAAAGATAAGTTTGAGAATATAGGGGCAAAGCTTATGAAAGAGGTTGCTTCCCAGACTCAGGATAAGGCAGGAGATGGGACGACAACAGCTACACTTTTGGCATATCTCATGATAAATGAAGCGCTTAAGAATATTGCTGCCGGGGCAAATCCTGTCGATATGAAGCAGGGGATAGAGTCTGCGACTGATAAGGTTACAGAATATCTTAAGAGGAAATCTGTGCCAATAAGGGAGAAATCAAAGATAGCACAGGTTGCCAGCGTTTCCGCAAATAATGATGAGAAAATTGGGGCGCTAATTGCGGAGGCGATGGAAAAAGTCGGGAATAAGGGAGTAATAACCGTTGAGGAATCAAAAACAATTGACACTTATCTTGAATTGGTTGAAGGAATGCAGTTTGACAAGGGCTATCTGTCTCCTTATATGATTACTAATGCGGAGAAGATGGAAGTCTCATACGATGATCCATTCATCTTAATTACTGATAAATCAATCTCAAATGTGAAAGAGGTAGTTCCTGTGCTTGAATTGGCTGCCAATAACGGAAAGCCTCTTATAATAATTGCAGAAGATGTTGAAGGAGAGGCGCTGACTATGCTTATTCTAAACATAATCAGAGGAGCAATTAAAGTGTGCGCTGTCAAGGCTCCGGGATTTGGGGATGAGAAGAAAGACATGCTTGAAGACATTGCAATATTAACGGGTGGGAGAGTAATAAGCAAGGATAAAGATGACAAGCTTGAAGACATCTCAATTGAAGAGCTTGGCTCTGCCAAAAAGGTAAAAATTGAAAAAGAAAGCACGGTGATAATTGAGGGAAGAGGGAGCAAGGCAGAGATAGACAAGAGGGTAAGCATTATAGAATCACAGGCGAACCAGGAAGAGTCAGAATATAAGAAAGAGGATTTAAGAAAACGCCTTGGAAAGCTAAGCGGAGGAGTTGCTGTGATTAATGTGGGTGCCCCTACTGAAACTGAGCTAAAGGAGAAAAAGTTAAGGATTGATGATGCACTTCATGCCACAAAAGCAGCAATTGAGGAAGGGGTTGTTGTGGGAGGAGGGCTTGCATTACTGCATGCAATCAAGGAGCTTGATTCAATCAATTTAAAAGATGAGCAGATGACCGGAGTCAGAATTGTTAAAAAAGCGCTTGAAGGTCCGATAAGGCAGATTGCGTTTAATGCCGGGAAAGACAGCTCTGAAGTCCTTGCTTCAATAAGAGACAAGCCTGAAACTTTTGGATTTAATGCAAAAACAAACAAATATGAAGACCTTATGCAGGCAGGAGTAATAGATCCTACAAAAGTTGTCAGGAATGCCCTTCAGTCAGCATCCTCAATAGCAGGAATGGTGGTGACAACTGAAAGCATCGTTGCCGATTTTGATGATGAGAAGGACAAGCCTTCTCCTGCTATTATAATTTAGTTTTGCAGATGCGGAGAGGATAGTATTCTTTAATACCTAAATTTTAATAAAGAATTAAATTATGTATTAAAATGCCAGAAAAAGCCATATTTTACGCTTTGGGAATTGTATTCGGGCCGGAAGGAGTGCTTGTTTCAAGAAAGAATTCAGATAATGCTTGGGCATTTCCAATTTCGGAGCATGTGGCTGGAAAAAGCCCTGAATATTCCATTGAAGAAAGCCTGAAAAATGAGTATGGAATTAATGCACGGGCAATTTCATCTTTTCCCAGGATTATTTCATCATACTTGAATGAAAGGGGAGAGCAGATGCTGATTTTGCCTTATCACTGCTCTTTTGTTGAAGGGGAGATTTCAATAAAGGGAAAAGATGCATATGAGGCGAAATGGATTTCATCAAGGGAATTAAGGAATCTTGAGCTTGCTGGGCATTCAAAAGAGCTTGTGCCGAATATTGAGATGATGTCGGAGTCATGCATGAAGTATATATTAAAGGGAGACAGGGAAGCGGCGAAGAGTTGAAATGTAAGTATAAAGCATAGACGACAAGCATTTTTTAGCTATTTTTTATTGACGAGGGGCAAGGTTGCAGCAATGAGAAGATTTTAGACTTTACAACTTGACTTCGCCAGTTAATTCTAAATATTAAAGGGATTTGTTGCCTCAATTAGTTAAAAGGAGGTCAAATCCCTAAATGAGAAATAACACGAGTTTTCATGTTGGTAATCTCATTCTGATAAACAAAGTAGACATTAAATACCTGAATTAAGCTAGCATTTTATACACAACATTATCTATCCTCGGAAAACAAAAAGGTTTATATACTTGTTGTGTATAGTTTATACATAACAATGGCATTTATAAGAAAAATAAAAACCAAGAGTGGAATATACCTTGCCGAAGTAGAGGGTTATCGTAAAGATGGAAAAGTTAAACAAAGAGTAATAAAATATCTTGGAAAAGAAATTGATGGTAAACCTGTAAAAAAAGTATTTGCTGATAAAATAGAAGTAAAGAGCGTAAAACAAAGTTTAGATGTTTTAGCAATTGATAAAATTGCAGATGAATTAAAACTTAAATCTATAGAAAATCCATATGTTCTTTCTTTGGTCTACTCTCAACTTTTGGAAGACAAAAGCATAAACAAATTGGAAAACTGGATGAAATATACAGAGATACCTTCTCTATTAGGATTTGAAAAAGTGTCTGTAAAAAAACTTTACGAATCATTAGCTGATATCAATGATGAAGATTTTGAAATAATAAATAATAAATTATTTGAAGTTTTTGCTAATTATGAAGATATTTCTGATGCTACAATTATTGATGTAACTGATACTTATTTTGCTGGAAGCAAAATAAACATTAAAAAAAGAAAGGGAAAAGAAAATCAGATTAGCAAGTTAATTCAACTCGGGCTGGCGGTTTCATTTAAGAATGGATTTCCAATTTTTCATAAGAAATATCATGGGAATCTTTCAGGAATGGACATCTATAAAGATATGTCAATTGAGTTAAAAAGTAAAGGCATATCGTCGCTAATTATGGATAGAGGCATGCTTTCAAAAGAGAACATAGAAATGGCTTTAGAATTAAAATTTCAGATTATTGCAGGGATTAGGAAAAATGCAACAATCGTTGACGCATTTATTAAACCAATAAATCGAGATGATATTTACTCTGCGAAATGCAGAGTTCCTTTGAAAAAAACAACTGTTTTCTTAAAAGAATTTGATTATATGAACGGTAAATTAATTGTAGTTTACAACCCTGAATTAGAAGTTGTAAAAAAAGAATTAAATTTCCAAAAAGAGATCGATAATAAATTTGATGTAGGATATTCATTGATTTATCATAATACAAAATATTCTTCTGCAGAAGTCGTAAGTAGATATTATGATAAAGATATGGTTGAAAGAGCATTCAAGCAAATAAAAGGAGTGCTAAGTTTACGACCAATAAGAGTTTGGCTGTCCAATCATGTTGAAGGTCATATAAAGATTTGTTATCTTGCTTATGCAATTTTGTCTTTGATGAATTTCAAATTAAAAAAGTTAGGTGTTTCTGCTATTGATGCTTTAGAATCATTAAGATATGGCTATAAAGTAACTTTAAGAGATTCAATTTCGAATCATGAGTGGAGCACTCATGTTCCACTTGAGCCTAAACAAAAAAAGGTTTTAGAGAACTTAGGTGTTGTGTATAAAAAATAGGGAAAACTCAGGTAGATAATGGTGTTGAGCATATGCTATTTCTGTGCGGCTTTATTTCAAGTTCGCGCCATGAATCAATAAGCGCGAACTGGCTTAAATGAGAGTTTGGCTTCCTTCCATTTTTCTTTCCCAAATTAAACTCACCCATTATGAGGTCATCAAGCATTAAAGGAGGAGCACTGTTTTCAAAAACAAAATCACCAGCAATTTCAATTCTATTTCTAAACTCCGTTTCTCTTCTTCTAATCATTAAGCTAAACAATTCCACTGCAGACCGGGCATATTGATTTATCTGCTTTTTGGCATACGGGTTCAAAATAGCAATTCCGGAATAAACATGAGATTCGTTGTATAGAATTCTTAGGGCCATTAATATTTTAACATTGTCTATTCCTCCTATATAAGATTCATTCTCCCAGGGAAATATTCCTGCATTTTTCCATGCACTTGCCATGCTTAAAAATCCTGTCTGAGTTGTAGCCTGGCTGTCTGCTGTAAGGCGGTCATGCTCTTCATAATTTGAGAGAGGCATTATTTTGGCTCCTTCTTTCTCAAAGATTCTAAGGGCAAAATTATACGCTTCCTCAGAGCTTCTGTGATTTATAACGACAAGACCCTGGCTTTTTGTAGGGCTTATGCTCGGTCCATAAAGCCTATGGCATGGAATAATATGAACATCATCTGGAAGATATCTCTCAAATGCTTTTACTTCAGGTTTTTTAACTGAAGTATCTCCTGTAACAACTGCTCCCTGCTTTGTGCTGGGCCCAAATTCAGAAACAACATATTCAATATTCTCTGCAGGAACAGAATAAGAAATAAAATCGCTTCTTCTGGAAACTGCAACCCCGCTGTCCAGAATGTGCACATTTGTGCCTGCAAATTCCTTTCTTAGCTCATTCAGCTTCTCAGGAATATCATACCCATTAATACGATACCCTAATTTTTCATATCTATGTGCCACAGCACTTCCCATCTTTCCAAGCCCAATTATTCCTATTTCCATGATTATCCCCTTTATTAATGGTTTAAATAAATTACTGGGATGTATTTACCAATTCTTTAGAATTACATAATCTTCACATATATTATCAATTTGCTCTATTACTGCCTTTTTGTATATTTCCGAGCATTCTCTTTCATTCATTTTAGTAATCATGAATCTAGTTGCCTTTAACTCTTCCTCAAACTTTTTCAGGCATAATTTTCTAATTAGAGGAATTTTCAATCTTTCATCCAAGTCTTTATTTGCGTAGAAGGGCCATACTGTATAAAATAAAACTATTTGTAAAAATGATTCGGCTGTTTCAGGCTGATTGTAGATTTCTTCAGCATGGCTGCCTTCATGGTCTATCAGCATATTCTGGAAATCAGGGAATGTAAAGAACTCATTAAATGCCCCCGGATAAATTTCGATTAATGATTTTCTGCCTCGGATTCTCAGTCTGCTAAGGCTGGAGGGAAATGTATTCATTATAGAGAGCTTTGAATAACCCTCCAATTTTGTAGTACTATGTGGGTTTTCAAAGCGGGTCGATAGAGGACTTTGGGGTTATTCAAAGTCCTCTATAATCTCCTCTCTGCCAAGAAAATTATAATTTATGCCTGTATTTTTATATGATACTTTTCTTATGTATCTTGCTTTATCTTCAAGGCTTATGCTTCTTACAAATTTCTGCCTCAGTTTTTCATTTTCTTTTGCATCTTGATAATCTTTCTCATTCATCTTTTATCTTCGGATTTCTTCTTAAGCAATCTTTCTTTTACTTCATGGCAGGTGCCGGCGATTAGGTAAAAGCAGGCATCGGCAGCCAGTTTGCCTATTCCAATTCCGACCTCTGCACCAAAGAGCTTTGTTCCTCCGGCTATTGCGAACGGTCTTATTATTGGCGAATCTATTGATTCAGCCAGGCCAAATTCTGCGGCTATATGCATTAGTGTGCTGCAAAAGCCCCTTATCCCGTAACTTGCAGAAACTGCCTTTGTTTTTCTTATATCTTCAATTATCTGCTTTGCAATCATTGCTCCGTAAAAACCAGCATTTTCTCCCATCATGCTCGCATAACCTATGAGCATCTCATTTCCATTCCGGTAATTTGAAGCAATTGCTCCCGCTGCAAATGCTCCTGCTGTGCCGATTATTTCGGCTGTTAAATACCTCATAAATTTGTCTTTTGCAATTCTGCCTGATTCCTTCAGTATTTTTTCTGATATACCGAGCAAATTAAAATCTCTTTTCAAGTTTATTTTAATGTCATTTCTTTTGTATGGAAACTTAAACCTTAAATCTCTGAAATGATTGAGCGAGCTGTCGAAATCCAATAGGACTGGATCTCTTATTGTTTTTCCATAGTCTGGAGAGCTTTTATTAAGACATAATGCCTCTAAGGTTGAGGTGCCAAGAGTGCCTGGCTTGCCCCAATATCCTGCTAATACTCCCTTAAGCTTTCCTTCCTCTCTTTTCTGCCGGAGCTGGTTGCATTCCTCAATCGAGATTATATTTTCAATAACTGCCTGGGGCTTGTAAGGGTCAGCCAAGTGGCAATCTTCTAAATTTGAGCCAAAGAGAGCATGCTCTTGTGCAGTATAGAGTTCTGTCTTTGATATATTTTCCATGATATAAACTCTAAAAAGCGGTTTATAAAGTTTTCTTATGTCGTAACTAACTTGTAGTAACATACCGAAAGATTTAAATACCCTTTATTCATCTAAAAGGCATGGATGCACAAGAGTTACAAAATGCGTATGATGCGTGGAAAGAATCAGAAAGAAAGAGGACAGGTTTAGATGAGTCATCTAAGAACATATTCTCTGATGAGCCAAATCAAAGAGCAGCTGCAAGAGTAAGTTTAGAGAGGCTCATAAATGAGCAGACTCCAGGCTTGATAAGCCCTAATACTCCTACAGACAGCATGTTAAGGCATGTGGGTATTACAACTCAAGTTTATAGAGAAAGTGCAGCATCACACATAAAAAAAGGTGCTAAAGAATTTGTTCAAAAGGCATATAGTGAGAAGAAGGCTGAATTCGCTAAAAATTATGCAGAAATTGCTCCAATAATCATAAAAGAAAAAGACGGAAAAATGCAATATGAAGCGATAAAAACCGGGGACAAGAAGATTGATGATATCATAAACTACCATTTAAATTATTATCAATTGGATAAAGCAATAGAAGCTTTTGAAAAAGAGCCAAAGAAGGACCAAAGAAAGCTCCTGGAATTTGCGGCGGGAGTTGAAGATCTTGTTGCAAAAAGCCTTTATGATGACGTAGTTTCTACAGGAGTCTCCGAAGAGACAGCTAAGAGAAGAATAGCTCTTGCAATGGAAGTTTACAAGACAGAGCCTGATAAAATATACTTAATGGCAAGAGCATTAAGAGATAAAACTAAGAAGTATCTTGATAAGCAATTTGAAAATGATGAGCAGAAATCTGAATATGCAAAGAGTCTGCTTGAAGCCAAGGCTTCAAGCCATGAAATGAATTACGGCAATCTATCTGAAGATCTCTATAAAGTTATTAGCGGGTAATTATTTTTTTATTTACTAATTTTTTTGCTTGTAAAAAATCAAGAACCCAACCGCAGCAGAGCTGCGGAGTATGCTAACTGAAATCTGCTAGGCGCAATTGATCTTTCACACCACCCTGTTCTTCAACATACTTCTTTATCTTCTCAAGACCTCCTCTATCACTTACAGTGTCAATATGTCCTCCATCACTCCAGAATTCTCCTCCCCAAAGGAATTCTCTTATCTCGGGGAATTCCTTGAATATTTCCTTCGCAGAAATGCTTTTTATAATCTGCATTATTCTGCTCGGTGAATATCGTGGAGCAGCACCAACAACTATGTGCATATGGTCTTCTTCCATACCTATTGCATCGAACTTAAGCCAATATCTTTCTCCAATTTCGAGCATTAACTTCTTTATGAAATCTATTGGCACTTTTTTCATTATCAGTTTCTTTCTATACTTAAGAACGAAGACCATATGATATCTTATACGATAAGTGCAATGGCAAGCATGCTCCAATTCCATATAGAAGAGAATTCTTCCGTGTATTTAGCTTTTCCCAACCGCAGCAGAGCTGTGGGGTATAACGATTAAATAAATTAGCCAAAAAATTCCTTATTTCTTAGCATCGACAAGCTTGCCAATTATGAAAGTCATGTCTCTGAGGAATTTATCTGCGGTTTCCTGCCATTTGTCTATTTCGGCGCCTTTTATGTCTCTTATTTCTCCGTGAAGAATTGACTTATGAAGGGTGTATAACTCTCTTAATGCCTTGACTGCGTCAATTGAGAGCATTCCTGAATCTACAAATGTTTCTTTGAGAAATTCCGGTATGTGTTCAGGAGAGGGAGGCATTTTCCCCGCAGTCATTAATGCAGCCTGGGCAGAGTCAACCATGCACCAGTAAACACCCTCAATAGCGCTTATCTCCGCAGAATGGCTTCTTGCCAGATGGGATGGCGCTCTCTGAAGAGCGGCATAGACCGCTTCAAGTGTTGAATGCACTTTTCCCTGGATAAGGAGCGCTTTGAGAGGATTGAAAAAGCCGCCCACATCAATAAGGGCTTCTCCATATCTAAGAATATTTATTATTACAGGGTCTCCATAAAGCATATCCTGCCACCAAGTCGTCAGCTTTACTGTGTTTATATGGAGCTCCAGTCCATAATTGCTTGCCTCAATCATTTTGGCAAGCTCTTCTCTATACCAGGATATAAGCTCCAAATCCCAGCTCACAGATGCATCATCAATGACAATAATTATGTCAATATCAGAGCCTGATTTGGCGTTGTCTTTTGCCTGCGAGCCAAATAGTATTGATGCTTTTACGAGCCTGTCAAATTTCTGCTGGACTTTCATTGCGAAATCTATGGCTATTTCTTTTGGGCTTGAAAACTCAATTTTTCTTGGCTCTAATTTAAGCACCTTCACTTTATCCTTTTTCTCAGGCCTCTTTTTTTCAGGCATAATATTCAGAGCCATTTATTCCTTTTAAATGTTTAGCCTGACTTGGCTTTGACAGCCTTAGAAGATGGTTTATTCCATCGGAGTTCCGGAAACTCTGCTTCTTCCCTCTATCTGGCCTCCGAGAGAGACCGGAAGGCCTGAAAAACCCGCGCCATAAATTGAGTGGTGAACTTCAGGATTAATTCCGTATCCTGCAAAATAACCGGAGCTTGTGTGTGCAATTTGGTTCCAGGTAGGTCCCATCTGCATTGAGTAAAGAGGAGAGCCGAATGCTGTTAAAGTTTCCTTAAATGGGGTTGATTTGAAATCCGGATACCACCCACCTGTTTCAATAATCTTTCTGGCTTTCCTGAAGTTCTCATGAAGCTCCATAATTTCCTTGGTTGGAACATTACCCATTCCCATTGGAAGCTCTGTATGCTCAACCCCGAAATTGTCTGAAAGGTGGACATGCTTTACAAATGGAGCAATAGTCTTTGCTTCTTTTACTACATCTTTTTCGCTGAAGCCAAAGCGCCTGATCATGTTAATATGACCTACATCCCAGGTAGCTCCGATTAGTTTGTTTGCCTGCTCTCTTGCTTCCCCTTCAGACATGCCGAACTTTTCTTTTGCATTCCTGACAAATTTATCCTGAGTAACTTCTATAAGCTTTCTTAAATCCTCTGCCCTGCTCAATGCGGCAGTCCCTGCGGGGGGATTCTCAATGCTGATTATTGGAGCACTCTCTTTGAATTTATCATAAGCGTGCAGTGCAGCATTGGAGAATGTATCGGATGCCTTGTCAATCATGAATTGCTTAAGAGGCTTGTATTTTTCAGGGGGAGTGATAGTTCTTAGGACATTTACACCGCGCATAACCTCCTTTGCAAGCTTGTCAATATTTGAAGGGTCTTCAAGGTCTTTAATAAGAGGCGCAATTTCTTTCTTATATTCATCAAGCTTTGCCTTTTCCACTTTAGAATTAGGATTATTTTCAACAGTCTCGTAAGCCTCATCAAACATTTTCTTCAGCCTTGTATATGCCTCTCTTACATAAATAGAGCCGTGGGAAATTCTCTGAATCTTATTAGTAACCCTTCCTCCTGTAAGCTCGTCAACATACTTTATGTCTTTCTGGACTTCTGGATCAGAATAATTCTTGTAATGCTCAAGCAGAACTTTAGAAGTTTCTCCTGCTTTCTTCAGAATCTGCTCATCTTCTTCCTGACCTTTAAGACCCACTTCAATATATTTATTTCCCTCAAAGGCTCTTTCGCTCAAGCTCTCAAGCTCAGTTTCCCACGTCCTCTTGTTAATGTCCTTTATTTCCTCATCAATTTTTGTGATATCTCCAGGCTCCCTTTCCTCTCCAGGAAAATATTTCTTCTGCATAAGGGGGATTCTTGCAAATTCTCCGGATCTTTCATTCATAACAAGAACATGCGTAACTATCTCTTTTTCATTCCCATTTTCATCTTTTATTTTTATTTTCGGGGCAGGGTCAATTCCTGCAACTCCTGAGTGGAATGTTATGACTATGTTTCCTTCGGGATCCAGCTGGTGGCCTCTCTCAACGGCATTGATAATCTTTTTCTCTGCTTCTTCCCTCTGCATTCTATCCCATCCCCTGTCAGAAAGGCCTGTTGCCTCAACAAGAGGACCGTGAAATGTCAAATCTATTCCTGCCAGCTTCTTGAGCCTGTTTATTTCCTCAAAATGCTGTTTAGGAACATAATCCAGCTTGTTTGGGTCAATTGTCGTAACTTCAATTACTTTTATGCCAGTTGAAATCTTATCGGAAACTGCCTTTATCTGATTGGCAGTCTGGGGAGTTGTAACGCCAAATAGCGATGCAGGGGCCTTGTATTTCATCTTTAGGCTGTAATCTTCTGTGACGCTCTCGCTGATAGAAGGACCGTAAAGACCTCCCGGATAGAAATTGCTGTAGCTTGCCATGATTAAAAGAGGGGTTTTATTTATTTAAATGTTTTTGATTTTGTTATTCCGACTTATAAATCTCTTTTAACTTATTAATTGACTTTCTGTCAATAAGCATAGTATTTAAATCACACATTTCAGTTTCCTGTTTCATCCAGGGACCATAATGTGATCTTAGTCCTATACTATGCAATAATTCATGTACTTCTATGCCTCCGCATGCTCTATCCTGAGCAAATAAGTAAACTCTTACTTCGCCTATATTTTCGTTTTTATAGTAATAAACAGGCTGTGCTGATGGAAAGTAATTGGTTGTATCCCAGAAGTCAGTTTCCTTATTTAATAAAACATCATTAAAAGTAAGATCGCAATAAAAATTAATTTGTGCAGGTTCATTTTCTTTATATAAATAAATATTTTTCTCGGCATATTTTTCAATAATCTTCTCAGCTTTTTGCAGATTCCATTTCTGTGTCTCTGAACAGTTATGTAATGAATATGAAACTGGCAGTGAATCCCACCTGAAATCTTCTGGCTCTTTTTCTTCTTCCCAAGGGTAAAGGTTTAAGCTTGAGCAATTGCCTAAAATTTTTCCGCCAGTATAAATATATTTCAGGCAGGAAATAATTTCTTTATCTATTTCTTTATTTTTACAAGTCTGAACAGGGTGCAATATTGGAGCCATAACTGAATAGCTGTTATTAAAATTATGGCCAAAACCAAAAGTATGAAGTATTTCATGAATTTCGGTTTGTGGAAAGTAACCGCATTTATCACCTACTTGCCATCCTATTTTATCAATTGCATTATACTCTGTACTTTTCCATATCCATCCGTCTCTGATAAAATAATCAGTATTTTGCTGATAAAAAGACAATTTTGATGCATAAAGAATAATTTCCGCCTTTGAAATTATACCCTCTGAAATTTCTGTAGGGCCCGCATTTCCTTCCATAATTAAACGATCATCTGAATAGGGGTTTGGAGGCAGACCATAAATTAATAAATCTGCCCTTTCAGGTTCTTTAACTTCAATAAATTTAATTATTTTATCAGTGGAATTTTCTATTATCTTAATTGCTCTTCTAACAATTTCTTTTTCATATTCATCATCTACTGGAATTTTAGTTTTATAGCTTGAAGTATCTATTTTTATATAATATTTAATGGGCATTTCTTTGAATCTTATATATTCTGAATTCTTTTTTACATTATACTCATTAAAAGTGTAATTGTTGAGATTTTTAGATATTGGGTAGCTGTAATTTTGAGAGATTATTTTCCTATTTCCGGATTCATGATAAAAGACTATGTAAAATAGGATTAAAATTAATAGCAAGATTATAACTATATAAAAAGTTCTATCGTATTTGTTTAGCTAATTTACCTATTTTTTAGAAGTTTTCTCAATCTATATACTGTAGAATATAAATGTTTAAATTATAGTAGTTACATTGTAACTATATGAAAACACTGAT
>Ga0209541_10009852_pt1 | contig 15364 bp, 15 predicted proteins | sample RifCSPlowO2_01_FD_184027 | JGI IMG/M metagenome (GOLD analysis project Ga0209541, IMG submission 184027) | Groundwater microbial communities from Rifle, Colorado - Rifle CSP2_plank lowO2_0.1 (SPAdes) (version 2) | ecosystem: Environmental > Aquatic > Deep subsurface > Groundwater | place...
GTTTTTGAGAAATTGCTTTTGACTCTTAAGAAAGAACATGTTTCGTTGATTGTTATAGACGGGATGGCGATGCTTTATCGTTTGGAGCTTGGAGATGCGGCGCAGTTGGATGAGAATGTGGAAGAGGACGAAAAAGACAAGAAAGAAAAGGAAAAAGATAATCGGATTAAAAAAGTAAATAGTGAAATGGCGAAGCAGATGAGGACGCTTGCTGAGATTTCAAGGAAGCAGAATATTCCTATTCTTATTACGAATCAAGTTTACAAATCGTTTCTTAGCGAGGATGATTTGAGAAAAGGTGTTAAGCCCGAGATGAATATTGTCGGAGGAGATTTGTTAAAATATTGGAGCAAGTGTATAATTCAATTAGATAATGAAAGAGGAAAAAGAAAAGCAGTTTTAGTTAAGCACAGAAGTTTGCCTGTAAAAGAATTAAGTTTTGAAATAACGAACAAAGGTGTGAGGAAGAGGGGATGGATATGAAATAGCTCAGGGCTGTGAAGTTTGCAAATTTTCACGAAGCAAGTTCGATGAAAATTTGAGATTGATAAAAGAATTAGTTTAAGATAAATATTTTTAAAGAATGAAAAAGTTATTTAAACTCTCTCTCTCTTCTTATCATGAAAAAGGGGCAAAGAAGTTTTAGTTCTAAGAATAAATTTAATATTGATTGGAAATTATTTGTTATATTAATAGTGATTCTCTGTTTGATTGTCGTTGGGGTTTTGGTATTTAAGAAAAAGGAGGAGATTGTATTAAACCCTATTTCATATACTAAATGCAAGAATAGCGGAGATCCGTCTGGACTTGTAGCATGTTATGATTATATTGATTCAAAAGATAGATTTAGAATTTATCCTTATCAAGATGGATCTTATTCTGCGAAGTCATATAATTTTGATAGTGGTATTATTGAACATTTTACTTGTACTGCAAAATCTTCTTCTTTATATGGAATAAATAAGGATCCATATGCCAGTTGTTTATCTCCACATGATTCGAATGCTGTTCAAATTACTTGGGGAAGTTATACTGAATGTATTGAGAAAGATAAAATTCCCATTAAGGGATTAATTGGAAGTGATGGAAAGTGTAGCAACTTTATACCTTCAGTAGTTTTAACAGAAATTTCAGAAGAAACCGGAAAACCAGATGAGCATTACTGTTCATATGATGAGAGTAGGAACAAAGTTACAGTAATTATAAAAGAAAATGGAATTTATGATAATTCTCAAGTAATATCTAAAATTAATCAATATTTCACTTCCGTAAAAAGTCATTTGAATATAGATAATGCTGGTGTAAAAAAATTTAAAGGAAATTCGATTCCAGAATTAGATTTATTTATTGAAAATTTAGTGAAGGAAGAATATATAGGGTATATCATTTTAGTGGGGAGTGATTTGCCTGTTGTTAAAAGTACAGATACTTTTCCCTTAAGCTTAGATATTGGTACCCTAAATGATCAGTATGAATTTGTTGGAAGAATAAGAAACTCTGCAGAGAATGTCAATTGTGTGGATGTTGCAATCTCCTCTGTTTTTGCTCCAGAATCATATACTGATGAGGAAAAAAGTAACTTTATTGTTTCTGTCTTTTCAAATTTTGTGCAATATCATAATAATCCAGAATCTACCTATAGTAAATATAATGGAATTTTAGCAATAGATTGGGATAATTCTTTATCTGAAGGTATTGGTTTTCCAGTTGGAGGGGGTTTAAATCCTGTAAATTATAATGATTATAGGAGGATTTATTATTATCCGACTACTTATAATCTAAATACTGAATTTAATAATATTCATAATAATTTGAAGAATAAACTTTTGTTTATTTATAATGTTCATGGTGTTCCAAGTGCTGTTGGGATTGGATTAAGTGAACCAGTTTCTACAACAGAAATAAATTCGGAAACCATATTTACTGATCTTGAAGAAATGTCTTCTTTTGAAAAGATAAATGGACAACCATCTCTTTTTATACAGATATTTAGTGCTTGTGATCAGGATGTTCTTGATCAAGATTCAACTGATATATTTTGTTGTTGGCCTCAAGAATGGTTAAAAACTAAAGCGTGGACAGTTTATACTGTTTTTGGATCGCCTAATCACAATAATTTTAATAAATTTCTTTATGATGAAAAAGTAGTTGGAAAAGCTCTCAGAAAAACATATCACAATCAAAATATGGTTTATGGGGATATATTAGGAACTTTTCCTTAATTAATTTTTAATCCACAAACTTTATATATCTTAATTTTAAAATGTCTTCATGGACCAAAGTATAATTACCAAATATCAAGATATTGTTGAATCTTTAGGTGGAAAATATAGATTTGGATATTCTCAAAAGTATAGCTTGCCGTTTTTAACATTAATAGATGGAGAAACAAGTAAGGTTGGCGGTTTAATCATAGACAAACCGGATTTAATATCAATCCATTCCTTAGATGAATCGTTAAGTTTTGATCACGTGGCAGGAATGGTTGTTGATGATAGACTTCATTTATATGAAGATATCGGAGATCTTCCTAGATATATACATGATGTTAATCAGAAGTTTTATTCATCTGATGAAGATTGTAAAAAAGATTTAGAGTTTTTAGTTATGGCAGAAAAACTTTTATTTGATGAAGGTTTGAAACAGTATCTTCTTCATTTCAATAAGGATGTCATTAGAATTTGATGAGTAATTAATTTAAAGTTTCTTTGTTTGATTATTTCATGACAGATAATTATGATTTTATTAAATTTGAAACTATAAAAAAGATTTCTGAAACGAAGTTTAAGTTCAAAGATTTGAAAAATATTGACAAGCTTGATAGCAATTCACCTCCAAGTGTTTTTGTTGGAAGTAAATTAAAATATCCAAATGTTAATGTTGGAATTCTTTCACCATTGGAACGTGAGGAAAATGCTTGGATGTATGATGCTGAGAAACATTGGGCGAATGAGAATTTTCAAGTTGGTGATGTTGTTCAATTAAGAAGTGGTTTGATGAATTCAAGATTTTTGTCTTCTGTGAAAGACGCGAGGAAAGAAAACAGGTTTTTGCAGATGGCAAAAGAAATCGCGATGTCTTCTAAGCAAGTTGATATTGAAATTGAATTGAAAAATAAATTGAGAATTAAACAACGGGATAGAGTTATTACGCCGCATGGGATGCACTCTCAATTGAAGAAAGCGAAGATTGTTTCTAATGTTCATATTCCGCAAAAAATTGATAAAGTTGTTAATGACGAATTGAAGGCGAATGAAGCAATGAGATATTTGTATAAGAATGATTTTGATGAATATGTTTTGAATAAGATTTTGAGTATTGGCGTTCTTGGTTTGAAAAAAAATAAACGGCTGGTTCCGACGCGATGGAGTATTACTGCGACAGATGATACTTTAGGGAATCAGTTGCTGGAAAATATTCGCGATTATAAATGGATTGAAGATTATGAGTTGTTTGTTGGAGGATTTATGGGTAATTATTATTTGATATTTTTGTTGCCGAATGTTTGGAGTTATGAATTATTTGAAATTTATTTTCCCGGCAGTTCTTGGAATCCTTCTGATATAATAAAAGCGTCGACAGACGACGAGGGTTTTTATGGAAGAAAAAAATATGCTTCAAACACTGTTGGCGGTTATTATGCTGCGCGTTTGTCAATTTTAAAATTTTTAGAAGAAATAAAAAGACAAGCTTCTGTTTTAGCAATTCGTTTAGAGACGCCGTCGTATTGGGCGGCTCTCGGTGTTTGGGTTGTGCGTGAATCTGCAAGAAAAACTATGAATTCAAAAGGTTTTAAATTTGAAAGTAAAGAGGAATTGTTTAATAGTGCGAAGCAGATTGGAATAAAGAAATTTAAATTTGATTGTTCGACGATTTTTGAGAAAAGCAAGCTGTTGAAGAATTTGAAGACGCAGACGAGATTACAAGATTTTTTTTGAAACTTCAATATCCTCCGCCATCCCCCACCCGCCCGGATAGGCGCGAGTTATTGAATTGCGAAGTTTCAAAAAAAAATAAGAGGAGTTTGAGGAAGTGGATGTGAAGTTACACATTAAATCGTTTTTTAATGAACTCTTGTTTTAACCTTATTTCAATTCCCAGTTCAATAAGAAGAGTAAAAACAATAGTAAATAAAGTGATAGGTTTTAATTGAATTTTGTTTAGTAAAAGAATAAATATTATTGAGAGTATAAAGATGAATATTGTGGTTTTGTATATATCAATTGCAGATTTTTTTATTTCTTTTTCTATCTTTCCAAATGGATATTTTAATAATCTACCTCCAGATAATTCAAGGAAGGGTATTATCATAATCCAATTGTGTTTTTTTACGTATTTTTCAACAGATTTATTTCCATAAAATATTTGTGGTTTGTTATGGAATTTACTTTTTGAGTATTTATTAATTAAAAGGGTAGAATAATATCCTAAAAATATAATTAAAAAGATATGGATAATAACTAAAAAAACAAAATAAAATGTTTTAATATTTAAAAATCCAAAAGCAAAATAGTTTGAAGCACTTAGTATAAAAGATGTTACTAAAAGAATGAAAAACGTCGTTGGTTCTAGGACTCTCATTTATGTTTAAAGTTATTTTTATTTATAATTCTTTGGTTTTGATTATTGTTTATAACTCATTAACTTTCCAAATGAACATCTTCTTCAAGAATTATGTTGAGTCCTTCTTCGTTGATATAAGATTCTACATCCGGATCTATTTCAGGATGAGGTAAATCATCAATAATTGACTGGAGTGTTCTTCTCACTTCTTCAAGTGATTTCACGCCATCAAAATTTAAATCGTAATTCCATCTCGATCCTTTTGTTATGACTTTGTATTTTTCAACCATCAAGAAATTGAATTTAAATCTTATTTAAGGATTGTTATTCTATATAATATTTTTATTATTCTGTATATTGATAATGTTTATATAATATGGATATTTGTAAAATTATGTCGTTTAGAAAATCTTTATTGACCATTCTTGCTTCCAGTGGTATTTTTGCTTCTTCGGTTTTTTCTGATGATGTTGATATTAATCATGATGGTAGAATAGATTCTAAGGACGCATTTTTAATGTCAACGCAATGGTATGGGGATGTTAATAGTCTGACTTCAGAGTTTGTTTTAGATTTAATTACTAATTGGCATATTTCACTTCCAGAAGATACACCGACACCTTCGGAAACTCCAACATTGACACAAACTGAAACTTTCACTTTGACACCAACTTTCTCTTATACAAATACTCCATCAATAACTCCCACTCCCTCTGAGACAAATACAGAAACATATACTCTTCTTCCAACGCCAACACAAACTGAAACTCCCACATTTACTTTTACATTAACTAATACAAATACTTTTACTCCGACTATTACGCCAACACCCACTCCCTCTTTCACTCCAACTTTTCCATATCCACAAATCACAACTGATATAGAATTTTTATCATCTGGTCTTGAAGCAATCATTTTTAATGCTCCTCAGAGTAATCTTGAACCAGGATATAGGAGAACTCAAGTATCATTGGCTGTAGATAGTAATTCCAAACCAATGATGATATTTCATGCAACTTCAGATAGAGGTATGATGTTTGTTGAAAGATTTAATGATATTTGGATTGGAGATAAATTTGATAATTTTGGTTATGGATCATATAGTTCTCTTGAGTTTGATAAAGATGATAATCCACATGCAGTCTATACATCTATTGGAACTGGAGAAGCATTATCTTATGCAACTCGGGATGAATTTGGCTGGCATCATAAAACTATCTCAAAATCATCAGATTACAGCATTGGATTAGAAAATGATTTAGTAATAGATGCTTCAAACATAGTACATTGTTCAGCTTGGAAATGGAGTAATCCAAAATCCGTTTATTTATTTAATATCATCAATATAGATAATTTTTCATCGGAGAAAGTCGCAGATGCTGATTGGAATACAACAAGTATTGCTGTTGATAGCAAAAATAATCTTCATTTGACATATTATTATTCTGGTATTAATCATGCATCTATTGAAAATGGTGTTCTGCATCCATCCGAATATGTCTCAAATGGTGCAAATGGAGTTTTGAGAATTGATTCAAATGATACTCTTCACGTTGCGGCGATTAGAAATAATAGAGAACTTTTACATTTAACTAAAGATAATGAATGGCATGAAGAAATTATAATTGATGCATCTCCTTCAAGTATTCCTTCTGGTAGTGCAATTGATTTAGCTATACATGACGATAAGTGTTATATTTGCTATGTTTCAGAAAAAGATTCAAGACGAAATAATTTACATGTCGCAACTAATAAAAATGGACAATGGGATATTTTAGATATTGACGAAAATGATGAATTAATTTATGGAAATCCAGAGATAAGTTTAGATCCAAATGGCAATGTCCATCTTGCTGTTTTGGCTGGTGATATAAATACTAGAGTGGTAAAATATATCCATTTTGATCCGTTTTTATTTGGGGGAGAAATTCCGACTCCAACTTCTTCCAATACTCCAACTATTACTTACACTCCGACAATAAGTCAAACTCCTACAGTAACAGATACTTTAACTCCAACTCCATCAAACTCTCCGACGCCAACTGCTACATCATTAGAACTTGGAAGTCTTATAGATAAATTTCAAAATTTGGAGTGGATTGCTTATTCTCCTACAAATTATAATCCTGCTGGAGATTGGATAAAAGAATTTGTTGAACATTCAGCAGAAAAACAAGGAATTGATGTTCATAATAAATCATTTCAAAGTTATTTAAAGTCTTTGTCTGAAATAAAAGCTCGTTGGCCATCAGATGTAAATGTTCTGACCGATTTAACTCTATTATATAATAATGGATTTAGGGGAATTGTAACTTATGGGGCGAATGATGGACTTAAGAATGTTCCTCGAATTGCGAGAGAAGTTGGTTTTGATGGCGTCATTATGGGAATGTATGATATTTATGATTCAGTTGAAACAGCGAATATATTAAGTGCGAGTAATGAATATGATGCATTGTGTATTGGAAATGAAGGAATTCCGAATAGATATTCTCTTGAGAATTTAATTAACGTTGCAGATAATTTTAGACAATTAACTCATAAACCTATTTCAACATCTGAAGAAGAAGGTGATTATCTATCTTCACAAGAACTTAGAGAATTTGGAGATTGGATCTATCCAAATATTCATCCGTACTGGGCGGGGATTTACGATGCAACTGAAGGAGCAAATTGGACGCAACAGCAATATGATATTTTTTCAAATTTAGCAAATGGAAAATTTGTGATTTTAAAAGAGGAGGGCTATCCAACTCAAGGAGATCTGAATGTCAATGAAACTCTCCAAAAAGATTATTTTAGAGAATTGGAAAATAAACCTTTATATTTTACACATTTTGAAGCATACGATCAGTACTGGAAAGGAAGCGGTGTTGAACCGAATTGGGGTTTTTATGATAGAGATAGAAATCCAAAAGAAGTTGTATCTTTATTTGAATAATTAGAGTATCTAATAAAGCAATTATTTTAGTAAATTTTTCTGGAGATTTTGCTGAGTTCACCACCTCCTATTATTTGACCATTCAATAATCAGTTATCTTTAAAAACTCCAAAGGATATATTCAATTATATACTTTAATAGTATGAAAGTAAGTTTTCCTTGAAAACTTGCATGTTTAAATTTTCAAAAAAGAAAATTCAAAAAGGAGGTTAAAATGTGTAAAAGTTGGTGTGAATTGATTGTTGCGATTGTTGTAATCGTCTTCGGCTGGCCAGGATTAATTAATTGGTATAACAATTGGATTCTTGTTGGTGCAGGAGTTGTATTGTTAATACATTCATTTGCTTGTAAGAAATGTTTTGTTAGACATAGTGTCGCTATAGATGCAATATCTGCTAAGAGATCTTCTCGAAGAAAAAAGAGGAGATAATTTTTTATTTTTTTATTTTGTGTTTTGTTCTTGACGTTTCCTATATTCTTCAATTCGTTCTTTATTAGATTTGCATTCAGAATTAAAACAAAATATCCAAGGACGTTTTCCTGCGGAAAGACGCATTAACATTGGAAAGCCGCAGTGTTCGCATTTTTTCAATGATTTTTCTTTTGAGTTTAGATTCAGAACCCCACCACCGTCTCCCCTTACTCGCGACCCCGCTCCTTTTCCATCGCTCACCCCATCTACGCGAAATCGCTCGCCACCCACCCGAGGCGTTACTGAATCATCTGAATCTAAACTCTTTTTATCATTTGTATCTTCATCGTCGTCTTTTGATTCTGAGGAGTAAACTTTTTTTATAGTTCCGTTTGGAGGTAAAGAAAATGTATTATTACAATCTGGATACGCATTACAAGCAATAAAATGCCTTTTGAATTTCCGTGAGTAAGTTATTGCCAATTGTCCTTTATTGCATTTTGGACACTGCATTAATTTATTAGATTCACGATCAGCTTCTCTTGCTTCCTGAGTTGCTTCTGCTAATTCTTTACCAATTGCTTTTTCTTTTATTGAAAATTCGTTTATTATTTTTTTAATAGTTGTTTTTGCTTCGTCAATTACTTTATTTTCTTTTGATTTTATATTTTCTATTTTTTTTGTATTTTGAATCTCTTCCATTTCTTTTTCAAAATGGCGAGTTAATTTTTCATCAATAATTATGGGAGAATATTTTTCCAAAGTGTTAATTAATGAAATTCCTAAAGAAGTTGCTTCAATTGATTTTTCTTTTATGTAACCTCTATCATAAAGTGTTTCTAAGATTGATGAACGTGTTGCTTTTGTTCCTAAGTTTCTTTTTTCTAATTCAGATACAATTGATGCAGGGGAGTAACGTTTTGGTGGTTGTGTTTCTTTTTCTTCATTGCGAACTTTTTCAATTAGGCATTCGCCGTTTATGTCTGGAAGTTCTGTCTCTTTTACTTTGCTTGGATAAACTAACATCCATCCTTTTTTTCTTATTGAAGAACCTCGTGTTGAGAATTTTAGTTTATCAATTTCACCAGAAATATTTTTGTTATCTATGATTGCATCGTCCATAAATAAGGATATGAATCTTTTAGCAATTAATCCGTATAGTTTTTCTTCATCAGAGTTCATTGTTTCTAAATTTCCTGTTGGATAAATTGATGGATGTGCAGGGTCTGATTTTTTTCCTTCTATAGGTTTTAAACGTGTAAGTTGTGATGGGCCTACTTTGAATTGTAATGCTACTTTTTGTAAAATGTCTTTGTAGTTTAAACTTGGAGGTAATTTTTGAGAAGAGGTTCTTGGATATGAAATTATTCCATTTAAATAAAGTGATTGAGCAATTTGTAATGTTCTTGAAGGTGTAAAACCGAAGAATTTGTAAGCTTCAGTTTGAAGTGTTGTTAAATTGAAAGGTTCTTGAGGAGGAATTATTTGTTCTGTTTTTTTTGTTGAAACTTCAATAGTTTTTCCCTTAAGGTTTTCGAATCTTTTTAATTCTGATTTTTTTGTTAAATCTTTTATGTGTTTTAATTCTAATTCAATATTTGTTTTTAGTTCTTTAACTACAATGAATACTTGCCAATATGGTGTTGATTTGAAATCTTGAATTTGTTTTTCTTTATCAACTATTAATTTTAATGCAGGACCTTGAACTCTGCCTATTGACATTATTTTGAAACCTCCTGTGGATTTTATTGCATTCATTAGGGCCCTTGATAGGTTTATTCCATAAAACCAGTCTAGAAAATGCCTTGTTTCGCCGGCAAGTCCTTGTCCCCAACATAAACTTGGAGATTTTGTATCATATGAATTATTTAATTCTACATTTGTTAGAGTTGAAAATTTCATTCGAGATGCATCCTCTTGTCCTCCTATTAATTTTACAATGTTTAAACCAATTACTTCTCCTTCTATGTCATAATCTGTTGCTACTGTTAATGAGCCCGCATTTTTTGCTAATTTTGAGAGAACGTCATAATATTTCTTTGTGAAATCTGATTTACGTGTGAGATAATTAGGTGTCCATGAAATATCAAATATAGGGGTTTCATAAGAATTTCCTGAATTTTGTTTTAGTGTGAATAAATGTCCAACTGCGCAACCAACGATAAGTTTGTTTCCGTCGTGATTTACTTCATAATACGAAACTCCTCCAGGTAAAGTTCTTTTTGTTGGAGAATTTGAATCATCTAATGCGGTTGCAATTTTTTGTGCTGCTTGTGGTTTTTCTGTTATAATCAATTCATATCCATTTTCTTTTAAAGTTATATTTGGAGGAATGAATTTTTTTAAGGGTGTTTTTGCTCGACTTACTTGGTGTCCTACTCGGGATCTTTTTCCTCTCTGATTCGATAAAGTCTTGTTCGTGGTTTTGCCAGTTGATTTTCTTCTTTTAATCTTCGGCATTTCTCTTTTTGTCCCTATTTTTTCAATTGTTTCAATAGATTTAGATTCTTTGTAAGGAACGTTTGTTGTGTTTTTTAAATCGTCTTCGTCTACTGGAAAGTATCCTTCTGCAGAAGTTTCTTCTTGCGTTTTTTCTCGTTTTTTTCTTGGTGGCATATTTATGAGGAGACAAGAAGGTTTTTATAAGTTTTTTGTTTTATTCTGCTATGAAAAAAAGTCTGATATTGATACTAGTAGTAGTATTTGTATTTTTAATATTAATTTATTTTAATGGATTTTATTCAAAAAAAGAAATTCATAAAGTTTGTTTAGTTAAATCTGGAGAATGTTTTAATGTACAAATTGCTGATGATGAAGCTGAACGTGAGAAAGGTTTGATGTTTATTGAACAAATTGATGATGATTATGGGATGTTGTTTGTATTTGATAAGAGTGGAAAATACAATTTTTGGATGAAAGATACATTAATACCTTTAGATATAATTTGGATTGATAATAATAAAGAAATAGTTTATGTAAGTGAAGATACTCTCCCTTGTATTGAATCATTACTTGGGGAATGTCAGGTATATTCTCCTAATTTTGATAGTTTATATGTTTTAGAAATTAAGGGTGGTATGGCAGATAAGCTTGGTATTTATCAGGGAGATAAAGTTGAGATGAGATAATTTTACTGATGTTTTTGATAAGAACTCCAAATTTGTTTTGCTTTTTTTTCTGTTAATTCTTTAATTCCTTCAATATATTTATCTGAATTCTTCCAATTAGGATTTACAAATGATAGCCATAAATCTCTGTAATCTCTATGAATTGTTAAATAGTCTAAAACGTAAGCAGGTATTACTAATGGATTTTGTGGATCACATCTTCCTACATTATTTTTTCCTAAAAATAAAGGCTCTAATGGTTCAAAGGTTAGCGAAGGGAGATCTGTTAAACCTTCAATTCTCACTTCAACAAATTTATTTGCTTCAGGATCAACTTCCACCTTATGGTCTAAAAATGCTGGCGAAAAAACATAGGCTGTACTTCCGTTTCTAGAATTCTTAAAATAATTTAACCATTCTTTCCACGCTCTATATGGTATTATTGGTTTAGCTGGATCTGATTTTTCATATGTATTAGAATCCCAAGAAAATTTCTTTTTGATTTTCCGTTCTAAATTTCTCCCTTCCATGACACTTTTTCTCATATCTGATTTTCTTTTCCTGCTTAAACTTGGCCTATCTGATTCAAGACAATCATATGCAAAGGAGGATTTTATCCATTTTATTAAATGAGGTAATAAGTCATCTACAATCAAATCATAGTTTTTTCTTCCTAATTCTTTTAAATTCTCAATTGATAGGGCATCCAGTCTGAAAATACTATCTGTTTGATCATAGTTATCTGCAACATTTTCAAGTGATTTAATTACTCTTCCAATGTTTCCAAATTTAACTTTTTGTTTAATTGCCATTTTTTGCTTTAACCTTAGGTTCAAGATTGACTTCTTAAATTCTCGTTGTCCAGAAAAGGACAAAATTTATATAGTGAGAATTTGTTTTTATTATATGCAAACAGAAGTTTTAACAAAAATTGGGTTAACTCAAAGAGAATCTGAAGCATACTTAGCTTTGCTTAAATTAAAAGAAGCTTTAGTATCTGAAATTTCTAAGAAAACAAAAGAGAATAGAAGCCACCTTTATGATACATTGAAGTCTCTTATTGATAAAGGATTGGCGTCTTATGTTGTAAAAAATGGAAAGAAATATTTTAGATCCGCGCCTCCAGAAAAGTTGCTTGATTATATCCAGGAAAAACAAAAATTAATTGAAGAATCTTTGCCTGAATTACACGAATTGTATAAGCCCCAATTTAATCATCCTATTGTTGAAGTTTACGAGGGAAAAGAAGGAGTCAAGACTGTTTTAAAAGATGTTTTGAGAGAAAGAAAAGAATGGCTTTGCCTCGGGAGTACAGGAAAATCAGAAGAGTTAGTACCTTTTTTTCTAGAGCATTTTCACAAACAAAGAATAAAGCAAAAAATTCCTTTGAAAGTTATTTACAATGACGATGAGTACGGAAGAGAAAGGGGAAAGAAAATTTTTACACAAAAATTTTCCCAAGTAAGATATATGGAGAAAAGAAGTCCGACGACAACTTATATTTATGGAGAGAAAGTTGTTATAATAATTTGGGAAAAAGAGAAATTGGTTGCAGTAATGATTAAGGATTTTGACGTCGCGGAATCTTATAGAAGTTATTTTGAAGCTATGTGGAAAGTTGCTAAGAGACAGGGTTGAGATAAATTAGCTTCGTTTTGCGAAGTTATAAAGAACTTGAAATCAGATTTCATCATGATTTCTCGTTGGAAGATTAAGTTAATGTAGAAATATTTCTTTATGTATAGTTAGTGGTGATGATAATTTATGAATTTGGATTAGCGTAATAGATTAGTGGTTGTTGGATATCGCGAGGAACGAGCGTTAAATTTAAATCTCAAACACAACTTCTTTTCTACTTACGTTTATGACTCGAGTCTTCCCGATTTTTTCTTCAATTCCTGAAGCTTCATGAATATGTCCAAAGATTGCAAAGTCAGGTTGAGTATTTTCTATTATTTTTCTTATAGATGAACTTCCTGGAAATCCAGAGAATTCAGATTTTGTGTTTGATGGATGCATATGAGTAATAAGAATTTTTTTATTCATGTTTTTTATATAATTGTGGGCTTCCTCTAAATATAATTTGAAATCTTTTTCAGATAATGGATGTGATCCAAAATCAGCTCCACCAACTCCAAAAATTCCAACATCATTATGTTTTATTGCATATCCATGCATATTTTTTGTATTTGGATACATGTCAGTTAAGAAATCTATAGTTGTAGATGTTTCATGATTTCCATGGATTAATAATACTTTTCTATCTTTGTTATTTTCAATAAAAGGACCCACTATATTTTCTACTGATGATTCCATCCATGTTAAATCTCCTGCTAAAATAACAATATCAATTTTTTCCTTATCTGCTCTTTCAGCTAGTTTTCTTACTAATCTTTTATCTCCATGTATATCTGATATTGCAAGTATACGTGTTTTTTTTTCCATGGAATTTTAGGATTTGGACTATTGATAAATCTTTCTTTTTCATCTAAACGAGTAGTAAATAATATATCAACAATATTGTTGCGAAACATTTAAAAGGAACATACTATCTTGGATATATACATTAAAAAGTTAGTAAATAAATCTATGATAATGATGAAAGACAATTTCGACATTTTTTTTCGTAGGAAACCTGCTTTAATGTTGGTTTCTTTGAAGAAGAATACAAGAATGAGATATGGGAGTATTTTAGCTAAGGAAGTAGATTGCACTTACAGCCATGCTGTAAAAATATTGCAAACATTAGAGATTTTGGGATTAGTTGTTTTTCAAAAGAAGGGGCGAATTAAACTGATACAACTTACCAAGAAAGGTAATGAAGTTGCTGAAGCTATTGAAGACATTCAACAGCTAATAAAGTAAATAAACTTCAAATACTGCCCCTGAAAGATTCGTAAAGAGAGTGATATCTTTTTTCTTTTTTTTATTTGGGAAGTTTTTTAAAGTAATTCTATAATATTAACTTGTGGCTCCGTAGCTCAGTCTGGTTAGAGCACTAGACTCTTAATCTAGGTGTCGGGGGTTCAAATCCCTCCGGGGCCATTTCTTTCTGAACCCCCGCTTGAAGCGCATTCAAACGTTGCAGGAAGCAAGTTTGCATAGGGGTTCAAATCCCTCCGGGGCCATATTATGGAAAATCTTAAAACCCTATTAAATATATATTTTTCGATGAAAGATATTAATTTACTTTATCCTGAAGATACAAGTTATTTGAAATCAATTTGGGAGAAACATCCATTCTTTGATCCAAGTTTATATCAAATAAGAAAGAAAGATGTGGTTAATGCATTAGAAGAAGGGCCCAAAAGTGTTTATTTTATTAATCAAGTTAGAAATTCATTTATTCCTCTTAAAGATAACTCTGTTGTTCAGAAAAAATTTGTTGATGCGATGAATCGCGGTATAAATTCTATTAATCAATTACTTCGTCAATTTTTTGATAATGAAACTTATGAGTTTTTTAAAATAGAAAATATTGGTCTTCCATTTAATTTCTATTTATTTATGAAAGAAGCCAGAGACGATTTTATCTTATCTAGGAATGCAAAAAGACCTACAAATATAGATTATGTTAAATTTCTTAAATCTTATGATAAGCTTAGGGCATTTGGATTAGGATATAGGGTTTTAATGATTGATGAATCTCCTGAAGTTTTGAATGCTATTAGGCATCATCAACTTATTTTGAATTGGTTTGAGGAGCAGTTTGGTTTTATGAATAAGAGGAGTAGTGGAATAAATGAAGAAAACGTGTTGAATATATGGGATAGTAAATCGGGAGTTAATATATATGGGGGTGAGAAACCTATAAATTCAAGATTAAAAATATTGGACCATAAAGGCAAATTAAGTTATAGTTCTTTGATTATGAAAATGCTTTTGAAAGGACAATTTCCAGATTCAATGAATGATCATACAGGTATAGAATTTATTGTTGAAAATGATGAAGAAAGAGAAAAATTAATAAGATATTTTAGGAAGGAAATTAGGGCGATGGAAAGGTTGGAAAATTTTAAAATTATTAAATCAGGAGAATTAAGTGATAATATTCATTCCTCCATTGGTTATGATTCAGTTAAATTTATATTGAGGCCCCCAATTCCGACGCCAAATGCAAAAAGTTCTGATTTAACGGATTTGTCGTTTGAAAGAATACCTGTTGAAATTCAAATTTTGACGTTGGAAGGGCATAAGCAAAGAATGAATAATCCAGAAGTTGAACATAGGGCTTACAAAGAAAGGCAATTTATGAAATTTTTTCCTGCGTTATTTCCGAAGGAGATTTATTCTAATATTATGGAAAAGAATTAACCCCATGCCCTATAAACTTTTAATGTA
>Ga0209541_10009853_pt1 | contig 15361 bp, 18 predicted proteins | sample RifCSPlowO2_01_FD_184027 | JGI IMG/M metagenome (GOLD analysis project Ga0209541, IMG submission 184027) | Groundwater microbial communities from Rifle, Colorado - Rifle CSP2_plank lowO2_0.1 (SPAdes) (version 2) | ecosystem: Environmental > Aquatic > Deep subsurface > Groundwater | place...
AGAGATTATACAAAAAGAAAAAATTTAGGTGAAAAATGGAGAAGACCAAAAGGAATCGATAATAAACTAAGATTAAATATTAAAGGACACGGGAAAAAGATTTCACAAGGTTATAGATCAGCTAAGATAATAAGAGGGTTAAATCGAAGTGGACTAAAAGAAGTCTTAATCAACTCACCAAAGGATTTATTAAAAATAAAAGAAAATCAAATTCCTTTAATATCAAAAACAGTAGGTTCAAAAAAGAGAGTTGAAATAATAAAGAAAGCAAAAGAGTTGAATTTGCCTATTCAAAATATTAAGGACATTAACTCATTTTTAAAACAAATAGAAGAAAAAATAGTAAAGAAGAAAGAATTAAAGAAAAAACTACAAGATAAAAAGAAGAAATTTGTTGAAGAAGTAGAGAAAAAAACAAAAGAACCAAAAGAAAAACCAAAAGATAACGAAAAAGAAAGAATACTAAAAACAAAAGAACCCCAAAAACAAGGAATACCTGGGCAAGAAGTTAAGAAACCAACTAAACAACAAAAAAGAACAAAAATAATTGGTGAAGAAAAATGAGATTACAATCACAAAAAAGATTAGCAGCTACAATACTAAAAATAAGTCCGTATAGAGTGTGGATCGACCCAGAGAAATTGACAGAAGTAAAAGAAGCAATAACCAAAGAAGATATACGTTCTTTAATTAAGGATAAAATAATTAGGAAAAAGCCAAAAGTTGGTGTTTCAAGAGGGAGAGCAAGAAAAAAAGCAGTTCAGAAGAAAAAAGGAAGAAGGAAAGGAGCTGGATCAAGAAAGGGTAAAACCACTGCAAGATTACCAAGGAAAAAATCTTGGATTAACAAGATAAGAGCACAAAGAAAATTACTATATAATAAGGAAAAGAATGAAAGGTGGATTTTTTAGAAGTAGAAGACACTTAAAATTATATTTATCTAACAATAAATTGATCAAGGAAAAAAAATGAAAAGATTAACAAGGATACCATTCAAAAGAAAGAATCAGAAGAAAACAGATTATAAAAAGAGATTAAAGCTCTTAATAGCTAAAAAACCAAGAGTTGTTGTAAGAAAATCATTAAATAATATATTAGTACAAATCACAAAATTTTCTTTAGATGGGGATAAAATCGAAGTTTCAACAAATTCAAGAAATTTAGTGAAATTAGGGTGGAAATATCACAGAGGGAATGTACCTGCCGCATATTTAACAGGTTTACTTTGTGGTGTCAAAGCAAAACAAAAAAACATAAAAGAAGCAGTTTTGGATATAGGTATTTATCCTTCAATAAAGGGTTCTGTATTATACGCTTCTTTAAACGGATTAGTTGATGCAGGATTAAAAATAAACCATTCAAAAGAAATATTACCTAGTGAAGATAAAATATCCGGGAAACATATAACGGATTATGCTCGGTTTTTATTAAAAACAGATAAAGAAAAATATAAAAAACAATTTTCAAAATATATCAAAAATCAAATAAAACCAGAAGAGATACCAACGTCATTCCAGGAAGTTAAAAATTTAATCCTTAAAGGAGATAAAAAATGATAAAAAAAGATAACACTGAAGAAATTATAGAAAAAGAAATTACAAGAAAAGAAGAAGAGAAAAGAGTAATTGATACAACCAAAGAAGCATGGAAACCAAAAACTGAATTAGGTAAAAAAGTAAAATCCGGAGAAATAAAAAACATTGATGAAATACTTGATAAGGGTTTAAAAATTATGGAAGTTGAAATAATTGACATTCTTTTACCAAATCTAAAAACAGAATTATTAATGATTGGTCAATCAAAAGGTAAATTTGGTGGTGGTAAAAGAAGTATATGGAAACAAACACAAAAGAAAACTAAAGAAGGAAATAAACCAAAGTTTGCTACCATGGCCGTTGTAGGCAATTCTGATGGTTATGTTGGAATTGGCTATTCAAAATCGAGAGAAACAGTTCCAGCCAGAGAAAGAGCAACACGTAATGCTAAATTAAATTTAATTAAGGTAAGGAGAGGATGTGGTGAGTGGACTTGTGCGTGTAATAAATCACATTCAATCCCATTTAAAATCGAAGGTAAATGTGGCAGTATAAGATTAACTTTAAAACCAGCACCGCAGGGAGTTAATCTTTGTGTTGAAGAAGAATTAAAAAAAGTCCTAAGTTTAGCTGGAATAAGAGATATATATTCAAAAACAAAGGGACAAACAAGAACAAGAATTAATTTAGTAAAAGCTTGTTTTTTCGCTCTAAAAAGATTAAATACAACAAAAATAAAACCAGATGATATAAAGAAATTAAGGATTATTGAGGGTATAAATCAATGAATCAACAAAGATTGGTTGTTATAAGGATAAGAGGATTTGTAGATGTCAGAAAAACAGTAGAAGACACTATGAATATGCTCAGGTTATATAAAAAAAATACTTGCGTTATAATAAATACTTCACCGGCATGTATTGGAATGTTAAAAAAGATTAAAGATTATGTCACCTGGGGAGAGCTTGATAAAGAAACCCTTAAATTATTATTGCAACAACGAGGAAGGCTCCCAGGGAATAAACAATTAACTGAAGATTATCTAAAGCAAAAAACAAATTTAAATTTTGAAGGATTTGCAGATGAGTTTATGCAATTCAAAAAAGAATTGAATGATATTCCAGGATTAAAAAGATTTTTCAGACTTAAACCACCTGAAAAAGGTTTTGAAAAGAAAGGAATAAAAAAACAATACTCTCTTGGCGGAGTACTAGGTTACAGAAAAGGTAAAATAAATGAATTAATAAGGAAAATGTTGTAAAATGATAACTAAAAGAAAGAAGAATACACGGCAACGAGGATCTAAAACCCACGGTTGGGGAGCAAAGAAAAAACATAGGGGAGCAGGAAATCGTGGTGGAAGGGGAAAAGCAGGTACAGGAAAGCGAGCAGATCAAAAAAAACCAACAATCCTTAAAAAATACGGTAAATCTTATTTTGGTAAATTTGGTTTTAAAAAACCAAATAAAAATAATATAAAAGCAATAAACTTAGAATATCTTGAAAAGAATCTTGAGGAACTATTAAAAAATAAATTGATTAAACAAGAAAAAGACACCTTCATAATAAATTTAAAAGATCTAAGAATCAACAAATTATTGGGAAGCGGGAAAATAACCAGAAGATTTAAAATAATAGCAGAAAGATTCTCAAAAAATGCTAAAGAGAAAATAGAACAACTTGGTGGGGAAATCTCTAAAAAATAATGTCTATGTTTAGCAATCTTTTAGGAAATTTACCAGAAGTTAAAGCCCCAGAACAAAAAAGACTACCCTTTAATACAAAACTTAAATGGACTTTTATAATATTACTCTCTTTTTTTACTTTAGGAGTTATACCATTATTCGGTCTTGGTCAGAACGCACTATCTCAATTTGAAGCACTATCTATAATATTAGGAGCAAATTTTGGTTCGTTATTATCATTAGGTATAGGACCAATAGTTACTTCATCCATTGTATTACAACTTTTAACAGGTTCGGGTTTATTAAAACTTGATTTAACAACACACGAAGGAAAAAGAACCTTCCAGGGTTTACAAAAATCACTCTCGTTATTCTTTATTTTATTCGAAGCAATGATATATGTTTTACTAGGCGGTTTAGCACCAGCAGCAGTTTTACCACCAGCACAATATCGAATTATGCAATTAATATTAATCTTCCAATTGTGTGTTGGTGGAGTTTTAGTCTTATTTATGGACGAAGTAGTAAGTAAGTGGGGCTTTGGTTCAGGTATCTCTTTATTTATTGCTGCAGGGGTATCATCAAGTGTATTTGTGAGAGCACTATCACCATTAAATCAATTGGGTCACTGGGCCTTTGGTTCAGGTCAACCACCGGTTGGTAAGGTATGGGTTTTAATCCAATCTTTAACAACAGGAAATGTTTCAACAGCTTTATTAGCATTTTTTGCAATATTTTTTACAATAATGGTTTTTGCAATGGCAGTTTATGCACAATCAATGAAAGTAGAGATTCCACTTTCATTCGGAAGAATTCGTGGACACGGAATAAGATGGCCTTTAAATTTTATTTATACTTCTAATATTCCAGTAATACTAGTTGCAGCATTAATAGCTAACCTACAATTAGCAGCAAGATTATTATCTAACGCTGGTTACAATTTCTTAGGAACTTTTAGTGGTAATACTCCAACATCAGGTATAGTCACTTGGTTATTTGCTCCTAATATTCCAGAAGCAATAGTTACGGGTTTATTTAATTTTTCAACAATATTACACGCATTAGCTTATACAATTTTTATGATGCTCGGAGCAGTTCTCTTTTCCATATTCTGGGTTCAAACAGCAGGTATGGATTCAAAAACTCAAGCCAGACAAATAATGTCTTCTGGACTTCAAATTCCGGGTTTTAGAAGGGATGAAAGAGTTTTAGAAACTATTTTAAATCGTTACATAAATCCATTAACTGTTATGGGTGCTTTAGCAGTAGGATTCTTAGCAGCATCTGCAGATTTCCTGGGTGCTTTAACATCAGGAACAGGTATTTTATTAACAGTTATGATCATTTATAAATTATATGAAGAAATAGCGCATCAACACATGGTTGATATGCATCCAGCACTAAAAAGAGTTATGAAGGTATAAGATGGTATTAAATTCATTTTTCAATAAAATTTTTGGATTTTTAGTTAGTTGGAATCCTTTATGGGCTTTGATAATAATATCTCTTATTTTAACTTTTATTGTTACAATAATCTATAAATTATTTACAAACCAAAAAGAGATGAAAAGTTTAAAAGAAGAATTAACTGCAATTCAAAAAGAATTAAAAGGTTCAAAAGAAGACCCAAAACAAGCAATAGAAATTCAAAAGAGGTTAATGGAAAAGAATATGAAGTATATGATGAAATCATTTAAACCAATGTTAATAACTTTTATACCATTAATTATAATCTTAGGTTGGTTAAAAACCACATATCAAACTATCCAATTACCTTTAGGTTGGATATGGATCTATTTAATATCATCAGTAATATTTAATATCATACTAAGGAAATTACTTAAAATATATTAAAATGCCACAAGGAAAATACAAATCACGGACATTTAGAAAAGTATTTGTAAAAGTACCTGGTGGAAAAACAAAAGTTCATCATAAAAGAAGAAAACCAGCTAAAGCAAAATGTGCTAATTGCAATACACTATTAAAAGGCGTACCTAGGGAACTACCGTATAAAATGAAGAGTTTACCAAAAACGAAAAAAAGACCGCAAAGGCCATACGGCGGAGTTTTATGTTCAAAATGTACTAAACAAAAACTAAAAGAGATTATAAGAAAATGATAGAAATAGGAAGACTATGTATTAAATTAAACGGAAGAGATTCAGGAAAAGAGTGTATAGTAATTGATTTAATAGATAAAAATCATGTTTTAATAGATGGTAATACCAGAAGGAGAAGGTGTAATATTGCCCATTTAGAACCATTAGATAAAGTTTTTAAAATACAAAAAGGCGCTACAACAAAAGAGATATGTGATATTTTTAAATTAGAAAAAATTAAGATAACTAAAATAGAATCAAAGAAAAAAGAAAAGAAAAATGAAAAGCCCACAAAAAAAAGAAAACACAATGAAAAATCAAGCGGAAATACAAGAAAAATACCTAGAACTAAAGTTCCTAGAACAAAAGATAAACCAAGTAAATGAACAGATTTTAGAATTAGAAAAACAATCTTTAACTTTTAACTTGTTAAGTGAAAATCTAGAAGATATTCAAAAAACAAAAACAGGAGAAAAAATTTTTGTTCCACTAGGTTCTGGCCTATTTATTGAATCACAATTAAAAGACAACAAAGAAGTGCTTATCAATATTGGTTCAGATGTATTTATAAAAAAAGATATCTCAGAAGCAAGAATTTTTATAAAAGAACAAATAGGTCAAATAGAATCAACAATAAATATCATAGATAAAACTCTCCAAAAACTCGTTTTAGAAAGTCAAAAATTACAATCAGAATTAAAAGAATTAGTGTACGAAATACAATAATACTTATATTTTCCTTCTTATTCTTATTATTATGAACTCAATTTTGGAATTTTATTCTAGAAAGGATATCCAAAGGCAGATTCTTTTAGCAGCTAAAGATAGAGAGATTGCTGTTAAATACGGAGATAGAGGTTTTGGAAAAAGACCAGACATTGTTCAATACGACTTAGACATTTTAGAGTTAGTAAAACAGGGTGCTACCTCTTTTCACATCTCTGAGGAAATATGGGAAGATCCATTAAACCTTACATCCGGAATGACAAAAAAACAACTAGATTCCTTAAGAAAGGGTTGGGATTTAGTTTTAGATATTGATAGTAAAGAATTCGAATACTCTAAAATGTTAGCTTCTCTACTAATAAACGCATTAAAATTTCACGGAATTAATCACATCTCTTTAAAATTTTCAGGTAATGCTGGCTTTCATATCGGGATACCATCAAAGTCATTCCCAAAAGAAATAAATAATATCAAAACAAATACACTGTTTCCAGAAGCAGCTAGGGTAATAGCAATGTACCTTAGAGATATAATCAAAGAACCATTAACACAAAAATTACTTTCATATGATTCTATAGCAGAAATAACAAAAAAAATAAGTAAATCCGAGAACGACTTAAGGGAAAAAATATGTAATAAATGTAAATCTGTTGCAGAACCCATCAAAATAAAGAAATACGTATGTGAAAATTGTTCTAGAGAAGAAACCGCAGAAGCAGAGATACTGGTTTGTTTAGACTGCAAAGAAAAGATGACAAGGAAAGATATAGAAATTTATACTTGTCGAAATTGCGGACAATTAAATAAAAATGAACTAAAAGAAATCGAACTTTTTAACCCATTTGCAGTATTAGATATAGACACCATTCTGATTTCTAATAGACATTTATTCAGATCGCCATATTCTTTTAATGAGAAATCAAATTTGATATCTGTCCCATTAAATCTTTCAGATTTAAACTATTTCAAAAGAGAAGATGCTTCACCAGACAAAGTCAAAATAGGACCCATTTTTCTAGATGATTCTAAAATAAAAATTCCAGAAGCCTCACATCTAATAATTCAAGCATTTGATTGGTACACTAAAACTCAAAGAATGGAAATTAAATCAGAAGAAAATAAAACAAAAGAAAGTTATTTAACTATAAACACAAAAATAGGATCTAACTATTTCCCACCATGTATAAAACTAATAAAAAACGGCTTAAAAGATGGAAAAAAAAGATCATTATTCATTTTAATCAATTTTCTAAAAACATGCAATTATAATGAAAAAGAATTAGAAGAATATATTCTAGACTGGAACAAAAGTAACGAAGAACCGTTAAAAGAAGGGTATATAAAAACACAATTAAGTTGGCACAAAAAACAAAAACAAAATATACTGCCCCCTAATTGTTTAAATAAATTGTATTATGTAGATATTGGTGTTTGTAAACCAGATAATTTTTGTAAATTCATTAAAAATCCAACTCAATACTCAATAAAGAAATACAATTTAGACGCAAAACTAAGAAAAAGTTAATTTAACTCAAGAGTTTCTAACACACGTCTAAAATTCTTTTCACTAAAATTACTTTTATAAACTTTTAATTTTTCAATTATTTCTTCTTTATTGATATTAAAACCCCTACTTACCAATAATTTACTCATTTCATTAGAAATTAAAAACTGACAAAACTGACTAACATTCTTTGGTTTTTTACTTTTTTTACACCGTTCAAAATCAATCATTTTAACTTTATTACCAATAACAAATATGTGTTTAAAGGGGCGATGTAACTCCTTTTTGTTAACCTTCAATTTATCAAGGATCCTTAATTCAAAAAATAGTTTTTTTAAAATAATCTTTATTTTCTCTCTATCACTTACCTTTAGAAAATTAATTAATAATTGGCCATCAACAAATTCATAAACAATATACTGTTCATCACAAAAAAGAAGTTTGGGTCCAATATCATATTTATTTAAAATTTTTAACCATACTACCTCATTCTTAATTTTGCCCTTTACACTACCTTCAATCTTTATAGCCACTTTTTTATTCTTGTATCTACCTTTATAAACAATAGACCTATGACCCTTAGCAAATCTCTCTATATCTGTTATACCACACTGCGTTAATTTTTTTGATATATCCATAAATCATAAGTAATAGAAAAACATTTAAATAACTTATTGCATTTATTTAAATAACTTTATAAAAAGAGGGAGTCTTAATGATTAATAAAAAAGCATTTTTATTGCTATCTTTTTTGTTTATTTTACCATTTAGTTTTAATGCCTTTTTACAATCTCCTATATTCAATTTACAATCTCCTATATTCAAATTACAAATAATTATACCAGATTCAAATGAAGACTTAACATGTATTATTTACTATGAGACGACAAACAGAAGTGTTGGTAATTTAACTACAAGCTTAACAAATGGAAAAACAGCAATAAACAACCCGCCTTGGTATAATTCTGAAGTTCAACATATTGGTTTAGTAATACTGTGTCCACCATATTATGGTGATTCTATCATAGTTTCTTCGATAAAATCAGAAGAAGGCACAAGTAAGTTTACTGTTCAAAACATTCATAATCCGGAAATTGTAGATATAGATAATGACGATGTATTAGATCTCAAAGAAGACGAAACATCCATATTAGATAATTGTTTATTTGTGTATAACCCGGAACAAAGCGATTGCGATACCGATAATATCGGAGATGTTTGTGATCAAAATTCACCTTGTTCTCTTGATTCAGATTCAGACGAAATTTTTGATAATGTAGACGCATGTAGATTAACACCAACTTTTGAGAAAGATCAAATTTATACTCAGATGGATTCTGAATGGTACGGTTGTAGTCCAAGTGAGAGAGATTTAGATGAAGATACTGTTTGTGATGGACCATTAGATTTAACTCAGAATTATAACGATCCAGGTAATTTAAAATGTTCTCCAGGACCGGATTTTTGTCCTGGTGTTACTGGAAATTATTGTAAAGGTTGTCCTAATTTTTGTGAATCGCCAGCAGGAAAAACAGCTTGTACCACCATTGATTGTGATACTACAAATGAATTAGAACCACCTACTTGTAATCAATTATCCAATTCTCCATGCGGAACAAACAAGTGTACACTAAAAGACAATTATTGTACTGAAGGAAACGATGGTTTTTACTATTGTACTCCTCCAACACAAGAACAAATATGTGTCTCAAATGAAAACAATCAACACGGATATTGTATGGATACAGAATGTTTAGTGCCAGATGAAAAATTTGATCTTTTTTGTAGGAAAGAACAAGAATGTGTAAATGATAATGACAATGATGGCGTTTCAAATATTTTAGATTGTAACCCGAACAATAATACAATAGGTAAATGTATAGGGTGTTCTGTTTGTTCTGAACAAGAGTGTGTTCCATCAGACTCTCTTTGTGAACAAACTATTTGTACTAACGGTTGTGGTGTTGGAGATTTAATTGAGTTTAATATTACTTATACAGGCACTTCTATTTTTAACCAAGAGATTAATTTACCAAATACCTGTTCAATATCAAATAATAATCTTGGAGTTTGTTCACACCAAGAATGTCAAATACAAACAAAAATCTACAGTAAAACATGTGATCCAGATTGGGATAATGATGAAATTTGTAATGGAAATATTTCTATACCCAACGTTTGTTCAATAAGTCCAACAGGTAAAGACGAATGCCCAGAATTAGCAGGTTCAAATTCAGTAATCGGATGTCCAGATGTAGACAACGATGGAGTTCACGATGGTATAGATGTTTGTCCTTATACTTATTCTCCTTCATATGTTGACTATAACGAATACCCTTCTTGTAAATTATTAGATAATGGTTGCATATCTAATGATACGGATAAAGACGGCGTTTGTGATGAATTAGAAAAGAAAGAATGTATAAAATCCTATCCCGGTTGCAATTACATAAATGACGGTGTTAATAATCTTGGTTGCATTTTAGATACAGATTCAGATAAAGTTTGTAATCCATTAGACAAATGCAATAATACACTATCTTCTTGTGATATAGATGACCAAGGCTGTCCTCTTTGTAGTAATACTTCATGTTTTGATCCAATATGTGGTAGTATTACAAAATGTGAATCAAATAATGAAACAATATGTAATGCATATCAAGACTGTTACTGGAATAATTCTACTTGTACTCAATGTGGAATTTCTACTTTATGTAGCTCTTATTTAACACAAGAAACATGTAAACAGGATTCATGTTCAGTACGTAATTGTATATGGTTTAATGAACAGTGCATACAAAGATCTACAGATGAAGATGAATGTGAATTTGATCGTGAGTGTAAAACTGATGAAATATGTAAAGATGGAAAATGTACATCTCTATCTTGTATTGAAGATCAAGTATGTAATCTAGATGAAACATGTGATTGCATAGATTGTATAGAAGACGAAAAATGCGCTTCTAAAGATTATGATAATGACGGCTATAAAAATTCAGATGAGCTTATAGCAGGAACAGATCCAACTAGTAAAGCAGATTACCCAAAAACAACAACACCATCAATACCAACAACAAAAACAGAAGAAAAAACACCAAAGAAAAAGTCTAGTGGACTATGGTGGAAAGTGTTATTATTCTTAGTTCTATTATTTGCGGTATTATTCTTCCTTAATAAAAAAGGCATTCTTAAATTAAAAGGTAAAAAGAAAGAACCACAACAATTTCAAGCACCACCAATGAGACCTATAGGATTTCCACCACCAAGAGTACCAAGTTTTCCACAACAGCGTTATCCATCTAGATTCCCACAAAGACAAACAACACAATTAACACCAGCTAAATTAGGTTTATTAAACAAAATAAAACAATCATTTGGAAATCTTAAAAAAGTATCAAAAAAGAAATAATCATTTTTTTTCAAGTTGCCTTTTTAGTAAAATATTCTCAGCACTCAAATTCTTAGTTACCATATCATAATTATGTAATTTGGCCAGCAAATCATTTAATAATTCATTAACATCACCCATACCAATATCTATTTTTTCAGGTTCTAAAATTTCTATAACAGAAGGCATATAATCAAAAGAGAAACCGATTAAATCATATAAATTATTAAATTCCAATTCAAGTTCAGCAAAAGTACTCCAAAGCCCTTTAACTTCAGTAGCCTCATAACTCTTACCATTTAATAATTTAATATCCTTTTCTTCAGTTTCTATTTTTTTAACAACTTTATTTATAATTTCTTCTACATGTTCCTTAGGACTTCCTAAAATTTCTATAATTACTCTTACTTTTATCATAAGAATAACCTTATACAATAATTATTTAAGCTTTTCCTTAAACCATCACTCATTTCCAGGTTTACAAACACTGCAAGGTTTATAACCTTTATTTTCAGCTTCTTCCTTATTATTAAAACAAACTAAGTTTTCTGATTTTATTCTTTTAGCCCAAATACACGAAGGTATATGATATTTATCCGAATTTTTGCTTCCAACATATTTACACTCATCTTCACTTTTTACTTCTTTACTATCATTTATCAGTTCTTTAATATTTTCTTTTATTTCCTCATCTTGTGAATCCTGGATTGGTAAAATTTTTTCTCCTTTAGGACACAAATTTAAATCGCTAACAATAATAGAACTATCCGGACAAACATAATAAGAGGTCTGTTCCTTTAAATCACTATTAACATTATTTTTTACCCCACAACCACCAATAAAAATTAAAACAAATATAAGTGAAACTATTATTCTTCTCATTTCTTAATTTACTTCCATACTCCTTCAATTAAATTCCCACACTCGCACGCTCCTTTTTTTAATTTATTTTTCCTTATACTAAAGCCAATCCTTTCTATTACTATTTTTTTACATTTTTTACAATAAGTGTTTTCATCTTTTAATGTACTTATATTACCTATGTAAACATAATCCAAATATTTTTCAGCAATTTCTTTTGCTTTTTTCAGAGTTTCTAAGGTAGTTATACTGACATTCTCCATTAAATAATTCGGGAAAAATCTTGAAAAATGCAATGGCACACTTTTTCCTAAATTTTCCTTTATCCACTCACACATTTTTTCTATTTCTTTTAAGTCATCATTTCTACCAGGAATTATTAGGTTAGTTATTTCCAGCCACTTTTTCTTTAAAATCTTCAAACTTCTTAAAACTGGTTCTAATTCACCACCAACTTCTTTGTAAAACTCTTCATTAAAACTCTTTAAATCAATATTAGCACCATCTATAAACATAGCTAATCTTTTTAATGGTTCTTCGTTGATATAACCATTACTTACAATAATATTTTTCAAACCTTTTTTCTTGGCTATTTTAGCAGTATCAATAACATATTCGTAAAAAACAGTTGGTTCATTATATGTGTAAGCTATTGTTTTACAATCATTTTTAATAGCTTGCTCTACAACTTTTTCAGGCTCTAAATTTATACTTTTTACTTTTTCAGGTTCTACTTGTGATGTTGTGTAATTCTGACAAAATAAACATTTAAGGTTGCAACCAGCAGTTCCAACAGAAAAAGTTTTGGAACCAGGCAAAAAATGAAATAATGGTTTTTTCTCAACAGGATCGATTGCAACAGAACACGGTTTAGAATAAACTAAACTGTATAATTTACCACTTTTATTCTCCCTTACCTTACACTCGCCTTTGTTTCTCTCTTTAATAACACAAAAATGAGGACACAAAGTACACTGAACGTTATTATTCTTCAATTTTTTGTAGTATAAGGTTTCTTTCATGCAATTTATAAATAAAATAAAGAATTTAAAGGTTTTTATTCAAATTTAATACTATCATATTTTGTTCTACACTCTACTGTCTTTTCTTCAGGATCTGGTCTATCACCTATTTGAACACATTTTTTATCCATTAAACTACCCTTTGGAGAACTTTCTGTTACACCCGTTTGTTCTACAGGAATATATACAGGCAACCAAGCATTTCCAGAACCGTGTCTTGCTTCTCCTTTGTCGTATTTAACTATAATTGCATAATATTTAGTTACTTTCGTTGCTTCACCGCTTCCTTTGGTTATATCAAATGTCGCAAGTGTTCCTTTCTCAGGATCTCTACTCTCCCAAACACTCAAGATAGGATAACTTCCACTTCCTTCTTTTTCATCTGTAAAAGTTATTTTACGCCCATTTAATTCATTAAAACTTAAACCATTTTGTATATCTTCAATACCACTAGTGACTTCTCCACCTTCAATGGTAGTACTAACCTCACCACCCTCTTTAGGTTCACCAACATCTCCACCCGGTTCTTGCCTGTATATAACAAAACTATCTATTGGATTTCCTTGTGTATCTTTAACAACAAACAAAATTCTGTCTTTATCTAAACTATAACCAACAACATAATGATTGTTTGCAATACTAACCATAATAAAATTACTATCTCCAGCATCCTTATGCAAAGGAGCTCCACCACCTCCAGTAACAATATAAGTGGTTCCTTCAACACCTTTTAAAGCACTATAATATTCTGCATAGTCTAAAACATCTTTACCACCAATATGACTAGAAACAGAAGCCAGAGTAGGTCTATAGTTAGGGGAAATAGCAGCTATACCATCATCTTGTAAATTCATATTTTTAAGAATATCGATTATACTATCTTCATTACTTTTTAAGTCTGTTAGTACTCTTTGACCCAAATTTGTTAAATCCGTAGATACTTCACCATCTTTAATTGGGAATGTCCTAACATAAGTATGATAATCACCATTAAAAACAACATCAACATTATACTTTTCAAAAATATTACCAGAACCTTCTCCACCACCACCAATAGTACTACTGTCTCCACCACCACTACTTCCTCCACCTCCACCGCCACAACCACACCCCGCTATTAATATAGGGATACTAATTAAAAAAATAAAATACAAAATATTCCTATTAATTTTATTTTTAATCATCCTATCTTTTCTTCTGTTTTTGTGGGTACTTCTTCTTGGGCAACTTCTATTACTTGAGGATTATCCCTCCAAACCAAAAATCTTCCATCATCACCCCTAATAAGTTCGCCCTCCTTGTTACCTATTCTATCTTCGAAAGGTTTATGGAGAAATACAAATATAAAGTCTATTTTACCATCTTTTTTCAATTGGTTGGCTTTTTTCAATTCTTCTTCCAACCAGTTTTGTTGATCTTTATCTCCATCTAAATTATGAGCATTGCCATCTTTATCACCAGCTCTATTCAAAACTATCAAATAAATATTCTCTTCTTGTGTAGAAAAATAAGTAGATGGATTTGCATTCATTTTAGCATGTTCATCCATTTTAGGTAAACTTTTCATAGTTTCAAAGAAATTTCCATCCCCACCACCATCACCATATTCATGATTCCCAATAGCAACATAATATTTATCTTTAATAGAATTTACAATATTAAGAAATTCATCCCAACTTGTTCCATCCCCAACAATATCACCCGTATTAACAACAAAACCGGGGTTTTCTTTTACTATTTTACTAACTATATTTGTATGTATATCATTACCAGTTCTGCTATCACCATAAACAACAAAAGAAAAAGGTGCTTTAAAATTTAAACCACTTTTATCTTTTTCAGATCCATCAGGATTAACCAATCCTCTGCTTATACCAAATGAAATTAAACATTCATCAAATAATTTCCCCTCTCTAAAAACTTGTTCACAAGAACACCCAACAAAATCTTTATACCTTTCCCATTCATTTTCGCCCATTGAATCTAATTTTCTCTCGAGTACAGCTACATTGTCTGTTGTTCCAGGACAGTTATCAGAATCATCTGGAACACTATCTTTATCAGTATCTACAGAATTACTATCAACACTATACCCAGTAGCACCAAAATCATTGGCTAATTTGTTACCATAAGTTAACATTAATAAACTAAGAAAAACAGCCAATAGTAAATACTCTATATTTCTACTACCCTTTTTTACCATACAACTAAAAATTAAGATTTTTACTATTTAAACTTTACTCTTATTCTTCGTGAATATTTTTTTCAAAAAGGTTCTTATAACACACATTCTCCACTAACAGCAACATTCTTAACAGAAAACTGTAACCTATAAGAAGCAGTATCATAAGCATGATAAGTGCTATAATCAATAAATTGCACTATTTTACTGTTTGGATCGTTTAAATCATCATTTTTCAAATAAACAGCAGTCAAACCATTTTTATTATACATATCACAACCCTCTTCAATATGGTAACCAAGCGGATAATTTCTTATACTATTCACTAAAGTAACAGCACTCTCATACAAAACCCCA
>Ga0209541_10009854_pt1 | contig 15360 bp, 21 predicted proteins | sample RifCSPlowO2_01_FD_184027 | JGI IMG/M metagenome (GOLD analysis project Ga0209541, IMG submission 184027) | Groundwater microbial communities from Rifle, Colorado - Rifle CSP2_plank lowO2_0.1 (SPAdes) (version 2) | ecosystem: Environmental > Aquatic > Deep subsurface > Groundwater | place...
ATTTGAATCTGACTCACCCATTCCTATCAATGCTACTCCCCCTCCAACCATTATGGTTTTCACATCAGCAAAATCAAGATTTACCAGTCCGGGCTTTGTTATCAGCTCAGTCATTCCCTTTACAGCATTTGTCAGTATCTCATCAGCAACCTTGAATGCAGTATGCAACGGCAATTCAGGCGCAAGCTCAAGCAATTTATCATTAGGAATTAATATCAATGTATCGACGCATGATTCAAGCTTTTCCAATCCTATTAATGCATTCTCCCATCTCTTCTGCCCTTCAATGCTAAAAGGCAATGTAACAATCGCTATTGTCAATGCCCCCTGCTTTTTTGCGAGCTCGGCAACAACTGGGGCAGCACCTGTTCCTGTTCCTCCCCCTAACCCGCAGGTAATAAAAACCATATCTGCTCCTGCCAGCTTCTGCTTTATCTCGTGCTCTGATTCCCTTGCCGCCTCTTCACCAACCCTTGGATTGCTTCCCGCGCCAAGTCCCAGTGTCAGCTCTTTCCCGATAAGTATTTTCGCGTCAGCATTTGTATATAATAAATCCTGGGCATCTGTATTAATCGCGATGAAGTTTGCCCCTTTTATCCCAATCTCGCGCATCCTGCTTAATGTATTTCCCCCGCCTCCCCCAACGCCAAAAACCTTTACCTTTGCCTTTTGCTTGGAAAGAAGCTCTTCAAGCTCTTTGTCAATTTCCTTGACCTCTTCGGTCAATTCGCGCACATCTTTTTCTGTAATCTCTGCCATTTTAGTAAAAAGAGCGAGTATTATATAAAGCTTTTTATCTCTGACATTGTATAATTTGCGGGACTTTTAATAATCTTCATGTCAGAAATGCCCGCATTTCTGAGCATCCTAAAATCCTTTTTATGAAGTAAGGATTTTTTGATCTGAATATCACTTATAAAAGTCCCGACTATCTGACAGAGCCGTTAGACGCAACTTTTAAATAATAACACTCTCTCTTCTTTTTATGCTAAGGGGAAAAATATTCTGGCTATTTTTAATAGCCCTGATGCTTATAAGCACAAGCAGAGCAATGCCTGTAATAAATGAGGCAATGCCAAATCCCGCAAGCGACTGGAATTCTAATGGGATAAATGAGACATATAGTGATGAGTGGATAGAGATTTACAGCGATTCCGGCATCTCTTTGGACAACTGGATTCTTGGCGACAAGGTGAAGAATTATACCTTTCACAATACGACTATATGCCAAGATTGTTTTCTTGTTTTATACGGCAACCAAATGCCAATACAGCTGAATAATGACAATGAGGCGGTATTCTTGTATAATGAAAATGGGACACTTGTTGACAAGTTCAGTTACACATCCTCATCAAAGGATATTTCTGTTTGCAGGTGTTCTGGCTCATTAAAAACCTGCAATACCCAGACACCCAATTCTCCCAATGCCTGCCCTGTGAACCAGACACCGCCGCAGAACCCCGGCACAATAGCATTCAGTTACCCTAGTCTTGCATTCAATAATGGCACAATATTCAAGGCAAATGTTACATTTGCGAATTTCCCCCCTGCAATGTATGACATAAAGATTGAGATAAAAAATCAGACAGCAAATATTGCAAAAATACTTGACAATAATGACTGGGTTTCATCATATTATTATCTTGAAAATAAGATCAATACTTCAGAAATGAATGATTACCAGTTCAGCATGAAAATAGACTCAGATTTTACAGGCAATGCAACAGTCCAGCTGAAAATAAGGAACAGCACATCATTGCTTGAATCAAATATTGACAACATGACAATAGCTAGGGGGGCAATAGAGACGCAATCTCCAAGCCCGCAGCAAACAATCAGTTACACTGGTGATGATTCCTCTCTCTTGATTGCTGATTCCCCTTTAAGAGCATCTTTTGGCGAGACGATAAATGTTGATATAAATGCATACAGGGGCAATACTGCAAAATATGCAATTTATCTCTACATAAGGAAAGGCGGGGATATAATGAGCGAGAAGGTATCACTTCATCTTGATAATAAATTCAAGAGTTATTCATTTACCGCGCCATTGAAAATAAAGCCGAATTGCAATGCTGAATATGATGAAGGCAGTTATGACATTGTGCTCGAGGGGATGGACAAGCTTGTATTGAAAGAAATAACACTGAAGGGCAATGCAGAATGCGAATCAGAGGAATTGACAAGAAAGGGCACAGTAAACTACAAGACAGATTTTCCCGATGAGGTGCAGGCAGGCAGCGAGTTTATAGTTTCTGTAAAGATATACAACAACCAGAACAAGAGGCAGCAGTTCAGTGTCTGGAGTTATGTTTACAAGGACAATAAATGTTATTCATGCGACAATAAAACAAGAGAGGGCAATGCAGAGCAGGCAATAATAGAGAGCGATGAATCAGCAACGCTCTTCCTGAAAAATACCGCAACAAAGTCAGCTGATGGCGAATACAAACTGAAGGTAAAGGTTCTCAGGGAGGGTTATGAAACAGCCAAGGATTTCACATTTGACATATTCATCAAGGCTGCCCCTCTTCCTGTGCAGATTATTGCTCAAGAGAACAATGCAAATGCCGAAAGTATTTTAAATAAGGAACAATTTTTGAATGAGTCACAGGGAAAAATAACTGGAAAGGTTATTTATAAAGCTGGTGAAAAATCCCCAATCACAACATGGCTTTTATTCCTGCTGTTAGGCGTTTTGCTCCTGCTTTATTTTGTGGCAAGAAGGCAGAGATACCGAAGAGGGGCAGACGACTTTGATGAAACTGAAAAGGAAACAGGCGATTTTGATGACAGTGAAGAAGCAGAAGAGCAGGAAGAAGACAAATCAGAATATAATGCTGAAACGGGCGAAGAATCTGGAAAAGGTGATGAACCAGAGCGTTCCTATGCAAGAGAGATGGGGGAAGATGAATCAAGCGGGAATTTAAAAGAGGAAAGCAAGGAATTATATAAGGAAGATAAAGAGGATGAAAATTCATTTTAGTCCAAGATAAAATGGAGTTTGAAAAAAATGTCAAGGCAATGCTTGTAATAGAGATACTTGGGAAGCCTGCAGATTATGTTGAGCAGACACTTCATGGGTTGATTGACAGGCTGGGAACAGAGAAGAATGTTGAAATATTAAGCAAAAAGTTTTATGAGCCGAAGCCGGCAGAAACCCTTTTTGTGGCATTCTCTGAGGTTGAGATAGCAGTCCCTTCATTTTTCAGGCTTCTTGAGATATGCTTTTTATACATGCCCTCTTCTGTTGAGGTTACAGAGCCGGGAGATTTGAGATTTAATCTGAGCGATGCAAATCTGCTTGTCAACGGGCTTGTTACAAGGCTTCATCAATATGATGCAATAGCCAAGAAAATAACATTTGAGAATAATATACTGAAAAACCAGCTGCAGCAGCTGACATCAAATGCTGTTTCATTGCAGCAGCAAACTCCAGAAAAGATTAATAAAAAAGCGAAAGCAAAGCCAAAAAGCAGGGTGAAATCAAAACCGAAAAAGAAGAGATAAAGGTTTTGTCAAATAGTTGGGACTTTTATAAGTGATATTCAGATCAAAAAATCCTTACTTCATAAAAAGGATTTTAGGATGCTCAGAAATGCGGGCATTTCTGACATGAAGATTATTAAAAGTCCCGCAAATTATACAATGTCGTGTCTAACTCCATATGCCAGGAATCCTGCCCCCGCATGAACAAGCGCCTTTTTTCAGATTGTTCTGCAAAACAAAGAAGTCCTTTCTTTTTATCACTGCTTTCCCGCATTTGGGGCAGAATGTAGCTGAGCCTTCATCATCATCAATATTGCCTGTATAAACATATTTCAATCCTGCCTTTAATGCAATTTTCCTTGCCTTCTTCAGTATGGAATCGGGCGTTGGCGTTATGTCCTGCAATTTGTAAGTCGGATAAAAGGCGGAAAAATGCAGGGGGATATTAGCATCAAGCCTCTTAACCCATTCAGCAAGTCTCTTTGTCTCTTCTTCTTTGTCATTCAGGGTTGGGATGATGAGATTTGTTATCTCAACCCATACATTATTCTCGTGAAGTATTTCTATTGCCTTAAGAACAGGCTCTAATCTTCCATCACAAATTTCATTGTAAAACCCCTCTGAAAATGATTTCAAGTCGATATTTGCGCCGTCTATATATTTGCATAACTCCTTTAATGGCTCTGGATTTATGAAGCCGTTGCTTACAATCACATTCTTTATCCCCTGTTTTTTTGCAATTTTTGCCGTGTCAAGCATGTATTCATAAAAAACTGTCGGTTCTGTGTATGTATATGCAATTATCCCGCATTCAGACTCAATTGTCTTATCAACAACTTCTTGCGGCAATAGGGTTATATAAGGATAATACTCAAACTTTGTCTGCGAAATCTGCCAGTTCTGGCATTGCTTGCAATGAAGGTTGCATCCTATAGTTGCTACGCTCATTGCCTTTTCCCCAGGCATAAAATGATAAAGCGGCTTTTTCTCTATGGGGTCGCAGTCTGCCGAGCATGCCTTCCCATAAACAAGGCTGTAAAGAATTCCCTTCCTGTTCTCCTTAACTTCGCATTTACCCCTTTCGCCATCTTTTATAGTGCAGAAATGCGGGCATAACTGGCACTGCACTGCCTTATCTCTTAATGCCTTATAATAAGAGGCCTCCCTGATTTTTCCGTCTTCTTCCATTTAAAATTAAAGCGTATCAAGAATAAATATTTAACTGAATAAAGGATAATTGAATTTTTGCATTAAGATAAATTAAAATATAAAAGAAAAAAAAGAAAAAATAAAATTTTATTACGCTGCTTCTGTGCCTGTATTGGCCTTGACCTTTCTCCAGAACATTAACTTGCTTATCAAATTTGGCTTCTGTGCTGCTATCTCTTTTGCCTTCTGGACTGCAGGTCTTGCTTCTGCTCCTGTCTGAGCAGCTTGCTCTGCGCCTGTCTGTCCCGCTGCACCCTGCTTGACTGCTGAAACAACTGCCTTTGCCTTTCTCAAGTTAACGTTTGTTATAACCTTTGAATTGCTCGTTGCTGTAACGCTCCATGTTCCCACAAAATTGCCTGAAGTCAATGTCAAGGTTCCCTTCCATAATACTAATGAAGGATACTTTGTTGAATCAAGTGTCATTGTGCCAACTGATTTTGCAGATATATCTGAATCAGCTGAATCCTTTAATGCAGCAAGGTCTTCAGTTATAGGCAATACATAGAAGCTTACACTGGTGTTCGTGAATTCCTTTTTCAAAAGCTTAAAATTCGCGCCATTCGCGCCAAAGCCGACACGCAATCTTCCTGCTGCCTTTGCAATAACCTTGTCTGTTGCTAACTTTGCAATTTCTGCCGCAAGTTTAACAGGCTGTCCTTTATACTGCTCTCTCAAGCTCTTGAGCTTTGCAGGGTCAACAGAAACATATTTGCTGCTAACCCACAATGCGGCAATTCTCTTTGCTTCTGTGTTATCGCTCTTTACAACAAAACCATCTCCAACAGTTGCTCTTGCAACGCCAAGATATCTCTGCTGTGCTGCAGGAGCCTGTGTTGTCGGGGCAATTGCCTCTGTCTCGGTTGAAACTTCAGCTAATGTATCATCAGTTGCAACAGGCTGTACCGCCTCTGTCACTGCTGCGGTTGTCTCGACAGTCTCTATCGCTATAGAATCCTCAACTGTCACTGAATCGTCAGCCAATGCAAAAGCCATTGCAAATGTAGAAATAACAAGCAATGCAATAATGCCCAATGCTGTTTTCATATTAACCTCCTTTTTAGATTTTTTATTGATTTAGTGAATAAAACGGCGTATATAAATGCTATGAAATCTGGCTCTGTTAAATAGTCGGGACTTTGATAAGTAACATTCAGATAAAGATTATTAAAAGTCCCGCAAATCCGATAATGTCATGAAATCTTATCCGGCTTGCTTTCAGCCAAGTCCCAAAATCTCTTTCCCTTCTTCTTTGCTTCTTCGAGTGAAATTGCCAGACCGCTCTCTGTTTTCTCTAATTGCTGAGGTTTTAAAAAATACCACCCTGCATGATTAAATCGAACTGCAATGAACGGCTTTAACCCGAATATCTCGGAAAATATCAGGAACTCCTCAATCTGCTTTGGCTCAAGATACCTCTTTTTTGATTTGCAGCTTTTTACCTCAATCGCATATTTCTTATTGAACTTGCCGACAATCAAGTCACCGGAGGTTTCCTCCATCAAGCCAGAGCCGGCAATCCTGACGCACTTGAAACCCGCCTCGCAGAAAAGATGATATAATTCGCGCTCAGCAGCAGCCCCTTTTTCCTTGTTGCCCATAAGCATATACAAAAGGCTTAATTTTTAAATCTTGCCAAAAACCCAAAATCGATAGCTTTTAAAACCCTTTTTTCCTTGCTTTTTTGGAGGATTTTATAAATGAAAAAGAAAGACACGGAAGAAACTTCAGTTGAAGAGGCCGAAGAAGAATCTTTGGACGAAGAGAATGAAGACACTCTTGACGGCGAAGAAAGTGCAGAGACTACTGAAAGCAGTGAAGCGCCAAGCGAGCCACAGAGAGAGATGCACACTATAAAGTGCTCAGAGTGCGGAAAAGACGCTGAAGTTCCATTTAAGCCAATTGAAGGCAGGCCTGTTTATTGCAGGGATTGCTTTATGAAGCACAGGAAGCCCAGAAGAAGTTTTGGTTACAACAATAACAGAAGGTATTAGTTATAATAAAATCTACACAATTTAGATTTTTAGCTAAGAATTCTTGTTAGGAACTTTGGAAGGCCAAGAAATTTTTTATTTTTGTTTTTTTAATTTATTTTTATTCTTGAGTAATTGAGATACCACCTACATCAAAAAATCTCCAAGCATATTCTGCCGAGTTTAAAGCTGTCTATATTCCTTTTTCGTTCATCCCACTTTTCTTGGGTTGTTGCTATGATATATGCAATGGGCTCTATATCGTTGCAGATTAATTTTTCAAGCTGCGATTCGTTTAAACCATCAAGAAGGGGTAAAATTGCCTTAGAATTTTTTTCTCGGACAAACTCTGCTAGGCTATTTTCCTCGTAACAAAATTGCTCAAGAATGTGCTTGTATGGCGCTTCCCTGTCTTTGATTTGATTTGCTGTTTCTCTTAATTCATCAATATATTTTATGTCTGCTGCAATCTTGGGATATGCGTGCAGTGTAAGAAATTTGATTAATTCTTGTTTTTGCTCTTCTTTCATAATAGAATAGTGATAGAAAAGGATAAAAATTTTATTACTATATATCCTTGCCTTGGAGCGTTTTTCTGCTGTTTGCCTTTGCTCTCTGGACGGCCTCTTTTATGACTTGCTCTATCTTCCTGTTTAAGGCTGATGGAACATCACCCGCTATGTTGATTTTCTTTGCAACTTTCTTTATATTGCTCACAACAATAAGCTTTACCATCGCATTGAATAAAGTTTAATCTATTCATTCAGATTCATACAGGCAAAAAGCCGAATTTATTTATTGCCGACAATTCTGCAGACTGTTGTTCCGCATACGGGGCATTTCCCTTTTTTCATTTTTATGCCCTTTGCATTGACTGCATCCTGCTCTTCCTTCATTGTAACGGACTTTTTGCACTTAACGCAATAACCTTCTGTCATTTTATTTTACCTTTTTGTATTCCTTTAACCTAAACTGCTTTTATAAACCTTCTCATTTCCCTTACAAATTCAGTTCATTTCTTCTTTTTCTTTTTTGGCTTACAGCATCCGCACATTTTTTTCTTTCCTCCTTTTTTAAAAACATATTCTAGATGTTCTGTTTCATAAATGGAAATAGTATAACATCCCTTATTGATTCTGAATCTGTAAGAAGCATTACAATCCTGTCTATCCCTATGCCCAAGCCGCCTGTAGGGGGCATACCCTGTTCAATTGCGTTAACAAAATCCTCATCGTAAGGATTTGCCTCCTCGTCTCCTGCCCTCAACAACTTTGCCTGCTCTTCCAATAATTTCTTCTGGAGCTGCGGGTCATTCAATTCAGAATATGCATTTCCTATCTCCCATCCGTTGATATACGGCTCAAATCTTTCTATTAACTCAGGATTTTTTCTATGAGCCTTGCACAAAGGAGAGGTTTCTTTCGGAAAATCAGTAACAAAAGTAGGCTGTATAAGATTCTTCTCACAAGTCTCTTTGAATATCTCTGCGATTAGCAGCCCTCTTGAAAGCTTTGAAGCATCTTTTACCTTAAGCTTTTCAGCTTCCTTCCTTACCCCAGAATCACTCATTTTTTCAACATCAATCTTTGCGTATTTCTTTATTGCATCATACATTGTTATCCTCTGCCATGGTGCTTTCAAGCTTATTTTTTTGCCTTGATATTCTATTTCCGTAGTGCCTAAAACTTTTTTTGCAGTATATTCAATAATCTGTTCACAAAGTTTTATCATGTCATTATAGTCAGAATATGCCTGATACATTTCTACCATTAAGAATTCTGGATTATGAGTCCTGTCTATCCCTTCATTCCGGAAATCCTTTGCGAACTCATATACCTTGTCAAAACCGCCGATGACAAGCCTCTTCAAGTATAATTCATTAGAGATTCTCAAATAAATTTTCATCTTCAGGTCATTTAGCTCTGTAATAAATGGTTTTGCGGCAGCACCGCCATAAATAGTCTGGAGTATGGGGGTATCCGCTTCAATAAACCCCTTGCTGTCAAGAAATTCTTTCATTGTTTTTATTATCCTGCCCCTGAGAACAAATGTTTCCTTTATCTTCGGGTTTATAATCAAATCAATATACCTTTGCCTGTATCTCAACTCCTTGTCCTGCAGTCCATGCCACTTTTCCGGAAGCGGTTTTAATGCCTTGCCGAGCATCTGGAAATTCTTTACAAGTATGCTCAGCTCCCCTCTTTTTGTCTTGAATACAGCGCCTTCAACACCAATAAAATCCCCCATATCAAAAAATTTCAGAAAATCTTCCAAGTCCTTGCAACTGCTCTCTTCAAAAACCAATTGAATACTCCCAGTAGAGTCTGCTATAGGGCAAAAATTTATTTTTCCAAACTGCCTTATTGAAAGTATCCTGCCAGCCACCTTGACTTTCTGGCTTGTTTTCTCCTCGGGCTTCAAATCCTTGTTCTTTTCTATTATTTCACCTATATTATGAGAGAGGGTATAAGAATAAGGATACGGCTCTATCCCCTTTTTTCTCATGGCCTCGAGCTTCTTCAGCCTCTCATTAAGCATTAATTCTTCCCTTGACATAAATAAGCAAGATTGAGATAATTTAAATTCTTTTCCTTAGACTTAAAAATGCAGAACCTTGAACTCCGAGAATTCTGCCGCATAATTTTCTTCTTTTACCTCTGTTTTTACAACCTGCGCGTATTTCGGGCCTTTCCTGCAAAACTCAATCATCTTTTCCAAGTCCTGCGAATTGCCCTCAAAAACCGCCTCCACTCCATCATCAGTGTTCCTTACAAAACCCTTAATGTTTAATTTATCTGCCATGTCCTTCACTCCTGCCCTGAAAAAAACTCCCTTCACAAGCCCGTGAATCCACACATGAAATCTCTTTTTCATACAAAGTTAGTATCCTGAAACGAATATTTAATTATTTCTATTATGGGGTAAATTTATAAATCTGGCATCCTTTTGATGCCAAATAACATGCCGTCAAAAAAAGCATCTAAGGGCAAAAGGAATGAGGAGTTAAGGAATACCCTGAACTTTTTCTTCATTGTTTTTGGCACAATTGCATTAATCTCCTCTCTTGTCAATTCAAAAATAACAGGAATGGCTGTTTCTGAATTTGCAATGCCAAATTATGCGTTCTGCGAGAATCCTGTAATTGAAACTAACATAGGGGACAATTCAAGGAATATCTCATGCACAGAATGGATTGATGTTTCTGCCGCACTTGAAAAGCTTGACGGCATGTCGCTTATACTGAAAAAAGGAAATGCCCTTGTTTTTTCATTGGATTCAAACGAGTCAGAAAGCATAAGGATAATAGGAAGCACATCAAAAGACAAATCATGCATTGACATAAGCCCTGATTATGAAGGCAGCATGAGATACCTTTTGGTAACAGGCAATTGCGCTATGGGCTCAACATTGATAGATTACATTTTCAATAATGTAAAGGCAAAAGATGAAATAGCGGAAAGATTCAATTATCCAAATGATACAAGGATGAGGACAATGCTCCTGACAACATCTGATGCTGTCAAAATTGACGGGATATTTTATGACAAAATAACAAAAATGGAAAACGGAAAAGAGATGATTATTGGAATAGATGACAACATCCCGACACTCCTGCCCGACTATGGCTCAGAGTATTCTGATATAGGGAACGCATCAAATTCAGAGATATGTTATAAAGGATGCGCGGTTGATGATAATATCTGCATTAAGTTCGGGACAATATGGAATGGAAAATATTGCGATGAGGAAAAGATGCTAAAAGAAAAGAAATGGAGAGGAAAGGCATGCAAGAATGATTATGAATGCGCGAATAATTTATGCAAGAAAGGCAAATGCAAGAAGAAGTTTCTGTGGTTTTATATATAAAGAGCAAATAAAATGGCTTTAAATGTGGAAGATTGAGATTTTTAAGAAACCTTTTTCCAGAAGAAACCTGCTTTGGCTTTCAACCTTTCTATCTTCCCTTCATTATGTAATTCCATTAAGATTCTATATAACGCATGCCAGTTGATAACTTTTTTGACTTTATTCTCAAGTTCCTTTAAAATCTCATTAGTGCTCTTAATGTCGCTTTTTGATAGGACAGACAAAATAGTTTCCCTATATTTGCTCATACAAACCTTTATATCAAAATATCTTATTAACCAATATCCAAAGGTTTATACCAAAAGTTTTAAAAATAGGGGATTTTTATGAGTATTATGGTTGGGCATATTCAACATGTTAAATTAGGATACGAAGAAAATTGGTTTAAGAGGCATCCTGGTTGGACAATTTTTTTAGTTCTTATTCTCTTGAGCATAATTGGAGGTATATTTAGCGGTATAAAAGATGGTGCTACCCCCTCTGGAACAAGAACAAATATATCTGAAAGTGGTGGTGTGGCAACAGAGCAACCAACGCAAAAATCTATTCAAACATTTCAAATAGGGCAAGCAGTTTTGGTTGATGATATAGCATACAGGGTGAACAAGGTATCTACTGCTTCAGAAGTCGGCGAGTATTACGGAGAGGGAGAATATGCAACTTTTATGGGAGAAAAAGCTAATGGAATTTTTGTTATTGTAGATTTAACAATAGAAAACAAAGGCAAACAATCTGAGAATTTATTTGCCTCAACAGTTAAAATTTCAGACAACCAAGAAAGAGAGTTTGATTATGACACAACCGCAGAGATATACTATAAGGGCGATAAAAAAGCTATAAGCTTTGGGGAGCAATTACAGCCAGGACTGCCAGTAAGTGGTGTAAAAATATTTGATTTGCCTACCAATGCCAAAGGATTAAAATTAAAGATTAAAGGTAGCGGGTTATCGACAGCAATGGCTTATGTAGATTTAGGAATTTAAAAGTTAAGGTAACAAGATTATTATGACTCTTTTCTGTCAAGTTCGTTGTTAAGGATAACAACGCTATGGCTTGCAAAAAGGGTGTTTGGGCCTAAGGAAATCCTTTTGACATTCCTGAACCTTTTCATCTCTTTTTTGGGCATTCCTTCATGGTCGCCTAAAACAAAAACTGCATTTTCCAGTTCATTCTTGCCTGATTTTCTTATGTCATCGCCTTCCCTGTCAAGAATGTAAAGTGTTTTGCCTTCTGCATCCAATTCTTCAAGTAATTTTACGAATGATTTTTTTTCTATAAAACAGCCTGGAAAAACCTCTGTTTTCTGCCCTTGTTTTGATTTATACAGCATTCTTTTTATCAGCCCTGCGACATCCTTTTTGCTTAACGGCATTTCTGGATGATAAACGAATTCGAGATGCTTCGGCGGGTCAGGAGGGCCGTTGAAAAGCATATGCAGCTTTACATCCTGCCTTATGCCATGCGAAAGGAAAAATGCCGCGATGATTGTATGGCAGACTATGTCCATCCTGCCCGCCTGCATCAGGTCAGTAAAATTGCCTGATGTCCTTGCGCTGTTTGAGAAATAAACAAATTCTCGCATTTTATATCCCTAAGCTATCAACCTTGAAAAGCAGAGAGGAGCCTTCAATAACCTTGTAATCGTTTATATATCCCTCTTCTTTTATATGTGTTATTTTCTCGCTGTCCTTTCTTTTTTTGAGGAACAGGCTTACCTCCTTAAAGTCATAATCTGGAAATTCATAAAAATCAAATGTTTGTTTCGCAAATATTACCTTTTTTCCCTGCGGTAGCGCGCTTGGGTCAATCATTGCGCATAAAGCCCCTGCAACAAATGTTGACACAAACATCTCCTTCAGATAAGCCACTTTAAACAGGTCAAAATCAATGTTTATGCTTCTGCAGAATTTTTCTATATCCCCCTCACTAATTGTCTTTTTGTAGATAAAGTCATGATGTTCTATTGCTTGAAGCCTGTTATTTGGCAAGTTATCCGCGTATAACATTCTCATCTCTATAAAGGGTTTCCCGCCTTCTTTTGTTCCTGTGGCCTTGACTTCAAGAGAATTATCATTCTTTTGGCAGATATCTGTGCTGAATAATAACAACTCATCATATCTCGCCAAATCCTTAAACTCTATTTCTAGTTTGCTTAGTTTGTAGTTTTTTGTCTGGGGCTTGGTTCTGTCAAACTGTTTTATCCCAAAAGAAGCAAGATGCATTCCCTGGACTATATCCCCCTCTCTGTGGATTGGATTTTTATCGCCGCACATGTCCACAAATTCTATTCCCCTTGCTCTCGTTACTCTCTCCTCCAAGGTTGCAGTTGTCATTTTTAATTGAAAATTGTCTTTGGTTTTGCTATCAAATCTGAATTATCTGCATCATTGCTTGGCACTTCTGCCTGCGCAATGCCGATGAGTTTATTATTGTTCATAAGCGCAATAAAATCGCCCTTATTAAACTTCCCGTATTCGCTGATAAGCTCCCTGAATATCGGGGAGCCATGAAGGACTTTCGCCAAGGCATCATTGCTTATTTCTGCTGTCGGCATTATTCTTGTGATAATCTCAATGGGAACGAGCATCTTTTCAATTTCCTTTGGATTGCCTTTGCTGTATTCCTTGACAGCATCTGTGAACTGATAAAGAGTTGCAGAATCCTGCTCATCAAATAATGACGCATGAGTCCTTCTCAATTCAGCCATATGCGCCCCTGTTTTCAATTCCTGCCCCAAGTCATGAATAAGTTTTCTCACATAAGTTCCTGCCTCGCACTTAACGCAAAAGAGAAAGTCCTGCCCATCCTGCTCCAGAATATCAAATCTCTTTATCTCCCTTTCCCTTTCCTCCCTCTTTACTCTTGATTTTACTGGCGGCAATTGTTTTATTTTCCCAAGAAATTTTTTCAGTATTGCATCCTCAATTTTTTTCCTTTCAATATCCATATGAACATGCATTACTCCAACATATTCCTTGTCGCGATGAATGAAATAATCAAGCAATCTTGATGCCCTGCCCAACAGGACAGGAAGCACGCCTGTGACTTCTGGGTCAAGAGTGCCTGAATGCGCCGCCTTGCTTATCCCAAGAGATTTCCTGACAAAATCAGTAACCTGGAATGATGTCGGGCCTGCAGGCTTGTCAATTACAATTATATAGCGGTTAAAATCAATATTGTTTTCCATAATCTGATTAGAAAAAATAATCTTTAATATTTTGTTATTTAAGGTAAGGGCTTAAATGCCCATCATTGTTTTCTTATGGACTTCCTTCTTTGGCTTTATAATATCCTTCTGCTGTTTCTGGACTTCCTTTTCAAGCAGTATCTCTTCTTTCTTCAATTCCTCTGTTCTCTCTTTTTCCTCTTTCTTTGCTTCTTCCTGCTTTTGCTCCCCTGGCTTCGCCGCCTCATCTGCCTTTTTCGCCTCTTCTGCCTTCTGTGAATCTATCTTCTCTGCCTCTTCTTTTCTCTGCTGCTCTTTTGTCTTTTCTATCTGCGCTTTCTTTGAAAGCTCGGCCAATTCAGCCTCAACAACCCCGTCGCTGAACTTTACTGCCTTGACTTTAATCCTTACAGGCGGATTCTTTATGCTTCTTGCCCATACCTCCTCATTCAGCCATTTGCTTAATTTGATTTTCTTCTTGTCCCTGTCATATACCTTCATATGCCTCAGAAGGAATTCCTTTATTGCAGTTATTGCCTTTTCCGCCCTTTTGTAACTTGGAACCTTGGAAATCTCCTTCCTTAAAGGGATTATATATTCTCTCTCAAGCACTTTTTTTCTTTCTTCCTTTTTTGCCATTTTTAATCTTTAACTCCCTTTAATTCAAATCCTATCTTTTCTTCAAGTTTGGACTTTGCTTTAAGAATATTTTCAAGTTCTCCAATGATAAACATATTCCCATGCTCTAAATCTTTTTTTTGGGCAATAAAATTACCCAGAATTACTGCAACATTATTTATATCATATACACTAATCCCGTGAATATTATTTCCTGAACCTGCATACAAAAAAGAGGGTATATTGTACTCTTTCATTTTGCCTAAAAAGGCATTAATTTCTTCTGCTGACAGACTGTATTTTTTGTGCGCCATTTTATCTTATGTAGTTCTTGTCCTCTCTTCTTGGGGTTATCCTTAATTTTGTCCTTCTCCAGTTTCTTTTTACTGCTGTCAATCTTGAAGGATGAATCCTCTTGCCCTTGCCAAATACTTTCAGGACCAGCCAAAACGGGGCCCATCTTGTCCTGTCGCCCTGCTTTGAAAGATGCACTTTCCTTGATGTTAATCTTGAATGCGCCATTTTATTTCACAAAAAATATATAGTCCTTATTTTCAACATTTTTAAATTCTGCTATTCTGAAAGTTTTCATTTTTTGAATGTGAATTTTGTCTTGCCTTCCTTTACCTCTTGAAGTATAATCTTGAAATCCTCGTCCTTTAATTTTTCCTTTATATGCCCCAACTGCGCTGCCTGCGCAACAAAAGCAATTGCCTTGATTGCTGTCTCGGAATGAGCCATCTTGACTGCGCCATACCTTGAAATTGCCTCCTTGCTCATGAATTGCTTTGCAACTGATTCAATCAGCGCTATCTGCTGGTTCATCTGCTGCATGCCTGCCTGCTGCTCCTCAAGCTGGGCAATATCATTGTTGCTTATTTCCTGAAGCTTTTTCTTTCTTATTTCCTCAATGCTCATTTTAAAAGAACTATTTCAGGGACTTGGCAACACTCTCAAGGAATTCCTTCCCCTTTGCAGTAAGTTTCCTGCCTGCTCTCTTTCCCTTAACCTTTTCAATAAGCCCTGCTGCCTCTGCCT
>Ga0209541_10009857_pt1 | contig 15358 bp, 12 predicted proteins | sample RifCSPlowO2_01_FD_184027 | JGI IMG/M metagenome (GOLD analysis project Ga0209541, IMG submission 184027) | Groundwater microbial communities from Rifle, Colorado - Rifle CSP2_plank lowO2_0.1 (SPAdes) (version 2) | ecosystem: Environmental > Aquatic > Deep subsurface > Groundwater | place...
ACGGCCCGCAGATGATTGCGCCCATCCTCGACTACCAGGCGCGTGCGGGGATCATGGTGCACGTTACGCGTCCATTTCGGAAAATGGGCGGCCGCAAGCGCCTGGACTTCCGGAACGATTTCCACCAGTGCTATTTTTTCGGTGGGGTGCAGCACCGCGGCCGCCGCGGTACCGCCGGTGGCGGAACCCACGAACAACACGCTGCGCGGGTTGGGATGAAGCACGAGCGGTATGTGGCCCAGTCGCTCCTGATTCACCTGCGCGCTGGTTCCGCCTGCCGAGTAGTAATTATTAATCTTTAATCTCCGGTCGAAGATGGTGTCGATGGTCCGGTCGGTGACACTCACGATGCCGTAGGCGCCTTCCCTGGCTTCCACCAGCGATTCACTGCCGCTCAATCCCACAACTGGCAGCTTCCAGGGACTCAGCGGGGTCAGCAACACGATGCCCATTGCGGCGGCGGCTCCGATGGCATAAACACGCGGTACACGGGAGCCGGACAGTACCGGCAGCGCCACGACGGCATAACCCAGACCGAGCAAAGCCAGTGAAGGCCACAATCCGAACAGGTCCAGCATGACGACACTGGCAAAAACCGAGCCGACAATTCCTCCCAGCGTGTTGACGGCGAGCAGTGTTCCCATTCTGGACCCAACAGCGCCGCCCCGGGCGAGGCTTAGCGTAAGCGGAAGTATCAATGAACCTACAAGCAAGGCCGGCCCACCCAATACAAATGCGACGGCCAGACTATTAAGAAGTGACCCTTCAACGCTGACACGCAATCCACGCGAAAGCAGATAGATGGCGGCCGGCAACGCGAATAGCAGCACGGCTTCCGCGAGCAGCGCCATGGGAAGGACGTCACGCGCCTGCCAACGATCAGGCAATCTTGAGATAGCCGCCGCACCCAGAGTAATTGCAGTCAATACCGCCAGGAGTATGGCGCCAAACGAATAAACTGAATTGTGCAAAAAAATTCCGAGGCCCCGAATCAACAGCACTTCGAAGGCAAGGACGCCCGCGCCGGAGGCAAAGGCGATCGCCAACAGGCTGCGCGGCATCCGCTCAAAACCGGCGGCGTGAGCAGCAATGTCAGGCTGGACTTTTTGACGAGATGAGACGAAGAAGGCGGCCAGTCCGGCCAAGGTGCCTGCCAGAAGGCCAACACCGTAGGTCGCGCGTATACCGATAACCTCCGGGAGCACCAGAGAGCCAGCGATAACACCGGCAATTGCGCCGAGCGTGTTTAATGAATATAGAACATTGCCTTGATTTCCCAGATTGTTCGAATCTTCGACGAAGGCGGTTGCCAGAAGCGGCAGTGATCCACCAAGCAGAATCGTCACCGGCAACATCGCCGCCAGCGCCAGGGCAAACTTGACAGAGACAAACAGGCCCTTGCTGTCCATGAGTCCGGAATACAATGATTCGTATAGCGGGTCGTAGAGGTCAATGACATAGGGAACCACGAGCGCGAAACCACAGGCAGTCATTTCTATCAAGGCGTACAGCATCAGGGGACGTTTCACACGCCGGGAGATAAATCCAAAGACGGCCGAGCCGATGGCAATGCCAGCAAAAAAGGCGCACAAAACGGCCGAAATAGCATAGGCCGAATTACCAAATAGCAGGCCAAACCAGCGAATCCATGTCACCTGGTAGGCCAGCGCGGCAAAACCGGAAAATACCGCAATAATCAGGATGCCGTTCGGCATATCATGTGGCTCGCGTTCATTCAACAGCTATCCGATACAACTGTGATTATTTATTGTGTAACAATACTACGGCATGCGCGGCGATACCCTCTTCTCGTCCGGCAAAACCCAGCTTTTCAGTCGTCGTCGCCTTGATGTTGACGTTCTCAACAGGAATACCGAGGTCGGAGGCGATAGCGGTAACCATCTGCGCCAGATAAGGCGCAACACGCGGGGCCTGGGCAACGATAGTGCTATCCACATTCGAGACTTTCCAGCCACGCCCAGCGAGCGTCTCTCTGACCTTGCGCAGCAGCATGCGGCTCTCGATGTTCTTGTGCTGCGGGTCGGTGTCGGGGAAATGCCGGCCGATGTCGCCCAGCCCGGCGGCGCCGAGGCAGGCATCGCAAATGGCGTGAATCAGGACATCGGCGTCGGAATGCCCCTGCAAACCTTTGCGGTGCGGGATTTTTACGCCGCCGAGAATCAGATCGCGCCCGGCGACCAGCGGATGCACGTCATAACCGTGACCGATACGCATCAGGCTTTCCCCTGTTGTTGCTTCATATAAAGTTCTGCCAGCGCCAGGTCTTCCGGAAGCGTGATTTTAATATTATCGGTGTGACAGGCGACCACGCGCGGATGCCTGCCGGCGGCTTCCATCGCAAAAGCTTCGTCGGTAATTTCTTTTCCTGTCTTCATGGCCTTCTCAAGTGCGTGTGTCAGGGCCTTTATCCGGAACATCTGCGGCGTGGCGGCGCGCCACAATCCTTCGCGGCTAACTGTCTCTATCACGCGCCCTACATTATCCACGCGTTTGACCGTATCGGAAACGGGGAACGCGAGCAGGCCGCCCTCCTCTCCCTCGCCCACGGCGGAAATGAGTTTATCGATATCGCCATGCCGCACGCACGGCCGCACGGCATCGTGCACCAGTACCCAGTCATCGGGCTTGGCGCGCTGCGCCAATTCCTTTAGTCCATTCAACACCGTATGCGCACGGGTTTCGCCACCGGAATAGTAACCGAGAAATTTTGGCAGGTGCTTGAGGTCGGCCGCCAATGTCTGCCAATGCTGGTCGTCGCGCGAAACGCCGACAAGAACACCCTGAATGCGCGGGTGAGTGCACAGGCGTTCCAGGGTATGCAGGATAACGGGGTGTCCGAGAAGCGGGAGATACTGCTTGGGTGCTGCTGCCTGCATTCGCCGGCCCTGACCGCCCGCGGGGATGAGAGCCCAGATTCCGTCAGCGGCGGTCAAGAGTGTCGCCCTACTTCGTTCGTCTGGACATAATACGAATTATGGCCTGAAGAAAATCAGGCGCGCTCTTCGATATAACTGAGGATGCGAACCCTGGCGGCGTCCGGAGCGATTCCCTGCACCGCGGCGACCTCGCGCGCGAGATAGCTGTTGGCGGTTTCCAGCAGCATGGATTCCTCGAACGAAAGGCCGGATTGTTTCTTCCAGCGCGTCAGATCGCGCACCACTTCGCCCAGTTCGAGGCACGAGCCGGAGTTGATGCGGCGCTCGATGTCCTTGCAGCGTTCGGCCCAGTTGCCGCCGGTGACGCGGCGTTTGCCCTTGGCGGAGAGAATCTTGAACAATTCCTTGAGTTTTTTCCCGTCCAGCAAGGGACGAATGCCGCTCTTCTCGAGATTGGATTTCGGCACCTTGACGGTCATCTGGGTGTCCTGAATACGAATGACAAAGCAGGACTCGACCTGGCCGGATAGATAAATGTCCTCGACTGCCAAGATAACGCCAACACCGGCGGAAGGATAAAAAACCGTTTCACCGACCTTAAAGCGCGGGCGCTTTGCCATTCAGCCATCCTCCTGGGTTGAGTTGCAGCCACTACTTAGGGACAACTATTCTTAAGCTGGATTAAATTATGCCTGTAACCCCCCTCCCTGACAAGACTTTTGAGGATTTCGCTAAAGGTCTTTATGGCTTCTTCTTGAGGTAGAATTGCCGACCTTGCGGCGCTATCCGCGGATTCCCAAGCTTGCCCATTCTTTCCAAGAACCATATGGAATCGCCCCTGAAGCCGATGCTTCCCGCCGGACCCGGCGCCAGGCTCGCCTGGCGCGGTCTGGCCGGGAGCGGACGCGGCCTGGCCATCGCGGCGGCGGCCGTGGGTCATGGCGCCCCCCTGCTGGTCGTTAGCGCGAGCAGCTTTTCCGCCCAGCGACTGGAGGACGAGCTTCGCTTTTACGCCCCGGAGCTGGCCATCCTGCCGTTCCCGGACTGGGAATGCCTGCCTTACGACGTCTTTTCCCCGCACCAGGACATCATCTCGCAGCGGCTCGAGACACTGCACCGGCTGCCGGACCTGACGCAGGGGGTGGTGCTGGCATCCGTGGCCACGCTGCTGCACCGGCTGCCGCCGCGCGACTACGTCAGCGCGCACAGTTTCCTGCTCAAGGTCGGCGATCGGCTCGATATTCAGCGATTGCGCGAACAACTGGCGCGCGCCAACTACCACAGCGTGTCGCAGGTCATGGAGGCCGGCGAGTATGCCGTACGCGGCGGGCTGGTTGACCTGTTCCCGACGGGCAGCCACCAGCCCTATCGCCTCGATCTGTTCGGCGATCAGGTGGAATCCATCCGTGAGTTCGACGCCGCCACGCAGCGCTCGGGGAAATCCATCGATGCCATCCGGCTCCTGCCGGCGCGCGAATATCCGCTGACGGAAGAATCCATCCAACATTTCCGACAGGCCTTCCGCGCCCGCTTCGAAGGCGACCCGCAGAAGGTGCCGCTGTACCGCGACATCAGCAAGGGCATCACGCCCTCCGGCGCGGAATATTACCTGCCGCTCTTTTTCCCGGGCATGGCAAGCATTTTCGAATACCTTCCGAAGTCTGCGCTGTGCCTGATGGAAGCCGGCGTGACGGAAATCGCCGAAAACTTTCAGCGCGAAACCGGACAACGCTACGGTGAAATGCGCCATGACCGGGAAAGGCCCTTGCTGGAACCGTCCGAGATATTCATTGCCACAAATGAATTCTTCAAAAAAATGGAGATGTGGCCGTGCGTTGAAATGGTGGATTCAGATGTTGCGCAAACCGGTGCAACCGGACAAGCCGATCATGAAACAGTTATCTATGGCACGCGCCCGCCCGCCAGTCTTCCGGTGGATTACAAATCCAACTCCCCCTACGCGACCTTGTTCAGTTATCTGCATGATTTCACGGGGCGGATCTTGCTGGTCGCGGAATCCGCCGGGCGGCGTGAAACGCTGAGAGGTCTGCTCCAGGAAAACGGCCTGCCGCCGGAAGACATTTCCGGATGGCGCGCATTTGTCGAGGGCAACGCGAAGCTCGCCCTCACCGTGGCCGATCTGGAAAAGGGTCTGCTGCTCAAGGAACCGGAAATTGCCGTCATCACCGAGGCACAGCTGTACGGTGAACGCGCCGCGCAGCGACGCCGGCGGAGCCGCGCGGAGCGCGAGCCGGAGGCGATCATCCGCAGCCTGGCCGAGCTGAAAATCGGCGACCCGGTGGTGCACGAAGACCATGGCGTGGGAAGGTATCTCGGCTTGCAGACGCTCGATATCGGCGACGGACTCGCCGAGTTCCTGGCGCTCGAATACGCCGGCGGGGACAAACTTTATATTCCGGTTTTGGCGCTGCACCTGATCAGCCGTTATACCGGCACCGACCCGGAGAACGCCCCGTTGCACAAGCTCGGTGGCGAGGCCTGGGAAAAGGCCAAGCGCCGCGCCCTCGAAAAGGCGCATGATGCGGCCGCGGAATTGCTGGAGATCTACGCCCTGCGCGCAGCGCGTGCAGGCCATGCCTTCCCGCCGCCGGACGAGCATTACCAGTCGTTCGCCAGCGCCTTCCCTTTCGAGGAAACCCCCGACCAGGAACGCACCATCCAGGAGGTGCTGAAGGACATGCAGACCGCCAAACCCATGGATCGTCTGGTTTGTGGCGACGTCGGATTCGGCAAGACGGAAGTCGCCATGCGCGCTGCTTTTGTCGCGGTCATGGGCAAGGCACAGGTCGCGGTGCTGGTGCCGACCACCCTGCTGGCGCAACAGCATTACCAGAATTTCCAGGATCGGTTTGCGGGCCTGCCGTTCCGCATCGAGCTTCTGTCACGGGTCCGTAGTCAGAGTGAACAGCGCGGGATTCTTGCCGCACTCGCGGACGGGTCCGTGGATATCGTTATCGGTACCCATCGTTTGTTGCAAGACGACGTGCGTTTCAAACGCCTCGGGCTTGTCATTCTCGATGAGGAGCACCGTTTCGGCGTGCGCCAGAAGGAGCGCCTGAAAAAACTGCGCAGCGCGGCCGATATCCTGGCCATGACGGCCACGCCCATTCCCCGCACCCTGAATATGTCGCTGTCCGGCCTGCGCGATATCTCACTGATCACCACGGCCCCGGAAGGCCGCCTGTCAATCAAGACCTTCATCAGTGAACGGAACCGTTCTGTCATTCGCGAGGCCTGCCTGCGTGAAATCCGGCGCGGCGGCCAGGTGTATTACCTGCACAACGAAGTCCGGACCATCGACAAGGCGGCACGGGAACTCCAGGAGCTTGTGCCCGAGGCGGATATCCGCATTGCCCATGGCCAGCTACCGGAGCACGATCTCGAACGCATCATGCTCGGCTTCTACCATCAACGTTTCAATGTGCTGGTATGCTCGACGATCATTGAATCCGGCATCGACGTGCCAACCGCCAATACCATCATCATCGAGCGGGCGGATAAATTCGGTTTGGCCCAGTTGCACCAGCTGCGCGGTCGCGTCGGACGCTCGCACCATCGCGCCTATGCCTACCTGCTGGTGCCGGACCGGCGCGCGCTTTCCGAGAACGCGTACAAGCGCCTCGAAGCCATCGAGTCACTGGAGGAACTGGGAGCGGGATTTACGCTTGCCTCGCACGATCTGGAAATCCGTGGCGCCGGCGAGCTGCTGGGCGAGACCCAGAGCGGGATGATCGACGAGGTGGGATTTACGCTCTATTCAGAACTGCTGAATCGGGCGGTGAAATCCATGCAGTCCGGGAGACTGGCGGAAACGGACACATCGCTGCACAGCGGAACTGAAATCAATCTGCACGCGCCGGCGCTTTTCCCCGAGAGCTACCTGCCGGATGTGCACCTGCGGCTTGTGCTTTACAAACGCCTGTCCGCCGTGCGAAACCTTGGTGCGCTTCAGGAACTGAAAGAGGAAATCATCGATCGATTCGGTGTGCTGCCAGAGCCTGGCCAACTGCTGTTCCGCGCCACCGAACTCAAGATACTGGCCACACCCTTGGGAATCCGGAAAATCGACGCCGGACCGCGTGGCGCGCGCCTCGGGTTCGTCGAAAGGCCGGACATCGACCCGGGGTCCATTCTGCGCCTGCTCCAATCCGCGCCGCGCCGATACCGCCTCGACGGTCCCAACCGGCTGCGGATACTCGGGGAGATGCCGGACGTGGAGTCGCGCATCGAGGCGATACGCCGGTTCCTGGATGCGCTCGCGCCCGAGGTGAAGGTCGTAAGCAGCTGCTGACAGATTCACGATAGTATCCTTTATTCCCCCCGCGCAATTTTGAGCATGTGGGTTGGGGTGAGTGAAACGAACCCCAACACATCGCCGCCTTGTTGGGGTTCGCGTTGCTCACCCCAACCCACACAAAATCCAACGAATTATAAATCTGGAAACAAGGCCTCTTCAAAACCCAGCAGGCGGATATCGCGCAGGCGCATGGGATACAGAATCCCGTCCAAATGATCGCATTCATGCTGCACGACGCGCGCGTGGAAACCGGAAACCGTGCGATCGATCGGCTTGCCGTGCTGATCGAAGCCGGTGTAGCGCAGGTTGAGATGCCGGGTCACCAGGCCGCGCAGACCCGGGACGCTGAGACAACCCTCCCACCCGTCTTCCATGTCATGGCCGATCGGCGTCAGTACCGGATTTACCAGCACGGTTGTCGGTACCGGTTCCACATGGGGATAGCGTGGATTGGCCTCAACACCGAAAATCGCCACGCGTTGCGAGACGCCAATTTGCGGCGCCGCGAGACCCGCGCCGCTCAGCTCGGCCATGGTATCAAACATGTCAGCGACGAGCTTGTCGAGTTCCGGCGTATTGAACTGTTGTACCGATTCGGCCTTCCGGTACAACAACGGATCGCCCATCTTGAGTACGCGCCTGACGCTCATCTCACACGCTCGAAATTGTGCGGGGAATAAAGGATACTATAGATAATTTACAGCAAGGAAAACACCGTGAAAGGACTGTTCCTGTCAATTCTTCTGATTATCGCACCGCTCACGGCGCTGCACGCGGCGCCGGCGGCGACCAATATGTATGAGATCGAGGTAGTCGTGTTCGAGAACCGGCTCTCTGATCTCGAAGGTGGCGAACTCTGGACACGCGCTCAGGGAAAGTCTGTGAATGCGGAGAAAGATGCATCGGTTGGCAGCGGCGACAAACCCCCTGCAGACTCCCCCCTGTCAGCCGCGACGACGGCGCTGGAAAGTTCCGGCCGGCATCATGTTTTGGCGCACCTGCGCTGGCAACAGAGCGCCGAGGCCAAGTCCGTGTCAAAGCCGGTAAAGATCGGCAGCGCCGCCGGAGAACTGGATGGCACGCTGCGGTTTTATCTGAGCCGTTTCCTGATCCTGGATCTGAATCTGGCCTTGCGTGAAATGCAAAGTGGAGGGATTTTCAGCGGGGTATCGGAGAAAGACACGATAGTATATCGTTTGAATGAACCCCGGCGCATCAAGGTGTCGGAGACCTATTACTTCGACCACCCGAAATTCGGCGCGCTGGTGCGCGTCTCGCCCGCCAAGGCTGGCGGTCAACCCTGAACGATCAGGGGAATCACCTGCTCCAAAAGTGAACGCACCGGCGCCATGCCCGTCTCCAGGTTCATTTCGATTTCCTTGAGGCTGATGGTGTCCTTGGCCTTGCCGGCCGCCGGATTCACCACCAAAGAGATTGAGGCGTAACAGAGTTCCAGTTCGCGCGCGAGGCCGGCCTCGGGCATGCCGGTCATGCCAACGATATCCGCCCCGTCGCGCTCCATGCGCCGTATTTCCGCCGCGCTTTCGAAACGGGGGCCCTGGGTCGCGCCATAGGTGCCACGTCCCACCACCTTGATCCTGGTGCGCGCCGCTGCCTGAATTACGGTCTGACGCAACGTTTCGCAATAGGGATAGGTAAAATCGACGTGGGTCACGCTTTTGTGTTCACTGCCAAAAAACGTATGCGCGCGCCCATAGGTGTAGTCGATAACCTGGTCGGGGACTACCAGGGTGCCTGAAGTCAGATAGTCAGGCGAGATGCCGCCCACCGCATTGACGGCAATGACTTTGTCGACACCGGTCTGCTTGATCGCCCAGATGTTGGCGCGGTAATTGACCTCATGCGGCGGGATCGTGTGTCCGGCCCCATGACGCGGCAGAAATACGGCCTCCTGTCCGCCCAACTGCCCGAAAACCATCGGTGCCGACGGCTCGCCATAGGGCGTGCGAATAACCTCGCGCCGCGTGATGCGCAGGTTTTTGAGATTGGTCAGGCCACTGCCGCCAATAATCGCTACCGTTGTCATTTTGATTCAGCCTCGGCGTAAATTCCCGGAATGTTGCGAAGATAACCTTTGTAATCCATGCCGCAACCGAACACATAACGGTCCGGCACCTCGAGTCCGGCAAATTCCACCTTAACGTCATACTGGCGCGGGCGATTCTTCACCACCAGCACCGCCTTGTACATCTCGCGCGCTCCCTCGGCCCGGTAGCGCGCCTCGATACCGGCCAGCGTCGTGCCCTCATCGAGGATGTCGTCAATCAGCAAAACCACCCGGCCGCGCGGGTCCTGATGCGGACCGGATATCCATTGCAACTGGCCGCCTTGCAACTTTTTTCCATAACGGGTGGCATGAACATAATCAATCTGCAACGGAAATTGAAACCGGGGCAGAAGTTGTCCGAACGGCACCACGCCGCCGGTCATGACGCAGACCACCAGGGGATCGGTGCCGGAAAGAGTCTGGTTGATGCGCGCAGCCATGTCCGCGAGCGCCGCTTCCACTCTCTCGGGAGAATGTAGACAGTCCGCCCGCTGCAGCACTTCCCACGCCCGCTGCGCACTGATCGGATTCAACGTTGGATAGTATTATTTCAGACGATTAATAGGTAAAGGTGACAACATCTTCGTCCATCGCCTGGCTGATGACATAGGCACCGCCCACGGTCTCCTCGATCTCGGGAATAAGCTCGTTGCCCCACAGCTCGAGGGTCGGCGTGCATACCTTGAACTTCACGCCGGCTTCATGGGCGTCCTTGATGAAGTCATAAACGGACTTCGGGCTGCCCTCCTGTACATGCAGTTTCTCCGCCACACCCTTGATAGCCAGCTCACCGGCCCGCGCGGTCAGGATAACTTCCACTTCGTACTCCATGGCCGCCGCCACCGTTGCCTGAAAGAACGGCGCTCCCAGCTCGGAAGGATCCGAAGGGTCCGTGTTCACCATTACGATCATCAGTTTGTTAGCCATGAGTTTCTCCTGAATACTGGCGCCATGTCGGCATCCTGTTTCGGGCAAATTATATCTGCCCCCTGCTTCCCAAAGCTATCTCGTTATTCAATTACCGGCGGCGGGCAAGAACCTGCATCAAGCCAGGGATACAGTCTTGTATCAAAATCAAAGTTTGAGGCCTTTAAGATAGGCATGGAATTTATCCTTGAGTTCAGGATGCTCCAGCGCATACTCAACAGTCGCCTGCAGGTAGCCGAATTTGTTACCGCAATCGTAACGTTTTCCGATGAACTCATAGGCCAGCACCTTCTCGTGGGATAACAGCGCGGCGATGCCGTCGGTCAGTTGAATTTCTCCACCCGCGCCGGGCACGACGCTCTCAAGCAAGCTGAAAATTCGCGGTGTCAGGATATACCGGCCGACCACCGCCAGCGTGGACGGGGCCTTCTCCGGGGACGGTTTTTCCACGATACCCTCTACGGTATGAATCCGTGATCCCGAGGATTTCGCTTTCACGATTCCGTACCTATGCGTCTCTTCTCGTGAGACATTTTGCACTCCGATGACCGTACACTGGCAGGATTCATACAGATCCGCCATTTGCCTGAGAGCCCCCGGCTCGCCACTGATGAGGTCGTCGGCGAGTATGACGGCGAACGGGTCATTTCCCACCACCTGCTTGGCGCGCAACACCGCGTGCCCCAGACCAAGCGCCTCGGTTTGCCGGATGTACACGCAAGATGTCTTGTTCGGCAATACATTCTGCACCATGTCCAGCAGATCTTTCTTTCCGTCGGCCTTGAGTTCCGCCTCAAGCTCGTAGGCCTTGTCGAAGTGGTCCTCGATGGAACGCTTGTTGCGCCCGGTCACAAAAATGAGCTCATCAATGCCGGCCGCGATCGCCTCTTCCGCGGCGTACTGGATAAGCGGTTTGTCGACGATCGGCAGCATTTCCTTGGGACTCGCCTTGGTGGCCGGCAAAAAACGCGTGCCCAGACCCGCCACAGGAAATACAGCCTTGGTGACTCGATTCATTTTTTTAGTCCGGATTTTGCAAAAAAAAATAACGGCTCCGCGCGTCATGTTGTTATATTTTGCTACCCTGTCAGAATGGCATACCGCAATTTATAGTACCCCGTCAAATAAGTCTTTCCGTATCTCTGGTAGCCTGGATGGAGCGAAGCGGAATCCAGGAGCGGCGAATCCCCGGATTACGTCGCGATGCGCCTTCATCCGGGCTACCGAACTTAATCCTGTAAATCCTGAAAAATCCTGTTAATCCTGTCCATTTCATTTTGTTAGAGGATCTTAGTGTTCAGCGCCCGATCCCGTTGTACTCAAATCCGGCTTCGCGCAGTAGTTCCGGATCATACTGATTGCGGCCGTCGAATATCACGGGATTTTTCATGATCTTCCCGATGCGACTGAAATCGGGATGGCGGAAGGGCTTCCATTCGGTCATGAGGATCATGGCATCAGCCCCATCGAGCGCGCTGTATTGTTCATCCACCAGCCTCAACTGGCCGCTGTCGAACCAGGCACGGGGAAGTTCGCGCCTGGCCGCCGTCATGGCCACCGGATCATAGGCCTTGACCGACGCACCTGCGCCGATAAGCGCTTGCAGCAGCACAACAGAAGATGCCTCACGCATGTCATCCGTACCTGGCTTGAATGCCAGCCCCCAGAGACCGAAGGTCATCCCCTTCAGGTTGGCGCCAAAACGCTTGCTGATCTTTTCAAACAACACGTGCTTTTGGATCTCATTTCTTTGCTCCACGGCATTGAGCACTTTCGGCTCGAAGCTGTGATCCTTGGCCATGCGAATCAGCGCCTTGACGTCCTTCGGAAAACACGAGCCGCCGTAGCCGGCACCCGGATAAATAAATGAGTACCCAATACGTGAGTCGGACCCGATTCCCTGTCGGACATTTTCCACATCCACGCCCATGCGCTCGCACAGGTTGGCAATCTCGTTCATGAACGAAATCTTGGTGGCGAGCATGGCGTTGCCGGCGTACTTGGCCATCTCGGCGTCCCGCACGCCCATGAACAGCAGGCGTTCATGAGCGCGCATGAACGGCAGATAGAGGTCACGCATCGCCTTGCGCACCTCTTCGCTGTCGGTGCCGATAATGACGCGGTCCGGACGCATGAAGTCCTCGACCGCCGCGCCTTCCTTCAGGAATTCAGGATTACTAACAACGTCATAATCAACCTTTGCGTCGCGCTTGCCTAATTCATGGCGAATGGCGGCCTTGACCTTATCGGCCGTGCCTACCGGAACGGTGGATTTGTCAACGACGATGGTGTAGCTGTTGATATGCTGGCCAATGTCGCGGGCGACGGCCAGGACATGGCGCAGATCGGCCGAGCCATCCTCGCCGGGCGGGGTGCCTACCGCAATGAAATACACGCTTGACTCCGCGGCAGGATCTCCCAGTGATGCGCAGAATTGCAAACGGCCGTTCTTGTAATTGTTTATAACGATGGATTCCAGGCCGGGTTCGTGTATCGGCAAGATTCCTCTCTTGAGTCCGTCGATCTTTTTTTCATCGATATCGACACAGGTGACGGTGTTGCCCATTTCCGCGAAACACGCGCCCGTCACAAGGCCGACATAGCCCGTCCCGATAATCGTTAACTTCATGGATGGTATACCTGCAAGAAGCGTTATATTGTTTTAAGGAACCTCTGATTTATTAATTTCTGACGCAGAGTCGCAAAGACGCAAAGATTTTTTTCGTTTATTTATCCGGACTTTTCTTTGCGCCTTTGCGTCCTCAGCTCCGCAACCGGTACATCCCTGTACCGCTCCTGCGCCTTGGCGTCAAATAATCATAATTAATCAGACCTTCCTTAAATTCTCTCAGGGAGTTTTTGTCTGCTTCCAGGGATAAATCACGGCGCTTTTGTCTTCCCCGGCTGGTGCAGCAACCAATCCGGTATGCTCGGGAACCAGCTCCGCCAGCATGTTTCTCAGCATGTTTTCGTTCCCCTGATCACAGGCCCGCTGCATGGCATCGAAGGACTGTTCCAGCAACTCCTTGTCCATCTGGCGGCAATGCGCCAGCAGGATTTTCGGATGGCTCGTTTCCGCGAGTTTTTCCGAGTCATGGAACAGCTCTTCGTACAGCTTTTCGCCCGGACGCAGCCCGGTATAGACGATCTCGATGTCCTCTCCTGGAATTTTTCCGGAAAGCCGTATCAGCTGTTCCGCCAGATACGAGATTTTAACCGGTTCGCCCATGTCCAGGACAAATATTTCCCCACCGTTTCCGATCACGCCCGCCTGCAGGATGAGCTGGCACGCCTCGGGTATGGTCATGAAGTAGCGCGAAATCTCCGGATGGGTCACCGTGACCGGGCCACCCTGGGCAATCAGCTGCTGGAACAACGGGATAACGCTGCCCGAGGAACCCAGGACATTGCCGAACCGCACGGTAATGAAGCGTGTTTTCGACAGGGCATTCATGTCCTGGCAATACATTTCCGCCACGCGCTTGCTGGCGCCCATGACGTTCGCGGGATTTACCGCCTTGTCGGTCGAGACCATGACGAACGATTCACAGCAGTATTTGTCCGCGAGACCGACGACCACGCGCGTGCCCAACACATTATTGATCACGGCAGCCCGCGTCTGGTCCTCCAGAATCGGCACATGCTTGTAGGCCGCGGCATGGTAAATCACCGCTGGAGCATAAGTTCGGAGTATCTGTTCCATCTGCACAGTGTCATTGACGTCCACCAGCAGGCTGACCAAAGCAAGGCCCGGGATATCGCGCCGCAGTTCAATGTCAATGCTGTACAGATTGAATTCGCTGCGATCGAGAATAATCAGCCGGGCCGGTTTGAGTTTTGCAATCTGGCGGCATAGCTCGGCGCCTATCGAGCCACCACCGCCAGTCACAAGGATTGTTTTGCCGCGCGTGGCATCGGTGATGGCGCGCCAGTCTAGGCTGACCGGTTCGCGCCCCAGCAGGTCTTCGATTTTTACATCGCGCAAATCCTTAAGACTCGCGCGGCCGCTGACCAGGTCCTGAAGCTGCGGCAAGATGCGGAAAGGCAACCCGGTAGCTTCGCAGATTTCGACGATACGCCGGATTTGGCGTGACGTGGCGGCGGGCAGCGCGATAATGATTAGATCAATTCCCAGTCTTGATACGACCTGAGGAATCTCTTCGCAGGTGCCCGTGACAGGGACGCCGTGTATTTCCTTCCTGATTTTGCGGGAATCGTCATCGACGAAGGCGGCGGGAAGATAAGAACCGGAGGGATCGCGCAGAAGGTCGCGCGCCAGCATCTCGCCGGCCTTGCCCGCACCGACAATCAGCGCGTTTTTGCTCTCGTCATTTGCGTAAAGACTGCGGTCCTGAATCCATTGGTAAAGATGGTGATCCTTCAGCCAGCGGTAGATAAATCGCGGTCCACCCAGCAACAGCATCAGCAGGATGCCGTCCAGGATGAAAACCGAGCGGGGAACACCTTGCAGGCGGGTAAGAATGAAACTCGCGGTGGCAGCCACCACGACACCAGCGGTAACCGCCTTGACGATACGCGTCAGATCGGGAATGGAGGCGAACCGCCAGATGCCGCGATAGAGCCCGAAATACCAGAACATCCCGCCCTGTGCTATCCAGATGACCGGCAGCAGCGTCAGCGCCTGATCAAAAAAACCCGGCGGGAAGGAATCAAGATTGAATCGCAGCCAGTATGCCCCGAACCAGGCAATGGGCACCATGAGGAAGTCATGCGCAAAAGCGGAGGCGCGCGAGCGGAAGAGCCAGAGAATTTCTTTCATCCGTTCATGGTCCGATATGAATCATTCCTTTTGATTAAGAACACTAACAAGATGACCTTGTGCCTGATGTCGAGACGGCAGGGTGCGCCCTGCGCACCGGTTTTTAAATGGTGCGTGGGACTTGCAGCCCAAGGTGCAACAAAACCCGTTGCACCCGTTCGGCGGCGTGAACACATTAAAGTAGCCCTGCTCCGCTCGTCTTATCCTTCATAAACATGTGTTCACGACAATTTCGCCGGGAGCGAAATTGGACGCGCTTCAGCGCGCCCCACAGGGGTGCGTGCCAGGGATGGCGCGCATCAAAACTCCGCTTCACCCTACATCGTATTCTCATTTTGTCAGGCGTTAGTTGAGCGTCTTGTCCCGGC
>Ga0209541_10009860_pt1 | contig 15357 bp, 26 predicted proteins | sample RifCSPlowO2_01_FD_184027 | JGI IMG/M metagenome (GOLD analysis project Ga0209541, IMG submission 184027) | Groundwater microbial communities from Rifle, Colorado - Rifle CSP2_plank lowO2_0.1 (SPAdes) (version 2) | ecosystem: Environmental > Aquatic > Deep subsurface > Groundwater | place...
AAGAGGCGGGAGCATAGTTTTTACGTATCAGGGCGCATAGCTCAATGGCAGAGCACTACTCTTATAAAGTAGGGGTTCTAGGTTCGATCCCTAGTGCGCCCACCGATGGAAGAAGTAGTCGTACTCGTGGACGAGCAAAATACTGTTCTCGGTACGGCTCCTAAGGATACCGTCCATACCACCGACACCCCCCTTCATCGGGGATTTTCGCTTTTTCTGTTTAACTCCAAAGGAGAACTCCTTCTTACAAAGCGATCTTCCAAGAAAAAAACGTTTCCCGGCGTGTGGACCAATACGGTCTGCGGCCATCCCGGACCGGGGGAGAGCGCGGTTGATGCCGCCAAGCGGAGATTAAAACAAGAACTAGACATAGAGACGCAAAATATTAAAGAAGTCTCACCGTACCAATATCGATTTGCAGATAAAAATGGGATCGTCGAAAACGAAATTTGCCCAGTGCTGGTGGCAACAAGCGACGCGGATCCGAAGCCGAAGAAAGAAGAAGTGGAGGAGTGGAGATGGATGGGGTGGGGGAAGTTTTTAGAAGAGATCAAGAAAAATCCTCAAGACTATTCTCCGTGGAGCATTCAAGAAGTGGATATCTTGCGAGACTGTTTGTAGCTGGATAGTTAAAACGCCCTTACAGTGTATTCCATTCCAGGACTTACTAAATTTTCCTGGATGTAATCTATCATGAGCCTTGGATCAACTTTCAGTGGTTTACAAACAATTTCAATTGCCTTAGCATCCAGTACTGTGAGGTCTAATTGGTGAGGATCTTTGTCAGGATTGACCAGTTGAGCATCAAGCCTTCCGAAAACAATGGATGCGATTGCTAAGTTTTTAGCTGCCTGTGTGCATTGTGGATCGGGTGGATTCTCGAGACAAGCTGCACGTCGACATGTGTGGCCATCTATTGGACATTTAAGAGTTTCCCCATTGTCCATAGGATTTTTATAACTCCTCCAGCTTCACATTCTCCGTCTGTTTATCTTTGACGAGCTCGAGGTACTTTTCCGTTGTCGAGAGGCGCTTGTGGCCGACGAGTTTGCTTAAAGTCGTGATTGGGGTGCCGGCCATCAGGTGATGGGCGATAAAGGTGTGGCGCAAGTCGTTAACTTTAGCTCCATCAATACCGGCAATGCGAAAATAGCGATCGATTGCCGTCCGAATGTTTCTGATCAGTAAGGGTTTGCCGGTTTTGGTGATAAAGAGCGACTTGCTATTTGCTCCGCCAGCTGGCGGACTTCCGCGAACTTCCAGATACTTGGTAAGGGCTTCTTTGCCGGCTTTATTGAGGGGAACCATCCGCTCTTCATGCCCTTCCTCGGCGGCAATATGGAGTTCTATATCTTTAATATCTTCGAGGGTCAGATTGGCAAGTTCACCGATGCGGACGCCCGTTTGGAGGAATAATTCAACGATCGCATACGTGCGCACGTCCCCTCGACACGCATCCCGGAGGGCTCGATATTCGAGCTTCGAAAGGATGCGGGGCGGCTTGACTTCGTATTTGGGGTGTTCAATTTCGATTGCGGGGTCTGTATTGATGGTACCACTAGCCTTTAGGAATCGAAAAAAGGTCTTGATAGAGTTGATTTTTCGGGAGATCGACTTGGGTGTGTAGTTATCGCTACCGAGTTTTTTGAGAAAGGCTTCGAGCTCATCGTGGGTAATCTCTCCGATGGCTTTTTTGCCCATATTGCCTAAAAATTGGGTAAGTTGTTCAATATCTTTGCCGTATGCTACGATGGTAGCGCGTGCACGCCTGCGCTGGCTTAAGTAATCAATAAACTGATCGTGGGCGGCTTTGAGGTCAACTGTTGTCATAAAAGGTATCGGTAATCGTATTTTAGACCGCTGCAACGGTCTTAATGCACGTTACAATACCCTATAATATCACATAAAAAGCCATCCTGCAAGAGGATTTATGAGAATTATCCGTAGCCGTGGGTTTCGCCTTATTATTTTTCTCGTTAGCCTCGGCGCGCTTATTACGGCACCGCGCTCGCTCTTTGAGATGTGGCAAAGAAGGGACATCGGCCGCGAGCGACAGGAGGTTCGAGACGATTTGGCTTCGAAAAATGAGGAACTGAAACGGGAGCTCATGCAGGCACAGACACCTGAGTATATCGAAGAGGTCGCACGAGAAAAACTGGGACTCATCAAAGAAGGGGAGACCATCATATTAATGCCAAATGACAAATTACAAATGACAAATGAGAACCAAGAAGAGAATATTGCCAATTGGAAGAAATGGTTGAGGCTGTTCTTTTGAGGCTATTATGTCCAGCACTTCGTGCTGTCCATCAGCCTCATGAGGAAGGAAAATCCGCCCTTCGGCGGATTTTTTTATGTCCTCAGTGTCAAGGGTGGGGATCGAACCCACGACCCACAGTTTATGATACTGTTGCTCTACCACTGAGCTACCCTGACACGGTTATCATTGTACAAAAATACGAATGATACGGCAATATGTACAAAGTTTACCTATTGACAAAGTTTACAAAATTACCTTATCATACCACCATATGCTTCAGACCGTTCCGATAAAAGATACCAGAAATCAACTTGCCGATCTTATCAATCAAGTAGACGTCGGGGGTAAATCATTTATTATTACTAAATTTGGTAAACCTAAAGCAATGCTCGTGCCGATGCAATCAACTCTCACAAAAGCGTCAGTAAAGCCATTGCCTAGCTTTGGCGCGTGGAAAGACAGAACAGACATTGGCGACAGCGAGGAATGGGTGAGAACAATACGGAAAAAAATGAGCAGCCGGTATGAAAAGTAAGTATATTGCCGATACAACCGTCTTAGTCGACTATCTCAGACATAATGAATCTGCGAGAGGTTTTCTCGAACGGGAACGACCTGCGGTTTCCTTGGTGAGCAGGGCAGAACTTATCCATGGGGCAAAAGACAAACCAGGATTGCGTAAAGCCATGGCTTTGTGTGACCGTTTAGAAGAATTGTCCTTTACAGAGGTGAGTACGAAAGACGCACTTCGGCTTCTCGAGACATATCATCTTTCTCATGGTTTATTTTTTCTTGACGCCCTCATTGCGTCAACGGCACTTGAGCATAGCCTTACGCTCGTCACCCATAACACCAAACACTTTTCCTTTATCCCGAAACTTGCTGTCGGTGCCTGGACGGAGTTTGCGTAAAAAAACACCCCCCATAAGGGATGCCTTGAGGTTGAGGAGATGGATCTTCTTTAGCCTGGGCCAGGATTTGATTTCGAGCTCTCGTTTGAGCGCGGCGGATTTTGAAGGAAGTTTTTCGGAATACAGTATTCTTACTGGCTTGTGACTTCGGGTATACGCGCTGCCCTTTCCTTTTTCGTGATCCTCAAAGCGCCTTTGAGGATTCGGAGAAATGCCGGTGTAGAAGCTGCCGCCCTCGCAGAGAAGGATATAGACAAACCAGTTAGTAGACATTTTCGTAGTGCGTGAGGCGGACGAGTTCGTCATTTTGGTCTAACACGACCGCAACAACATCGATCCGGCAGGGGAGGGATTTGCCCTTTGTATACACCATAGCCGTGTTGCGAACTTTTTGTAATTTCCGCGGACTGATCATTTCTTCGGGTAATCCAAACTCAATGCCTGTTTTTGCTTTGACTTCAACGAATACCAACGTATCTTGATCTTGTGCAATAATATCAATTTCTCCGAATTTATTTCCAAAGTTCCGTTCGAGTATTTTCAGCCCCTTTTTCTTGAGCGTTTCTGCTGCGTAGTCTTCGGCCAGGCGACCGGTTGCACGATTAAACGCCTTCATACCCGCTGTTTATACTGGAGGGCTTCTGCCATGTGGACCGGGAGAATATCACCCGATGCGGCAAGGTCGGCAATGGTTCTGGCAACTTTTATCATGCGAAAATAGCTTCTGGCCGATAGATCATATTTGTCTGCGGCGAGTTTGAGAAAGTTTTCAGCTTCCTGGGTGAGCCTGCCAATTTTTTTGACCTCCTTATTTCTCATTTGCGAATTGGTATAGATCGGCAGTCCCATAAATCGTTTTTCTTGGATTTTTCGCGCTTTTATGACCGCTTCTTTGGCAAGTTTTGTTGTCATCGTATCGGTTGTTTTGGTGCCGGTAACAGACAATTTTTCCACCTCAACTGCTGCAACCGGCACAGAAAGGTCAATCCGATCGAGGATCGGTCCGGAGATCCGGTGATGATATTTGGTAATTTGTCTCTCCGTGCATTTGCACTCCCGTTTGGGGTGGCCAAGATAGCCGCAGGGACAGGGATTGATTGCGGCAATTAAAGTAAAACTCGCTGGATATTTGACGTGACCGGACACGCGGACGATTTCGACAACGCCATCTTCCATGGGTTGGCGCAAACTCTCCAACACACCTCTGGGAAATTCCGGCATTTCATCCAGGAATAGGACACCCAAATGTGCAAGGCTCACTTCTCCGGGGATGGGATTGGTGCCCCCGCCGATTAACCCGGCCGCAGACACCCCGTGATGGGGTGCGCGGAACGATCGCCGTTTGATGAGTGCTTTACCGGGAGTGAGCAATCCCGAGATGGAATAAATGCGGGTAACCTCGAGTGCCTCCCGGTCTGAAAGCGGCGGCAGAATGCCCGGAAGTGCGCGGGCGAGCATCGTTTTTCCCGTCCCCGGAGGACCCCACATGAGGACGTTATGGCCTCCGGCAGCCGCAATGATGAGCGCCCGTTTGGCTTGTTCCTGGCCGGAAATTTCGGCTAAATCAAAGTCAACCGCAATCTCCTCATCTTCTTCTGCCGGTTCGTGAACAAGAGGAGCGATTACCTGTTGGTTCGATAGGTGATGAGCGAGCTGCGAAAGCGTACCAATCGGAATAACCGTGATCCCTGAAACGACCGTGGCTTCGGCGGCCGAGGGCGCGGGAACGAATACGCTCGCGTTTTTCTGTTTCTGTGCAAAGAGTGCAAGCAAAAGAATTCCCCGGGTGGGTCGGAGGCTCCCATCTAAAGAAAGTTCACCGTAGAAAAATGTATGTTTAAGGTCAAACGGAGGAAGTTGCTCGCTTGCCAACAAAATTCCAACAGCAATCGGCAGGTCATAGGCGACGCTGTCTTTGGGAAGATCAGCAGGAGCCAGATTGACCGTAATCTTTTTGGGCGGAAAATCAAAACCGGAGTTGATAAGCGCGGTTTTGACTCGCTCGCGCGCTTCTTCGATGGCTTTACTGGCCAGGCCCACAATAGTAAATCCAGGAAAACCAGCGCTTGCTACGTCTACTTCGACGTCGACGCCGACGGTTTCCAATCCAATATTTGCAATAGAACTAATTTTGGCGAGCATAATACTTCCCCGCCCGTTCTATGAGTTGTCCGGTTAGGGCTAAAAGCGACAGTTGTGCACCAATTTCCGATACGGGTTTACCTAGTTTTCGGGAAATTTCGCTTGGGGTGAGCGCGTCGCTCGTCAACAATCGAAGCAGGGGATCAGATGAGGATTTTTGGGGTTGGGGTTGATCGCCGAGCCACATTTTGGCTTTTCCCGTCGCGATAAGTTCATTGGTGCCGACGGACGTGGGACTCGTAATCGGACCGGGGACTGCCCATACGGGGCGCTTTAATTTCTCGGCGATTTTTGCTGTCACGAGCGAACCGCTTTTTACTGCTGCTTCTATCACGATGACTTCCGCCGACAGCGCGACGATGATGCGGTTTCTGACCGGAAACGTCCAGAGCGTGGGCTGCTGATCCTTCCATTCCGAAAGCAAGAGTCCGTGATCGGTTATGTTCCGTGCAAGTTTTTTCTCCTCACCACTGATTGGATAGGTAATACCCCATCCTAAGACTGCAATCGTTCTTCCGCCGTTTTCAAGACACATCCGATGTGCGTATTGATCGACTCCGTACATAAACCCGGAGACGATGGTTTTTCTCTCGAAGACGAGTTTGGGAACGATTTTTTCGATAACCCGGCGGCCATACTCGGTCATCCTCCTGCTGCCAACGACGGCAACACAGTTTTCAAATAATTGAGGATCCCACGTTTCCGAAAAGTAGAGTTCTTTTGGGGGATTGGGGAGATCGTTAAGTTTGGATAACTCCGGCTTTTTTTGCCAATCAACTATCGGCAGGTAGTCCATGAGTTTAGCATAACACATGCTGTACTTGACAAGAGGTATACCATCGTATATACTTTGGCATACCATGAGTTATGCAGTCGTGACGACCAAGATCGATCCCCGGACCAAGAAAGAGGCAATGGAAACTGCGCAGGCACTTGGTATGCCGCTTTCTGTGGTCATCAAGGCATTTTTGAAACAATTTATTCGGACAAAGTCCGTCGCGTTCAGTGCTGATGATGAGGTGCCAAATGACTATCTCAAAAGCTTGATGCGTCAGGCTGAAAAAGATCTCAAAGCCGGCAAGACTTCTCCGGCCTTCGATAACGCCAGAGATGCAATCGCTTACCTCGAAAAACAGGGAATATGATTGTCAAATATTCTCCTTCGTTTTTACACACCACCAAAAAAATCGATGTGAGAATTAGAAAAAGCCTCAAACAGAAACTCGAAATTTTCTATAAAAACCCTAACGATTCAGTGTTAAAGAATCATGTGTTACGAGATGCGTACGAAGGATATCGAAGTATTAACATTACCGCTGACTGGCGCGCGATTTACAAGGAAGTGCAGATAGGCGAGGATACGGTTGCTTACTTTGTCGCCCTTGGAACCCACAAGCAGCTGCATGGGAAATAATCGACCCGCCTTTGACCAAAGTCAGCTTCTGCGGTATACTAATACTTGCTATAAAAAGCCGCGGGGTAGTGTACAGTTGCACAGAAGGCTCATAATCTTCTAGGCTGGGTGCGACTCCCAGCCCCGCAACTCGGGTCATTAAAGAAAAAAGCTCCTTACTAAGGAGCTTTTTTCTTCCGACCCGATGAGGCTGGTCCTGCCGATGCAGAAGCAACTGGCTAACTATCTACAGATGGGGTTGAAGTGAGTGAAGCGAACTTAATAACCCCACTGATTCCCTAGAGGCCCCAATCGGGCTGGTGTGAAGTACGTCAGTGCTGAACATAATAGTCTGAAAAAGATAACGACGCTTCGCTAATAATCCATTACGCATTCCAGAGCATGTTTTACAGTCCATATGCATTGAGGTTCGCGTTGCCGATACGCGTACGGGGCAGGAGAAAACGACGCTTTTTGCATTGGGTAATCCCGGGGAATGTCGTAAAGCCCAATGTATAGCCAAGGGACGAGAGCACCGCTTCACCATTTGTACTCGGATTGCCGTATGGATAGGCAAATATTTTTTCCTGGTTGAGTCCGCGGCTCGCTAGCTGGGTATCTGCCGTTCCGATTTCCGTTTGGTTGGTGGCAAGACTATTGTTAACATTCTTATGGCTCCAGGTGTGATTGGCAAAATAAATAAGTCCCCATGATGCGATATCCTGGACGGTTTGCCACGTCATGTATCCAGGGTTTTGGATAAGTCCGGTGGGGATAAATGCAACTGCGGCAAACCCAAATGTGCGCAGAATCGGTGCTGCGTCCGTGCCGAAGTCGTCATACCCGTCGTCAAATGTGAGAAGTATCGGTTTGGAAGGTAACGGTGTTCCGGCATCAAAAAATGCAATGAGTTGCTCACCGTGAATTGGCGTATAATTTTTCTCTTTAAGATATTGCATCTGGTTTTGAAAATTTTGTGTATCGACGGTCAACCCTGCATGACCCAGCTCTTTGGCAGTGTCTAATTTTTGGATGTGGTGATAGAAGAGCGTTGGGACCACAGCACAGGGGCCATAGAGCGCATTCATTTCGGCAAACGTCAATGGTTTTGGCGTGGGTGTCGGAAACGGAGTGGGCGTTGCGGTTGGAGTTGAAGTGGGCGTTTCGCTAATTTGTTTTTTTGATGGGATACTATGAAATAGTACAAAAAAAACAAGTATGAATAGAGTTAATACTATGCCCAAAAGATTACGAGCACCCTTTTTCATATGGCCCACGCCTATTATATTCGACTCGAGAGAGGCAGGGAACAAGGAGGCAACTGCGATCTGATTTTTTGGATTCCCCTCTTTTTATGCGAAGTCTATCACTTTAGGCTTGACAATTCTCTCTCTCAATTAGAATCCCTCTCTATATGGCAAACGTTGATTTTGATCCATACAAGCGCTACGGCGACATGTTTCAACAAATAACGGATTATACAGACAGGCTCTCCAGACGAGTACTTATTGAACCGGAAAACATCCGACCATTTGGGAAAAGAGTGAAGGTTATTCCCGGCAAGGGCGCAGGAGAGCGTTCTTTAGTCTTGGCCCCTGTTGATGGTGCCTTACAGATGTCTGCAGATGAGGGGATTGCTGAAATAGGGGACACAAGGCTGACGGCCACGGGTCCATTTCAAGAAGTTGTTTTCACACCCACTATTCAGAGAGGTCGAAGGACAAGAAGAGTTACCATAAGACACCTCGGAGACTTATTCGTTGGGTAATTTATTCTTTGCTGTGAGATTTGAGCCAGGAGGCGATGCCCTCGGCTGAAATATTCTCGTTATCAATCTTCAAACCAAACGACACGAGTTCTTCTTGACCACACGTAAATTTACACCCATTAAGTTCTAGAAAAGTCATCGCAGAAAGAAGTGATGTGCGTTTGTTGCCATCGACGAATGCGTGGTTTTTAATAAGAGAGTGGCAAAGCGCGCCTGCTTTATTAAAAATCGTAGGATAGAGATCGAGACCAGAAAACGTCGCTTGCGGGCGGTGTACTGCAGCATCCAGAAGTCCTAGGTCGCGTAGGCCATGGGATCCACCGCTTTTTTCTATCGAAAGGTGATGAAGAAGAAGAACGTCTTCAGTCGAGAGATATTTGGTCATCTTGACCTACCCGAGCAAGTTTCTTAAATGCCGGAAGGTATCGGTTGAGAAGGTCATTGGCCACCGTATAGACCTCTGGGTCGACAGGAATTTTTGTTTGTGTTCGTTTGGAAGGCACGTCGATGACAATGCGATCCATATCTGCTTTGTATGACATCTCGACGTATGTACCAATTTTGACGCCAGATTCCTCCATGAGGGGCTTGGAGATAGTTACGCCACCTGAATTACCTATACGGATAATCTTTTGCTTCATATGATTATAACTATGTTATAACAAGATCCTGATGTTGTCAAGTGAGAAAAATCGGGAAACTCGCGATTGATAGGCAGTATAGGATTTGCCGAAATGCGCTACCAGAAGTTTTTCTTCGGCTGACACCGCCATTTTGATAGCGAGGAAAAAGAGGGGAGAAAGGAGGATGAAATAACTGTGCAGCGCTATTTGTTGACCAATAAAAAGAACTAACAGTCCAAGGTAAAGGGGATTGCGGGAGAATACAAACGGACCTGACGTTACGAGCGCAGATTGTACCTTTTTATCGTGTTGAGCAGGCCTTCCCCAGCTTTTCCCCATCACAAGTTTTGCCCATGAGGCCAGTCCCGCGCCACCAATTGTAAGGATGATGCCCGAGACTCCGAGCAAAGTATTCCAGGACCCAAGGGGAATAGTTGTGTTTACCGGAAGCAGTACCTGGTAGAAACAGATGATTTCGAACAAAACAATTGACGTAGACCGGATGTTCGTAAACGAATGAAAAAAATTGGTGACATTTTTCCCGCGGCTGGTAGCCATCCAGAACGTAAAAATAAATAGCCAAATAACAGTGAGCACCCGTCGAATCAATTCTTGCGGCATGGAATTAGTATAACAGGAGCGTTAGACTGGATGTATGGCAAAAAAACGGAAATCGAGATGGACGAAAGCCCGGTTAGCCGGATTGGGGATACCGGCTGTCCTTATTCCAGGGATTCTTTTGGCTGTCGCCCTCGGATGGAACCCCAGAGAACTTGCGAAAGTAAATGATTTCCATAAAATTCAAACATTATTTCCTAAAAACGGTACTGTCAGGGAAGTACATGATGGGGATACTGTTGTACTACAAAACGGTGCTGAGGTACGTCTTGTCGGCATAGATGCACCTGAAAGAGGAGATGATAAATTTAGCGAAGCGAAGAAGTATCTTAGTGAATTAGTCAGTAATAAAAATATCTATTTAGAGTATGACCGCTATCAAGACGATGGATTTGGACGAATACTTGCTTGGGTTTGGATTGAGTGTGAAAAAACACCAAAATTTTTTCCTGCTGACTATATGCACCTTTCGCAAAAGGAATCACGAGAAGGGCTCAAAGAAAATCCCGAGGGGTGTAAAAGGGGGACACTCGTTAACGAAACAATGGTCGATAAGAAATTGGCTGTAGTTCACAAACTCAATGAAAGAGGCGAACTCAAGTACGAAAAGCGACTGATGGCACGTTGAGCACAATATTTATCCTATAGTTGCAATCCAAAATTGATTGTATTATTATCCGGCTTATCGTATGGATCCATTAGTTGCATATCACCGAGCGGGAATAGAACGAGGGGCATTAAATTTGCGAGAGGTTGGCCCACAGGGTAGCTCCCTGCGGGTAAGTGGTTTTAGGGCAGAAGTTCGACCTTGTGAGGATGGTGTTGAACTACAAGTTTCCCAGGGATTATTTGCCTCAGTCCCCGAGGGCAATCGATTCCCTTACGTTTATCGTGCCCCTGATGGAGAAGGGAAAACTTTAGAATCACTGATTCTTCTGCCGGGTGAAAGGGTTTGCCTCAGAAGGCCAAGAGGGAAGGTCATTCATACGATTGGTGCTTTGGCACCGCAGGATGGGAGATTGGCACTACAACAAATAGCCGCGATGAGAGCTGCCTAGTTTTGACAAGTGTGATATACTGTTGCTCTAGTTGAATAAACGCGTTGATCCGGAGGGTTGGAATCGGGGAGCGGCACAAAAATATGTGACGGAGCCGAAACCGTAAAAAGACAGGAACGAGTGTCGCAAGATCCGCTTACGCGCAAGGTTATAGCGGACGAGGACGGAGCTCGCCAAGAATGAGGTTTCCTCATTGGTTTGACGAACTCCCCGAAAGGGGATTTTTGTTGGCCAAGAGGGGACAAGCACAAGGTGGCACCGCCACAAAGGCCCTTGTAAACTCTCGAGATTTTTCTCGTGGATTTGCAAGGGTTTTTTGTTGGAGAAATATATGAAACAACCAATTGGTATTATCGGCGGGATGGGGCCGCAGGCTTCGAGCGAGCTGTATCGATTGCTTATCGAAAGAGCTCGGGCGAACTATGGTGTGCGGACCAATGACGCATATCCGGAAATCCTCATCGACTCCGTGCCTGTACCGGATTTTCTATCTGACACTGATCAGATGGAACAGGCAGCGAAAATGCTTGAAGATCGCGTAGGTAGACTGACGCGGTATGGCATTGGCAGTCTCACACTGGCGTGTAATACCGCCTGCATATTGATTGATCGGTTGCAGAAGCGAACGAATGTACCAATTATTTCGGTTATAGACGAAGTGGCTAACCGTATTAATAAGAGTTTCCGTGTGCTTCTTCTGGCTTCTCCTACATCGCTTCGCATGAAGCTCTATCAGAATGCGCTTTCCAGCCTTGGCATTTTGTTCGTCGTACCGAAGGAGGAAGATTACGGAAAGATTGAGCTGATTATCAGAGGCGTTCTGGATGATGATGACAGGCAGAAGCTTATGAAACAACTCGTAGAGATAGCGGACAGATATAGAAAAGAAACAAATGTCGATGGCATTGTGTTGGGTTGTACGGAACTACCATTAGTATTTCCGGACAGGTACCCAATTCAGTTCTATAGTTCACTTTCCATACTCGCAGATGTCTTACTAAAACGCTATTATACAGAGGAGGTTGTATGAAAAGATTGCTTTCTGGAATTACCCCCTCGGGGGATGGGAGTCTCCATATTGGCAACTATTTGGGGGCGGTCAAGCAGTTTACTGAGCTCGCCAAAACGCATGAGTGCTTTCTCATGGTTGCTGATCTTCATGCACTCACGACGATACAGGATAAAGCACTGCTTCAAAAAAATACGGAGACATTAATTCTTTATGAACTTGCGTTACTTGGTGACCTTAAAAATATCACGTTTTTCCGTCAATCCGATGTGCCGATGCACGCCGAACTCCAGTCGATCCTCAATAACGTGACGCCACTGGGGCTTCTCAAGCGGGCCCACGCATATAAAGATAAGTTAGCAAGGGATGTCATGGAAGATGACGTCAACGTTGGGCTGTTTTCCTATCCCATGCTCATGGCGGCAGATATCCTGCTTTATAAACCGGATCTTGTGCCGGTGGGGAAAGATCAGAAGCAACATGTGGAGATTACCCGCGACATCGCCGGACGATTTAATAAAATTTTTTCCCCGGTGTTCAAACTTCCGGAACCCTATATCCCGGAGGAAGTGGCGGTGGTCTTGGGAACCGATGGGAAGCGGAAGATGAGCAAAAGCCTGGGGAATATCATTAGTATTTTTGACGATGAAGAAATAATTAAAAAACAGGTCATGGGGACGTACACGGATCCTCAAAGAATTCATGCCAACGACCCCGGACACATTGAAGGAAACATGGTATTTACGTATCTCGAGTTTTTCGGGGAAAGAGGAAAAACAGACGAACTAAAAAAAGCTTATACAGAAGGCAAAGTATCGGATATTGAGGTAAAAAATTACCTGTATGATTGTTTGATGAAAACGTTCGCCCCGGCGCGAAAAGTCTATGAAGAATTGAAACGGAACCCCGAAAAAGTTAAAAAAATTCTGCAAGACGGCGCGGAGAAGACCCACACAGTCGCATCGCAAACCATGAAAGAAGTTCGTGATGCTACAGGCATTACCAACCAGTATTCGTTCTTTCAATATGGATTGTCGCATAGTCCTAGCGACGTTCAAGGCTTAGCCTTGATTTCAATTGATGAATTTAGTCGAGTAGAGATGCGGGTGGGGAAGGTAGTGGAGGCGACGTATCCGGAGAAAAGCGAAAAACTCATTCGTCTGGTTGTTGATCTTGGAGACGAAAAGAGAGTTATATTCACAGGCGTTCGAACGCTTGGATATACGATAGATGACTTTTTGGATAAGCAGTTTTTCTTTGTGACCAATCTTGCTCCCCGAAAAATGATGAATGAAGAAAGCCAGGGGATGATTCTTGCGGTTGATGGGGCGGACAAGCCTTTATTTCTCTCTGCTGAAGGTATGCCGCTTGGGGCAAAAATCCGATAACAGCATGTCTTTTGACAATGCGTACGAAAAAGCGTACGCTTTAGATATGAATTCACCTATTCCTTCCACCCTAACTGTCAGCGATGCGAGGGCAAATCTCTATGACATGATGGAGGAGGTGCGTAAATACCTCAAACGCTTTGTCATCACACACCACGGCAAACCGCAAGCGGTTCTTCTCCCTGTTGAGGATCTCGAAAGTTGGGAAGAAACACTGGATATTCTATCGAACAAAAAATTGATGCGCGACATCCGCCAGGCAGAAAAAGATTTCAAAGCTGGTCGATATTACACGCTTGACGAAGTTGAACAGAGACTACAGCTCAAAGAGAAACCACGAAAAAGACGATCGTCATGAACGTAGTTATCTCTCCGAAGGCAAGTAAGCAGCTGAATAAGCTTCCGGCGAAAGAGGGATTAAAAATTATACGAAAGCTCCGAGCCTTAGAATCAATTCCTTATATTGGTAAACGCCTCGCGGGCAAATTACAAGGCTTGTATACGCTGCGTGCCTGGCCTTACAGGATCATTTACCGAATTCTGAAAGAACAGAAGATAATCTTGGTTGAAACCATAGAGCACCGGCAAGGAGTGTATAAATAGGTTGACTAATTCTGAGGTGGCTTTGCCCACATTTCGTCGGCACTCACTTTTTTGGCTTCTTTTTCGGAGTAGGGGGCGATGAAAACGAGAACAACACCATCGGGGTCTTTGACCACCACCTCAAGCGTACCCCAGTAATAATGTCTTGGCCCCACCGCCAGAGGAATGCCAGCCTTTTTGCATCGCTCAAGAACGCCCGTAATACTGTCAACATTGATCATTAAAGAAATTTTAGAGTTTTTGACGCGTGCCTTGAATACATTCGGTTTGACCGCCCGATGGCCATCGGCAATCTCGAGTTTGCACCCGCCATAGAGAAATGTCATTCCTCGATACTGTTCTGATGCGGAAATCAGATTTCCCAGGCTATCTTTTTGAAATGTTTTATCCGGGCCATATTCAAATATTTTTTGAAAGCCAAGCGCTTCGTAGAAGCGCCGGGATCCGGCAAAATTTGCAACTTTGATGTGCGCGCCCATGCTGTTTATTTTCATAAGTATATGTATATTATTTGGATTATTATAAGGCTATATTGACAAAAATCAATAGATATTGTATGTATATATGTACGGAGTTTCTATGCGTATTTTTTATACCGCCTCGTACTACGGGAAACAGGCGTATCAGGAGCAGTACGATCTTGTGCGCGCGACCATCAAAGAATTCAACGCGGATCTGATATCCCCCGAGGAGGGAAATTATCTCGACGTCATTGACCCAAAGACGCGGAAACGTCTAGAAGGAAACCCAAAACTCATCCATTATGAAGCGATTCGTCAGGGGATACATCTTGCCGACGCGGTCATTATTGAGGCGACGCATGAGGATATCCAGCTTGGGCACGAGATTACCTTAGCGCTTATGGAAAAGAAACCTATGCTTGTCCTTTCCACAAAGGAAGATTTCAGTAAAAAAATTATCCATGAATATCTCTTTGGCGCCCGCTATACCAAGGCAACTGTCAAAGGAATTCTACAGGATTTTTTTGCAAAAGCTCGAGAGATTCGGCACGCCAGACGGTTTAACATGTTTCTCTATCCGGCTCAGACAGAATATGTAGAGAAAGCCTCGCAGAAACAGGGGATGAATATGTCCGAATATATTCGTCATCTGATTAACCTCGATCGGCGTGCTTCGGACCTTAGTGAATAGCGAAGCTAATAGTGGTATACTTGAACGTCTACAACTATTCGTTATGGCAGAAAAACCACACCAGAAACTGGTTAAAAACAACCACAAAAACGGCAAAAAGACTAAGAAAATGTTTGAGTTTCGGATGAATCTGAATCTCAAAAATATCATTATTGCGCTGTTTATCGGGTTTATCCTTTTTTCGTTCGTCAGTAGTATCGGTGAGCGGGCGACGAGCTTACCCGAAAAGCCACTCTCAACCGTTGTATCCGACGTCAAGAACGGAGCAGTGACACGAATAGAGGTAGAGGAAACGAAACTTACCGTCCTTTATAAAGACGGGGGTAAATTTGTCTCCCACAAAGAGCCGCAAGAGTCGTTAGTCCGCGTATTGGAATCGAGCGGCGTGGATCCCAAAACTGTAGAAATTGACGTTAAAGACATGAGCATCGG
>Ga0209541_10009863_pt1 | contig 15356 bp, 16 predicted proteins | sample RifCSPlowO2_01_FD_184027 | JGI IMG/M metagenome (GOLD analysis project Ga0209541, IMG submission 184027) | Groundwater microbial communities from Rifle, Colorado - Rifle CSP2_plank lowO2_0.1 (SPAdes) (version 2) | ecosystem: Environmental > Aquatic > Deep subsurface > Groundwater | place...
TACGCCGCTTTTGCTATTATTTAATTTATGTTAAAAACGGAAGAAAAAATAGCTCCGATGCAAGATCGGAGTCCCAACCAAAGCGTCGGGAAACAAAAAGAGTTTTTTTTGCCCCAAGTTGATGCAGTGGTCAAAGAAATGTATCTAAGCGGAATACATTTGGGATATTCGCAGACAAGCCGAAGTCCTCAGATGAAGCCGTATATTTTCGGATTAAGAAACGGGGTGGAAATTTTTGATTTGGAAAAAACGAAAAATAATCTTGATTCCGCCAAAGAATTCGCCAAGAAGCTGGGCAAGGACAAGAAAGTGGTTTTGTTTGTCGGGACGAAGAAGGAAGCCAAAGATTTGACGGAAAACGCCGCCAAAGAATTGGGGATGCCTTATGTCAAAGAAAGGTGGATCGGCGGAACTCTTACCAACTTCAAGCAGATAAAAGGGAGAATTGACCACCTCAACGACCTGAAGAAAAAAAGAGACTCCGGAGAACTGGACAAATACACCAAGAGAGAAAAGCTACAGATTGAAAGGCAGATCAAAAAAATGGAAATTTATTTCGGCGGTTTGGCCGAGAATCTGAAGTTTTTACCGTCGGCGATTATTGTCATTGATTCCAAACACGAGAAAATAAGCGTCAACGAGGCCAATCAAATGAAGATACCGGTTGTTGCCTTGCTCAACAGCGACTGCAATCCGTCCGGCATCAATTACCCCGTTCCAGGCAACGACAATTCCATATCCAGTATTTCTTATTTCTTGTCCGAATTTACTAAAGCTTATAAAGAAGGAACGTTCTTAGCTCAAGAAGAGCCGATCAAAAAGGAGACAGTTTAAAACCGACTTACGATGTCGATTTTCCGAAAACCGACATCGTAAGTCGGTTTTAATAAAAAACTTATGATAACCGCTCAACAAATAAAAGAATTAAGAGACAAAACGGGGGTTTCCGTGTCCGCCTGCAAAAAGGCGCTTGAAGAAGCGGGCGGGGATATGGAAAGAGCTTTGGCCGTCCTGCAAAGAGAAAGCGCCAAGTCAGCCGAGAAGAAAGCGGATAGGACGCTGGGTTCGGGGGTGATTGAAGCCTATGTGCACAACAACAAAAAAGTCGGGGTCATATTGGAACTTAAAAGCGAGTCCGATTTTGTGTCCGGCAACGAAGAATTTAGAACTTTGGCCAAGGACATAGCGATGCACATTGCCGCCTCGGGGCCGGCTGACATAAACGAGCTGATTGGCCAGTCGTATATAAAAAATCCGGCCATTACCGTCAAGGAATTGCTCAATCAAGCCGTCCAAAAATTCGGCGAAAAAATAGAAGTCTCCAGATTCGCCAAGTACAATTTGTCTTAAACTATATGAATATATTGATTTATACAGCCCTATTGTCTGCCGTTGGCGCCGTTTTTCTTTTTTCCAAAGGAGTGTCTTTCGCTAGAGCTCTGCCTAAAGAAGAGTTTGAACGAAATCTCGCCGAAACAAGGCCTGTTTTTCACGATATCAACACTAGAATTATCATTCCTTTCGCTGCTTTCCTGCACGACTCTCTGTCGCCGAAAATTTATAAAGAATTTGAAATAATCATATCAAAGTTCAGGATAAACACGCTAAGAATGGAGAGGCTTCTTTTACAGCTGGCCAACTACATAAGAGGAAAAAGGGATGTGAAGATGAATGGCAACAGCCATCCTTATTGGAATCAAATTAGCGACGCTGATTCCAAAGATAAAAACGAAGACAAGCCAGCATAGTTTACCCCGTATGGCGGGGCGAGAGTAGAGAGCAACTGTTAAAAATAAATACTGCGCCACCTTAGCTCAGCGGTAGAGCAACGCTTTTGTAAAGCGAAGGTCCTCGGTTCAAATCCGAGAGGTGGCTCCATGCACTCAAGCGAAATAAGAAAAAAGTTTTTGGAGTTTTTTAAGACAAGAGGACATTCAGTAATTCCGTCGGCTTCTTTGGTTCCGTCTGAAACCGATCCGACGGCGCTTTTTACTACGGCCGGAATGCATCCGTTGGTGCCGTATTTGCTTGGAGAAAAACATCCCGGCGGCAAGCGCGTGGCTAATATCCAAAAATGCGTCCGGACCGGCGACATAGACGAAGTGGGCGACGCGCGTCATCTTACTTTTTTTGAAATGATGGGCAATTGGTCTTTCGGAGATTACTTTAAAAAAGAGGCGATAGAATGGAGTTGGGAATTTTTGACGGATAAAAAATGGCTGGGCTTGGATAAAAACAAACTGGCCGTTTCTATTTTTGCCGGCGACAGTGATTCGCCCTTTGACGAAGAGGCTTTTGATTTATGGAAAAAATTGGGCATGCCTGAATATAGAATCGCCAAACTGCCGAAAAAAAATAATTGGTGGGGTCCGGCCGGCCAAACCGGACCGTGCGGACCGGACACGGAAATGTTTTATTGGATGGGCGGCGCGGATAAAATTCCGGACAGCTTCAATGACGACAACGATTTATGGGCGGAAATTTGGAACGATGTTTTTATGCAATACAACAAAGGCGAAGACGGCAAATACTATCCCTTGAAGCAAAAAAATGTTGATACCGGAATAGGACTGGAAAGAATGGCGATGATAATGCAGGGGAAAGATAATGTTTATGAGACGGACTTGTTTGAGCCAATCATTAATCAACTTAGAGACTCGGTCTCTAAGTCCAACTCAGAGACCGAGTCTCTGAGTAAATCCATGCGCATTATCGCTGACCACATAAAAGCGAGTGTTTTTATAATCGCCGATGAAGTGGCGCCGTCCAATGTCGGCCGAGGGTATATCTTGAGAAGGCTGATAAGAAGAGCTGTCAGATATGGGAAAACATTGGGAATAAAGGACGAGTTTTTAAAAGAAGTCGCCGAACCGATTTTTGAAATTTATAAAGAATTTTATCCGGAATTGCCGGAGAAAATGGGAATGATTTTAAACGCGATAAGCGAAGAAGAAAAAAAATTCAACAAAACTTTAGAAAAGGGATTGAAAGAGTTTGAGTCTGTGTCGCAAGAAGGAAGTATTTCCGGAAAAGACGCTTTTATCCTTTTTTCCACTTATGGTTTCCCTTTGGAAATGACGGTTGAATTGGCCAAAGAAAAAAACATCGGCGTTGACACAAAAGGTTTTGGCAAGGAATTTGAAGAACACCAAAAAATTTCTCGCACCGCTTCCGCCGGGATGTTTAAAGGGGGATTGGCCGACGCGGGGGAAAAGACGACCCGATATCACACTGCGACCCATCTTTTGCACAAGGCGCTAAAAATTGTTTTAGGCGAAAATGTTAATCAAAAAGGCAGTAACATCACTTCCGAAAGATTGCGTTTTGATTTTTCCTGGCCGGAAAAAATGACCAAAGAGCAGATTGAGAAAGTAGAGGAGATAGTCAACGGAAAGATAAAAGAAAACTTGCCGGTAAGTTGGACGGAAATGAATCTGGATGAAGCCAGAAAATCGGGCGCCATCGGCTTGTTCGGCCACAAATATGAAGACAAGGTAAAAGTCTATAATATCGGAAGAGATGACAAATCTTTCTCCATGGAAATTTGCATGGGTCCGCACGCCGTCTCAACCGGCAACCTCGGCCGATTTAAAATCGTCAAAGAAGAAGCCGTCTCGGCGGGAACAAGAAGAATAAAAGCGATATTAGAATAATAACTTATTTGGAAGCTAAACTTCCAAGCGTAAAATTTATGGAATTATTTAAAGATAATTTGGAAGAAAAAAAGTTTAGCGCCATAGAAAAAGAGCGCCAAGCAAAGATTAGCGAAGGAGAACGGGAAAAGTTCGGCGGAGATTATTCAAAAAATCCAGAAAATATAAAAAAATTTTTTGAAATTGGAGTAGAAAAAATTGTAGATAAATTACCGAAAAATTTAAGCGTATTGGATTTGGGGGGGCAGGCGGTCGTTTAGCTGAAAACATTAAGAACGAATTAGAAAAAAGAGGGAAAATCGCCGAAACCACCGTCGTGGAAATAAATAATGAATTTATAAAAGAAGCTGAAAAAAGAGGATTAAAGACCATTGTGGCAAACACGGCAGACATCATTCCCCTTAAAGAAACAGATCTTATAATCATGAGAAATGTTCTTCACTACAACTCAATTGAAGATATAAAGAAAATTCTTGTAAACACAAAAGAATCGTTGAAACCAGAAGGATACTTTATTAATCAGGTTATATCGGGAAAAGATGAAAATCATGTTCAATTTATAAACGAAATTCTTAGCGCGGAGGTGCTTGGCAGAGGAGTAAATTATTTAACAAATGAAGAATATTTGAAACTTTGCAACGAGATAAAATTGCCGACCGAGTTTGCCGGTTATGCTCCAACAGGGCGATGGTCATTGAAAGAAATGTTCTGGAGAACTTACTCAAAGAAAGCAGGGGCAAAGGGAGTGGAAGATATGACTGTATTTACTGATGAGGAAAAGGAAGAATACCTCAAAAGAAGAGATGCTTATGTGGAAAAGTGCAGAGAAGTGTTGGAAAGATATAAAAAAGAAGAAAAAATTGACGATATTGAATTTAGAAGAGAGGAAACAGAAGTAGAATTTTACGGCCCGATTTTTATTTCCCAAAAGTAAAGTTTTTTCTGTATGAGTAGGATAATCCTTACCCTAAAATTATAACACTACGACCTATTTTACCTATCGTCCAAATAGGTTACAATAAGAAAATTAATCAAAGTAACATAAAACAAAAATCAATTAGGGAAAAACACGCAAAAGGGGAACTTATTAAAAATATTTTGAAAAATTTGGCAATTGGCGGAGTTTTGATGTCAGGATTCGCTGTGCCGAACATTGTTAAACTTTTAGACTTTTTTGGCGCTACTCAGACAAATGAAAGAAGAAAGATATTGAAAGCTGTTGAACGAATGAAACAGAAGAAATTAGTCAGGATTTATGAGAAAAACGGCCGTGATATTATTGAGATAACGGAATTAGGCAAGAAAAAAGTTCTTTCTTATGATTTAGAAAATATAAAAATAACCCGACCAAAGAAATGGGACGGATATTGGAGAATTATTATTTTTGACATACCGGAAAAAAACAAAAAAGCGCGAAGAGCGTTGAATTTTAAATTAAACGACATGGAATTTTTTCCGCTTCAAAAAAGTGTTTTTGTTTGTCCGTTTGAGTGCGATGATGAGGTAGAATTCGTGGCTGAATTTTTTGGTGTAAAAAGACATATCAGGAAAATATTGGCTAAAAAGATTGAAAATGATGAATTTCTAAAAAACTTTTTTAATTTATAAAAATAAAAAAGTGGTAAAGTGTCTATGTGCGACCTATTTGAACGATAGGCAAAATAGAGGACATTGGTGAAAAAGGAAAAAATATTGGAAAGTTATTCTATTGGTTTGAGTTTCCAGAAGTTAAACCAGATTCGTTTTTCAAATTGTTCGGTCGTGAGCGGCTGATAGTAGGAGAGCGGGCCGAAGAATTTGTAAGTTCCGGCGATTATGACAATTAGTATTATCAAGCCTAGGTAAAGTTTTTTGGATTTGGCGGCAATTTTTTCTTCAAAAATATAATTGAAAATCAGAAACGCCAAGATGAAAGAAAAAAGAAGAGGAATAAAATAATGGTATAAATACATTACCCGTTCTATTCGGAGCATTATTGCCATATAAATAACATAAAGCGTCGCAAAAGTAGTTGTCAGGTAAAACAAGTTTTTGTTTTTAATCGGATTTTTAAAAACAATTCGGCCGATTATCAAAATGAGAGACAAAATTATTCCGGCCAGCCCGAGGAACCAAGTTATAGGATTGGCCTGTAGGTACATATACCTAACGCCGTCGCCGCTTTTTTCCCAGCGGTAGTTGATGCTTTTGTCGCCGACCAGCCACGCAAGAGGATAACTGCCGTTTTCATCCGGTTTGCAGACATCAAGCCTCGGCACGCCCTTATTGTAATTGGCCATATAAGCCAAATTGTCTTTCAACATCGCCCCAAAATATTTCGGGTCGGAAGTAAGGCCATTAGTCATAATTTCTTTGTATTCCTCCGAAGCTTTGTAAAATTTGTCACTTGCGGCAAACTTGCCCAAAGAAAAATGGATATACCATACCACAGAAAATAATCCTTTTATTATTATTTTTTTACTGACATTTAAACAATTTGAAAACAGAAAAAACAAAAAGGTGCTGGAATTATGCTCCAGCATTTTTTCAGCACCTTTTTGTTTTTGGTCTATTAAGAACAGAAATGGAAGCAGGAAAAAAACTATTGCGCCAGTGGCTTTAATAGAGATAACCAATCCTGCCAAAACACCCAAAATAAAATAATTGAACAAAGTTTTTCTTGAAGATTTTTGGACTAAGTAGACAAAATAAAGAACGGCCAAAAGGATAAAAAACAAATGACTGCCTTCCAGCATGGCGGCGCGGGAGTGGGTGATGAGCGCGTTTTCAAAAATATAAAGAGAAGAAAAAAGAAATGAAGTGTGGGGATTTTTGGAAATAAAATAAAGGATGTAAAAAAAGACGATAGCCGAAAGCCAAGCAAACAAAGCGGAGAAAAATCGGACGCCTTTAAACGAATATCCGGCGGGAAAATCTTTGATGTAATCCGTTTGAGTGAATTTAAACAGTTCCATTGGCGCGATGTTGCTGTTGGGATGAATGATATATTCGCCCAAAGCGACAAAAAGTTTGCCGAGCGGCGGGTGCGCTTCCATAAACATCACTCCCGTAAGATATTTTTGAGCGGAAGCGATGTGATAATTTTCGTCCCAGAAAACGGACGGCGGATAATCATAACCTTTGAAATAAGTGAAATAAGAAACGGCCAATATGATTGCTGTGTAAAAAATAAGGATGGTTCTTTTTTGGGAAAAAAGTTTTTTGAAAATGCTGATCATTTTATTTTTTTATTTTCAATTTTTTCCAAGGCTTATTTCTGAAAAGCCGGATAAGACCGCTGAATTCTTCCCATGAATCTTTCATTATTTTAACCGTTGTGTTGCGGTCATCCATCCACCTTATGGCCATATCTGCCACTTTAAAACCGGCTTTTTCCATTATAATAATCATTTCAGAGTCAAAAAACCATAGATTATTTTCTATAAGCGGTTCAATTTTCAAGAAAGATTCCCGGCGCAAGGCTTTAAAACCGCATTGCGTGTCGGAAACTTTTGTTTGATGGATTATTTTTACAAGGGCGATGTATGTTTTAGAAATGATTTTTCTCAACAATGTCCTTCCTATGACTTGGGACTCTTTTTTGTTTCTTGAACCGGTGATTAAATCATAACCATTATTCAACATAGCGAGCATTTTTGGAAAATAATTTATATCGGAAGACATGTCCACATCCATATAAGAAACATAATCCGCCGCGCTTCTTTTCCACGCGTTTCTGAGCGCCCAGCCTCTTCCTTTGCGGTCTAATTTCAAGCCGCTGATTTTATCGGAATGTTTTTTTGACAGCTCTTCAATTTTTTGCCAAGTGCCGTCTTTGGAAGCATTATCCGCAATCACAATTTTCCAATCATACTCTTTCAAGTTTTCCCGGCAAAAATCATAAAGGACAGGAATATTTTTTGGTATGTCAATTTCCTCGTTGTAGACGGGGACGGTTATCTCCAGTGTTTTCATAAATTTTTTTCATTGTAACATAACAAATTAAAGTATAAAAATTAACAGAAACGTCCGATTGTGTTATAATTTGTAAAAATGATCAATAAATTTTTCAAAAACAACATCAACAAAGGAGTTTTAATTATTTTGTTGGTCGGGCTCATTATTAATATTTTTTACCTACTAAACACGCCTTACAACATAAGGACTCACGATGTTGATGGTCATATAAAATACATTGAATATGTAGAACAGAATTTTAAAATTCCTCATCCAGATATTTGTTGGGAATGCCATCAAGCACCGTTGTATTACATATTAGCCTCCGTTATTTATAAGACAGTTGTTTTTTTTGGGATTAGCGATAAAGATACAATTTATTTTATTCTCCAGGTATTTTCAGTTTTTCTTTTTCTGATTTTTTCTACGGTATCCATTTTGATTTTTAAAAAAGTATTTATTGATAACAAGAGTGGAGAAGAGGGAAATAAACCCCTTAAAAATCATATTTTTTATTTAGCTTCTTTTCTTTTTGTTTTTTGGCCGACAAACATAATGCATTCCGTAAGAATAACAAACGACACGCTTTTCTATGTTTTTTATGCGCTAGTTATTTTTTTCCTAATCAGGTGGTTTGAAAGAGGCGACAATAAAAATCTTTATCTTTCCATTCTTTTTTCTTTTTTGACATTTATCACAAAATCGCATGGTCTTTTGGCTTTTACACTGGTTGGTTTATGCGTAATTTTCAGTTTTGTTAAAGACAAAAAAAAGTTTGATAATTTTAAATTTTATTTTAAAGTCCTAGGTATTTTATTGACAGTTTTATTTATTGGTTTTTTTGCAAGCCGTCTAGGAGCAAGGACTATTGACAAAATTAATGGAGGAGGTCAAAAAAGCAATCTTTTAGTTTGGAATGTTGCTGGACTAAATGGAGGGCTTTTTACGGACAATAAAGTTAAAAATTACATATATTTAGACACAAAAATATTCTTAACAGAACCTTATATCGATAATTGGAACGACAAATACGGCAGGCAATACTTTTGGAATTTTTTGCTAAAAAATTCGTTATTCGGCGAGTTTTTCTTTGAGGGGGCAACAGTTGAAAATGTGGCCATAGGCATGAGCGCATTGCTTTTAGCGATGCTTTTTTGGATTATGGGCAGTATGTTTTTTTCAGTAAGAGAAAGCATTAAAAACAACTTTGTTTTAAAAATAAACGCTGTTTTGTTTTTATTTGTTTTTCTGGCGCATAGAATTATTTTGTCTGCCAATGCGGATTTTAGATTTATTTTACCCATACTAATTTCCTATTGCTCTTTTGTCGGTGTCGGTATTCTGGAATATAAAAGAAAAGGTTTAAAAAATTTGGAATACGCAGGGTATGGAATTTCAATTTCGTTTATTCTTCTTAGTGTATTGTTTTTTATTGTTGCGTTATAATGTAACCGATGACATTTTTCAGCAAAACTTCCAAAAGTAAAGTCGTTGCCGTCATAGACATCACTAGCTCGTCCGTGGGCGGAGCGCTGGTAGAAAGCAATGAAGGCTGTCCCATTACCATTTTGGTTGTGCCGAAATCGCCGGTCAATTTTCTTTTTGATGTCAATCTTGAGGCTTCCTTGCGATGCACGGCGGATGCGCTCCGCCTTACGGCGAAAAAATTAAAAAATCTCTACTCCGGCAAAATAGACGAAGTCTTGTGTGTTTTTTCTTCCCCGTGGTTCGCTTCCAAGACAAAAATAATAACCGCGGCGAGAGAAAAGCCGTTTGAAATTAAAAACGATTTTTTCAGCCGGCTTATTGAAGAAGAGGAAAAAAATTTCATCTCGCCCGGGACAGATTACATAGAGCGCGAGGTCATAAAGATCGAATTAAACGGGTATCATGTCAAAAATCCGGCCGGCAAAAACGCCCGGTCGGTCAAGTCTTATATCTATTTGAGCGCGGGAGTGGAAAAAATGATGAAATTGGCGGAAGAAGAAATTGGAAAAATTTTTATCCACACTCCTTTGAAATTCGCGACTTCGTCCCTTGTGGCGTTTAAAGTTTTAAATGATATAATAAGCAACAGAGAAGGATTTTTGATAATAGACATCGGAGGAGAAACTACGGAAATTAATCTTATCCGCGGCAATGTTTTGGAGATGTCCGCTTCTTTCTCCAAAGGAACCAATCTTTTGTTCAGGAAAGCGGCCGCCAGTCTCAATACTTTCCTTAAGGAAGCGTCCTCTGTCGTCAAGGCTTATTCCAGAGGGCACAGAACATTGGAAAGTTCGGACAAAATAGCCCCGGTGATAAAAGATTCGGTCGGAGAATGGCGCGATTATTTGAAAAAATCGCTGGCCGCCATGGCGAGGAGCATGCTTCTTCCTCAAAATGTTTTCGTAATCGGCGACGATCCGGTTTGCAAATTTTTTTCTTCCTGTCTTGAGAGCGAAGATTTTTCGGAGTTTACGATTTTAAGAAAGCCCTTTGTGGCGCAAAAGATAAATCCCGAATGGCTGACGCGCTATTTCAATCAAGTCAGTTCAATGACCCAGTCGTCCCAAAACCTTAAAAAATGCGAGACGGGCGATTATCAGCACAAAGATATAATGCTTATGATAGAAGCCATTTACGCCAATAATTTTTTAGATTTTAATTTTTAGATTAAAACACATGCCCAGGAAAATAATAAAAGACGTTTTTTTAAGAAATAAGGAGGAGAGACCCCTTGTTGAAGAGTTGGAAATGGAAAAAACGAAAAAAAGCCGGTTTCTTTTCAAGCTCACAATTTCTTTTCTCATTTTAATTTTATTTGGCGCTTTCGGTTTTGTGGCGTTAAACAGAGTTTCCACGGCCGCCATCAACATTTCTTCCTACAAGGAAACGTTGGCGATTGATTCAAGACTTAGAGCGCGCGCTAACGCGGCCGCCGATGGCTTGCCGTTTGAAATTATGCAATTGAGCGCGGAGGAAAGCGGCCTTGTTACCGCCACCGGAATAACTTCGGGCGGACAAAAGGCGAGCGGCAAGATAACCGTTTACAACAATTACGGCAGCGCTCCCCAAAAACTCATCGCCAACACCAGATTCCAGACAAGCGACGGAAAAGTTTACAGAATCAAAGGAGCTATTTCCGTGCCGGGCATGGGGGTATTGGAAGCGACCGTTTACGCCGACCAAGCGGGGGAAGAATACAATATCGGACCGTCCGACTTCACCCTCCCCGGCCTCAAAGGGGGGGCTAGGTTTGAAAAAGTTTTCGCCAAGTCCAAGTCGGCAATGTCCGGCGGTTCCAGCGGAAACGCCAGAGTGGTCAAAAAAGAGGACATTGAAAGCGTTAGGACGGCAGTCAACGAGAAAATAAAAAACCGCTTGACGGAAATGTTTTCCAAGCAAAAGCCGGAAGGTTATGTCCTTTTTGACGATGCGGTAAAAATTGAATATATAGAAAATTCGGACAATCCAAAGGTTGGGGATTCGTCAGGCCGGGCAATGACTTTTAAAGTGAAAGGTTCGGCCACCGGTTATTTGTTCAAAAAAGACGCTTTATCAAAGGCGTTGACGGACGATAACGCAGGGGACCTAAAAAAAGTCCCGAAAAACGATCCTATTTTGGTGGAGAATATTGAATCGCTTGATTTCAGCTTGATATCGGCTGATGCCCAAAATAAAGAAATAACCGTCCGGTTGAAAGGCAACGCCGATTTCGTGTGGACGGTGGACACAGCCAAACTTCTTGAAGAAGTGCTGAATTACAAAGGGAAAGATTACACCTCCGTTTTCCAAAATTATCCCGCCATCGCGAAAGCGTCCATCGTCCAAAGCCCCAAATGGTGGCCGAGATTTCCCAAAGACAAAAGCAAGATAAAGATAAATATTGAAACGGGCAAAGCGACAACGACTCAAAGCGGTCCGTAAATGAAGCGCTATTTAGATGTTATGAAAAGCGAAATTAGAAAATTTAAAGAGTTTCAAAAATGGTTTGATAAATATATCAAGAAGAATTATGGTAAAAAATGCCCAGAATTTAATTGGCATTGCCATTCTTGTCATGCTTTTTTTACTTTAACATCAAGGTTGAACCTTGATGTTTGCAAAATAATTTCTGCATCTTAATTATCAAAAAAATGCGATAGCGTCAAAAGTGATAATATGGTTTTAAATAATGGTTAAACTATTAAAAAACGGCGGTAAAAAATATAAAAATTATTTTTGTTGACAAAAAATTTGAAGAGAGCATATTATTTATATCAGACATGAACGGCATCCTATATGGGTGCCGTTCATTTTTTATAAGTGCTACCTATAAATTGCTATAGTATCTATTAGGTAGTGAAGTGAAAAAAATATCATAAAGAAAAAAAGATAACAATATATTTACAACTATCACACATAATTACTATCGCAAATTTAGGTGATACCTTTGGCGCTTAGCAATCAAGATGGCAGGTTGACTGCTGATTTTGGGCTTGCAATTTTTAAGTTATTATGGTATAAGAAATTGTGAAAAAGCCGTGTGGCTCTTTGAAATAATTTTTTTAAAATTCTATTAAGGAGGGAGGCTTGTATGGAATTGGTAATGTTAGATGGCATAAACAAAGAAGAATTTTTGGCCAGTGTAGAGAAACAAGAACAGCAAGAAAAAAGCGCTGGGTGTAAAATAGAAATATTCAACCCTATGCCAGCGGAAGGAATTGTTGATGACGTTGTTTCAAAAAAACTCGCGGAGATGAGAAGCGTAGAGGTAGAAAAGATGAAGGCCGAAGAAGTAGAAAGAAAAAAGTTTAAAAATGCGGTAACCCTTACCGACATTCCAGCAACCATCAAAAAGGCCGGTTTTCATCCGGACGGATCCCCGAAAATGGCCATTGCGGGACTTTTTGATAAAGTCGTTAACTTAGACAAAGATACAGTTGATAGAAAAGTTAAGTATAGTTCAAATAGCTTAACTGTTATCTTGGGGAATGTAAAAAAAGCATGGAGAGATCTAATATGTTTCTATGCTGGAGTGTTTCTTTCTTTGTCCAGTATAGTTATATCAGCCATTAATTTTCCCCAAAATGAATCAGTAATATTTTGCGGTATGTTTTTCCTCGTCGGGGTAATTATGCCGGTAATCGCTTCTGTTGTAGCTCTCGGTCATTTAATGTTTAAAATCAGATTCATGCCATATATGGATGTTGGAATTGATACACCCCAAATAAGAAAAATGAACATTTTTATTTCAACAGAAGTGCCACGAGTCCCTGAAAATGTTTTGTCTAAAATTGCAGGACCAGGACCTTTTGCCACCCTGTTTGAGGTTACTCAAAGGTGGGAGAGAATAATGGATGACCCGGTTATTTTTAGGATTATAAATATTGGAGATAGTCAATTCTTTGAACCGGTGGCGGGCTACGATATGACACCATTGGAAAAGAAATCTCTTGTTGAAAAAGCTGGAATAAATTCTTAATAGAATCAAAGACTTACAGAGTCAGAATACTTGATTAACATTTTCAAGTATTCTGACTCTTTTTTTGCTCATTTTGCGATTTTACGGCTCTACAATAATTAGTGTGGAAAATTTAAAAACAAAAATGGCGTGAAAGCCAAAGTGATTTTCAAAACATAATTGTTGTTTCAATTGTGCAACACTCGATGTTGCACAAGGTTGCCTTTTTTTTAACCCTTATTTAAAGCCACATTATCACTTTTGACGCTATCGCATTTTTTTGATAACAATAATTTAAAAAAGTTTTTCCATGTCCGTTTTTCTTTTCAAGATTGTTAAAGATGGTTTTTGTTGACTGTTAATTGGTTTTGACCCGCTTACAGCTTAACAGAGCCATCTTTGTCAGTTATTCACCACACTAATTATTGAACTAAGGCCTGATATTCTTGCTATTTTCTTCTGTTTGTTGTAGTTTGTGTTAAAAGAGATTCAAGCTAGTGCTTGACTTAGTTTAATTTGTACATTTGAAACTGAATATTTTAAGGAGGTGTAGATATGAGGAAAATGAAAGCTTTCCCAGCGGATTTTATTGGCATTACTCGATATGATCTTTTAGAGAAAGCCGCTCTGTACAAAGGATTAAAACTTCATAAGGGTGATTCAGAGTCTTGCTCCGAGCCGTTCAAAATATACACACTGGATCAAAAATTGCTCGCCATTCTCTCAGAACGAGGAATCAAGGGGCAAAATCGTCCTGACTGTAAAAATGAAATTTTTACTCTCGTGGATGAAAATCCTCAAGAGGAAAGAGTAAATACTAACTACTGGAATTTTGATTTGCTTAAAGGAGCAAATAATGGGTTTGATCTTAGGGTCATTATGAGAGTTAAATTTAAAATAAGTGTCAGGGAGCGTGGAATTGTGTTTTGGCCATATGCTCACGGCCCATTCGTTTCCGCTGGCAGTCAAATTTCAAACTTTCGGATGTTTAAGGCTCTAACGGAAAGTGACAAGGATGCGCCTGAAGTTGCCAAAGAATTAGCTAAAAGCAATGGAAGCATAGTAACCACCTGGACCGATATTAAGCATAGTGGTATTCGTAACCTTGGTGATTTGTTTGCTGAGTTTGCTGGTGCAAATGAAGCCATTAAACAAATTAGCCATGTTTTAGAAGTGTTTGATCCAGATCCAAACCAAGAGTTTTTCATTGACGAAACAAACCAGCCAAAAATCTTTAAAGTATGGCACAAACAACTTGATGATTATTGTAAAAGCTTGATCATACCTCACTAATCACTGATAAATTTTCTAACCTTTATCTTGCTTAAAAGAACCAGTTTGTATCTTCATATTACGAACTGGTTCTTTTTTCATATCACTTTTTATTTATCGTTTTATTTGACATCATTTTTGTTTCTGCTAGTATAAACGCATAACTTTGATGGCAGACATGTCCGACAAAATTTCTATTGGAATCGTGACAGAGGCTTTGCCTAATGCGACTTTTCGCGTTCGCATGGACGATGCGAGCGAAATAATCGCTTATTTATCCGGCAAAATGAGATTGCACAGAATTAAAGTTTTGGTCGGAGACAAGGTTAAAATTGAAATGAGCGAATATGGCAAAACCAAGGGCCGAATCGTTCATAGGATGTAATATGAGAGTAAAGACTTCAATAAAGACAATGTGCAAAGACTGCAAACTCGTCAAAAGAAAAGGGAGGCTTTATAATATTTGCAAAAAAACGCCCAAGCATAAGCAAAGGCAAGGATAAAAATAATTTATGAGAATTGCAGGAACAAACATACCGGATAATAAAAGATTGGAAATAGCCTTGGGTTATTTATACGGCATTGGCGATTCTTTGGCCAGAGATATTTTGACCAAGGCTAAAATTTCTTTTGACAAGAAAGCCAAAGACTTGAGCGAGAGCGAGCAGAATGCTATCAGGGATTTGGTGGGAAAGCACAAAATTGAAGGAGATTTGCGCCGAGAAATAGCGGCCAACATCAAAAGATTGAAAGAAATAAAAACTTATCGGGGAACCAGACATAGCAAGAGATTGCCGTCTAGAGGCCAAAGGACAAAAACCAATTCCAGAACCTTGAGAGGGAATGTCCGCATTACGATGGGTAGCGGAAGAAAGAAAGCGGAGAAGACTTAAGGGCTTGGCCTGAATTTTACGAGTTTTCGAAGTAAAATTAAGAAGCCAAACCTTACCCGCCTAAGTTTTGAGGCGGATTGAATAAAAATAAATTATAAGATATATTACAGTGATTAAAAAAGAAACGATTTATTAAAATAAAAAACTTGAGCGGGTGCGCAATTTTGTAAATTGCTC
>Ga0209541_10009865_pt1 | contig 15356 bp, 13 predicted proteins | sample RifCSPlowO2_01_FD_184027 | JGI IMG/M metagenome (GOLD analysis project Ga0209541, IMG submission 184027) | Groundwater microbial communities from Rifle, Colorado - Rifle CSP2_plank lowO2_0.1 (SPAdes) (version 2) | ecosystem: Environmental > Aquatic > Deep subsurface > Groundwater | place...
TGCCGTGACTTGTTAACCATTGTTAACTAGCGGTAAAGGTGTCCTGCTAAGCCAGGCAACGAGCGAGACCTGTATCCACAATTGCTAACAATCTTGATTGAGAACATTGTGGGGACTGCCTTGGAAACAAGGAGGAAGGTGCAGGCTACGGTAGGTCTGTATGCTCCGAATCCTTTGGGCTACACGCGCGCAACAATGGTAAGGACAATGGGATACAACTCCGAAAGGAGAAGTTAAACCTCTAAACCTTATCTTAGTCCAGATCGAGGGCTGTAACTTGCCCTCGTGACGATGGAATCCCTAGTAATCGTGTGTCATCATCGCACGGTGAATATGTCCCTGCTCCTTGCACACACCGCCCGTCAAACCAACCGAGCAAGGTTTAGGTAAGACTTAACCTTATTAGTTAAGTCGAACCTAAGCTTAGTGAGGTGGGTTAAGTCGTCACAAGGTAGCCGTAGGGGAACCTGCGGCTGGATCACCTCCTTTTTATTATTATACATTATCAAACTACTAAGATGGGCCCGTAGCTTAGTGGTGCTATCAGCACTTAAGAGCGCTGCCCTTGCATCTCGGTAATTGAATGCGCAAGCATTCCCGTGTTACATGAGAGGCAGAGGTCTTGGGTTCAAAACAATTCAAAAGATTGTGAACTTCCCGACGGGTCCATTCTTATTTTTAATTTTTATTTGTTTTATTTTATCATTCAAAGGAAAAAATCCAAAATTTAATTTTGGATTTTAGGTTGAGATACTTTGCTATTTATGAAACCGTGCATAGAGGAGGAAAATACTATTAGGTGGATGACTTGGCTCAAATGCTGAAGAAGGATGTGACAAGCTACATTATGCTTCGGCGAGACGCACGTAGTCTTTGAACCGAAGATTTCCGAATGTGACTTCACTTAAATTCCGTAAGGAAGGGGAACGCAGGGAATTGAAACATCTTAGTACCTGCAGGAAAAGAAATCAATTGAGATGCTGCTAATAAGGGCGACTGAAAACAGCAAAAAGCAAACCGAATCCTTTATAGTAATGTAAAGGAAATGTGGTGTTATAAGACCATCATTATTCCTAATTAGGCGAACTTGGACTTTCCTGGAATGGAAGGCTATAAAGGGTGATAGCCCCATAAAGATAGCTTAGTGGAATTAGATGGTATCTTGAGTACTGTTTATTGGATATTAAACAGGAAGTCAGGAGGCATTAACTTCTAACCTTAAATACAATTTGAGTCCGATAGCGTATCAGTACTGTGAAGGAAAGTTGAAAAGAATCCCTGACAGGAAGTAAAAAGATCCTGAAACCTAATAGTTATAGTTTGTCACTGCTCCTAGGAGTTGTGACGTACGTTTTGAATAACGGGCCAGGGAGTTTATCTAAGTGGCGAGGAGAAATCCATAGGGAAACCAAATATCCGCAGCTTGCAAGGGATAAGGTATGAAAATGCCTTAAGTCACTTGGATATGACCCGAAGCTAGGCGATCTAGTCGTGAGTAAGGTGAAGCGAAGGTTATACTTCGTGGAGGCCTGCAGAGGTTCTACGGGCAAGTGTTCTTCTAACTTGTGACTAGGGGTGAAAAGCCAATCGAGCCTAGTGATAGCTGGTTCCTGCCGAAATTGGCCGCAGTCAAGTCTTAAATGAGATAGTTAGAGAGGTAAAGCTACGGATTGAGGATTTTGGTCTCGAAAGAGATCGGTCTTCTGTCCAACTCTAAATTCTTTAACGTCGTGGATTTTAGGAAACGGCATCGCGGGGTAAGCTTGCGTTGCTAGAGGGGAACAACCCAGACTGTAGTTAAGGCCCTAAAATATCAACTAAGTGTGAACGGGTGAAAAGTATCCATAGCCTAAGACAGCGAGGAGGTTGGCTTAGAAGCAGCCACCCTTTAAAAAGTGTGTAACAACTTACTTGTCAAGGTTATGGGTCTTGAAAATTAACAGGGCTAAGTTGATTGCCGATACTACAGATAGAAATATGGTAGGCAGGCGCTCTATCAGGACAGAAGTATTTTCGTAAGAAGATATGAACCTGATAGAAATGAAAATCCTGGTAATAGTAGGATCATAGCAGAGTGAGAATCTCTGCCACCGAATGGGCAAGGGTTCCTTGACAATACAATTTAGTCAAGGGTAAGTCGATCCTAACTTAGCTCATAATTAGAGCTATAGGAAAGGGAAAAAGGTTAATACTCCTTTACTGCTTAAGTATACGTGGCAACACAAGTCTGGCTTATAATGTTTTGGGACAGGCCTACATCTGATCAATGGTGTCAACTAAAACAAATCAAAGGAGTATCATAATGATGAGAATTTGATTAAATTAGGATGAGTACCTCGTATGAGGTATTTGGCTGATTCCTAGAACTCATAAAAAGTAAGCTAAAAAAAATCTTAAGCAATCGTACCCAGAACCAGCACAGGTGCCCCTAGGTGAGAAGCCTAAGGTGTGAAGGTTTAATCCAATTAAGGGAACTCGGCAAATTAGCCCCGTGCCTTCGGTATAAGGGGTCCCTGCTTTTGTAGTTTATGCTGCAATTGCAGGGTGCAATAACTAAGGACGTCCGACTGTTTAACAAAAACCTAACCAACTGCTAACCTGCAAAGGCTTGTATAGTTGGTGACATCTGCCCAGTGCCAGTACTTCAAACTTCTTTTCAAGGAAGCTAAGAGCTGGTAAACGGCGGGAGTAACTATAACTCTCTTAAGGTAGCGTAATACCTTGTCGTTTGAATGACGACTTGCATGAATGGTGTAACGAGATGTCCACTGTCCCTAGTTGGAATCCTCCGAAAATTCTTTCCTGGTGCAAAGGCCAGGGATCTCCAGTGGGAAGCGAAGACCCCGTGAAACTTTACTGTAGCTTATAGTTGCGACGTGAGTTTTGGTGCGTAGTGTAGGTGGGAGTTGTCAAGCTTTTAGTTTAGGCTAAGAGATAAACGTCGATGAAACACCACTCTCTGAAGTTTACGTTGCTAACTTCGAAAGAAGGACATCTATTGGCGGACAGTTTGGCTGGGGTGGCACCCTGCTGAAAAGATATCAGCAGGGCCCAAAGGTTTACTCATTCTGGTCAGAAATCAGAAGTAGAGTGCAAGAGCAAAAGTAAGCCTGATTGGATTCATGATAAGAATGAATTCAAAGACGAAAGTCTGGTCTAGCGAACCCCTATATGCTCCTTAATGGGGCTTAGGGCTGACCGAAAAGTTACTCCGGGGATAACAGAGTTGTCGCGCCTGAGAGCTCATTTTAGCTCTAAGCGACAAATAGCTTTTTTGGTTGTTCGTATCGAACTTCCCAAAGCGTCAGCTATAGCTTAGCGCTAAGAGTTTATCGACGGCGCGGCTTGCTACATCGATGTCGGCTCTTCCTATCCTGGTCGTGCAGAAGTATAATTTGCTGAGCAAATTATGCTCAGTAACTTGTTACTGTATGCGACCAAGGGTGCGGGTGTTCACCGATTAAAAGGGATCGTGAGCTGGGTTCAGAACGCTGTGAGGCAGTTTGTTTGATATCTACTGGAGATGTTGATGTCTGAAAGGAAGGAAGCTATAGTACGAGAGGAACTGGCTTTCGACGCCTCTGGTCTATCGGTTATCTGACAAGGTATGCCGAGCAGCTACGCGTTAATGGATAAGTGCTGAAAGCATCTAAGCACGAAACCATTCTTGAAAAGAGACATCATAGAACTCCCCCAAAACAGGGGTTTGATAGAGTAGGGGTGTAAGCACAAAGGCAACGATGTGTTCAGCCCGCTGCTACTAATCGTTCGAATCTCTATGCACGGTTTTTTCTTTTTTTTTTTTTTTTTTCTATTTGTTTGTTTGTTTGTTTTTTTCCACTAATTTTATAAACAATACTTAGAAAACCATTCTTATGAAAGTCTTAGGAATAGAATCAACAGCTCATACATTTAGTGTAGGAATAATAGAAAATAAAAAAATCTTAGCAAATATTATTAATAGTTATAAGACTGATAAAGGCGGAATTCATCCGACAGAAGCAAAAGAGCATCATAAAAGAGTTGCAGATGAAATTATAAAAGAAGCACTAAACAAAGCAAAATTAAAGATTGAGGATATTGAGCTAATTTCATTTTCCCAAGGCCCTGGATTGCCTCCTTGTTTAGTTGTTGGAATGGAAAAAGCAAAAGAATTAGCAAAGAAATATAACAAACCATTGATAGGTGTTAATCATTGTATTGCTCATTTAGAAATTGGCAGATTATTGACAAAAGCAAAAGATCCTGTATTGCTTTATGTCTCAGGGGCAAATACACAAGTAATTGCTTATGAAGGTGGAAAATACAGGATATTTGGAGAAACCTTGGATAATGGAGTTGGAAATTTCCTAGATGCTTTTGCAAGAGAATTAGGAATAGGTTTTCCAGGCGGTCCTAAAATTGCAGAGTTAGCAGAAAAAAGCAAAAACTATATTGAATTGCCTTATGTTGTTAAGGGAATGGATATTAGTGTTGGAGGAATTTTAACTAATTTAAAGCAAAAAATTAAGAAAGGATATAAAATAGAAGACTTAGCTTTTTCCTGCCAGGAAACAGTTTTTGCAATGTTAATTGAAGTAGCAGAAAGAGCATTGCATCACTGCAATAAAAAAGAGCTTCTTCTTGGAGGAGGAGTTGCCTGCAACAAAAGACTGCAGGAAATGGCAAAGCAGATGTGCAAAGATAATAATTTCAAATGTTTTATTTTAGAAAATCAGTTTAATGCTGATAATGGAGCAATGATTGCTCATCTTGGCTCAATTGAATACAAAGCAGGTGTAAGAACAAAATTAGATGAAGATATCTTACCAAGGCAGAGAACAGATGACGTTAAAGTTAGTTGGAGATAAAGTTTCTTGCGTATTTAATATTCTCCCTAGCTCTCTCCAGCGAATGCCCTATATATAACTCTAATTCTCCGTTTAATATAGCTACTTCATCATCTGATAATTTTTCTGAATGCAATTTTATAAATTCTTCATCCTCAAGAGCAATATCTATTAAGCTTCTTCCTTCTTTTTTTGCTTTTTTCCCAATTTCTTTAACAAAATCATGCCCAACTCCATATTTAGAATGAACCCATTTGTTTCCTCTTAATATAGCAACCATTGCTTCACTTGGATTGTTCCTTACACTTTCAAGATTATCAGAAATTCTGTCTTCATTAACAGAAAGTTGAGGCAGTGCTTTATTCAATCGATTAAATGACTCATAAGTTTCAGCCATCATTAACTGCGGTTGGTATCTTCCCATCACAGAATTTCTTAAATCTCTCTGTAAATCTGATTGTATCATTCCGTAAAGAATCCTCATACCGCTTTCAACAACAACTGTTTTTCCGCAAATATTTTCATAAGTTACTGGATTATTTTTTGTTGCATCGGCGCTAGAGCCCCCTAATCGTTCTGCATTATCTCTTGACGTAACTTCGTTTATTGCAGAAGAATATAATATTCTAATATCATTTGAGAGATCATTTAAGACCAACATTAATGTTGTTAATCCATGACCAACATCAGCTAATCTCTCTTTTTGCACAATTTGTGTTGCAGTGTTATCTGGTTTTAAATCAAGTTTCTTTAAAGCTACTTTCTCAAACTTAAGTGATTTTCCCATTCCAACTACCATTTCTATACTAGCTCCATTCCCAACAATACCACTAATTTTACCTCTTAAATCTTTAAAGTAGTTATCACATTTATCTAATCTTTCAGCAAATCTTGCAGCATATCCTGCTAAAATTGCGCCAAAAGATACAGGAGAAGTATCTTGCAAATGGGTTCTTCCAACCTGAAGAATATTTATTGATCTTTCAGCAATTTCACAAAGCTTATCTATAGATTTACATACTTCTGGCCTAATAACTTCAAACCAGGCTTCTTTAAATAAATATGAGCGGGCTGTGTCTAAGATATCATAAGATGTTGTGCCAGGATGCAATAAAGATTTAGTTTCTTCTGAAACAAACCTTCCAATCTCTTCAATAACAGCTAATTGATCATGCTTAGTTATTTGATCTTCTAATAGCGACATATTTAATGGGTTTATTTTTTTTAAAGCCTCTTCAACTTCATCTAAATGCCTTTGTTCAGCTTGATCAAATTCCATTCTTGTTTCAAGCAAAACTCTTTGAACATAAGCGCACATTCCCCATTCAGCATCAGCACTCAAGTATTTGTTTAATTTGATTGAGGCCTTTCCATATTTAGAATCATCTGGAGAAACACATTTAAGAGCATATTCTGCTATATCTCTTTCTTCTTCTGTTAATTTAGACACTAAATCCATGTCTTTTGACATTTTTTTTTTTTTTTTTTTTTAGATCTATGTTCTATATTGTTGATCTTTATGTATAATCTCCTCTTTTTTTTTCTTTAATCTGTTCCAATATCATGTCATGAAGCTGTGGTATATAACCGCCAAAAGACTGTGCAGCATACCTTGCAACATTCTCTGGAATACGAATAACAGAATTGCTTGTTCCTGATGGATTTCCTAGACAAGATTCATAAAATGCTTTATCTTTAGGCGGACAGCTGATAACAGGCCACTTTGATTGCGCAGCTATCATGCCAGATAATGCATCTGTTCCGCCTGCAATACTAACAATCAATATTTTATCAATCGAATCATTATATTCTCCAATAATTTTCAAAACATAATCTGGACTTCTATGCGCAGAAGCTATTCTATATTCTGATTTTATGTTATAAGCATCTAAATTTTCTTTTATCTTCTCAGCCCAGGGCATATCACTATCGCTGCCCATCACAATTGGAACTAAAATTCCTTCTAAATAATCAGTCATATTATCTCCCCATAACTTGCTCCAAGCACTTATTAGTATCTTCAATTATTTTTTGTCTTGGATGCCTTGTATCTGGCTCAAATCTTTTTCCGGTTAAAAGCTGATAAGTTTCTATATACCTGCATGCAATTATAAATCTTTGTTCATCATTAAGAGGTTCACCAGCTTTTCCTAAACCTCTTGCAAGTTCTTTAGAGTAAGAAGTTGGATCCTCTCCTTTCAATTTTTTTTTTTTATAATCTTCAACTAACCAATATCTAGAAGCATCAGGTGTTAAGTACTCGTCAATAAATCTTATTTTTCCATCCTTTCCTTTACCTAACTCAAATTTTGTATCTACTAATATTATCCCTCTGTCTTCTAAATAAGACTCGCCTTTAATAAAAGCTAATGTTGCTGCATTTTTTATAGCTGTGTACTCCCAGGGAAAAACAATATTATTGTCAAATAAAAACTGAGGTGAAACAGAAATATCATGTTCACCTCCCTCTGCTTTAGTAGAGGGAGTATCTAACAATTCATGTAATTTTCCATTTGGAACCAAATATTCTGGAAGTTTATGACCACAAAATTCTCTCTCGTTTAAATTAATATAATGATGATATAGTGAGGTTGTTGTACTAGTCCTTGCCATATATCTTCTAAGTATCATCTCAAAATTGATGCGATTACAATTTTCTGAAACAGTAGCAATACCCTCTGAATATAATTGAGAATCTAGTAAAACTCCTTCAATTAAATTAAACATAAAATTTGAAAGTTCACTTGTAATCTGATCTTTGAAAGGAATAACACCTCTAACTTTATCATGAGTAGATAAATTTCCAGTAGTTACTAAAATCCTCAAAGGAATTCCATTTTTAGAAGTTAATTCTCCATCATAAAAATTTGCCCTGACTTTTCCCTGATAATAAACAGAACCTTCTAACTTAGGAATGTCTGGACAGCTTACAATCACTTTAGTGGTATCATCAATATTTTTTGTTTCTAGAATACTATTAATAACATCTTGTCCAACAACATTATCAAAATTTTGTTCAACTAAAGGTTTGATTTCATCTTGAGTTAACAATTCCATTTTTAACCCCCTATTTTTAATTTTTAATTTTAAATCTCTTTTTAAATTAATTTCTATACAGAATTGAATAGATTATAACCTCTATATTAGAATAATTTTTTATCTTTTTACAATCAGCTTCTTGTTATTATCGCTCCGCAGTCCCTGCAGAAAACCTTGTCTTCCTCTTTGCTGTAGTGTATGTTTTTGCTCTGGCATTCTATGCATTGTCTAGGTGGAAAATTTCCTTTTTTTTTTTTGTTGGTTTGTTTGTTTTTTTTCATATTAAACCTATTTTATTATCTTCTTTAAAATCTTTTCCTTTCCTTTCCAGTCTAAAGCTTCCTTTAAAACCTCGCTTATTGTTTCTACTGGAATGATCTTAATATCCTTGCTTTTTTTTTCATCGATGATAATATCCTTTAGATTTGATTTTGGAACTATAACTTTTTTTATTCCTGCTTCAATCGCAGCTTCTACCTTTGCTGACACTCCTCCTACAGGCAGAACTTCTCCTCTTACTGATAATGAGCCTGTCATCGCAATATCCTGTTTTACTGGAATATTTTTAAAAGCTGAGATGATTGAAGTAGCGACTGCAACAGAAGCTGAATCGCCTTCAACCCCTTCATAGCTTTGTAAAAACTGGACATATATATCATACTTCTCTTTTATATCTTCTCCAAAATATTTTTTTATTATTGCCGAGACATTTTTTATTGCTTCTTTTGCTATCTCTCCAAGCTTGCCTGTAGCTATTATGTCTGATTTTCTTCCTCCTAAAGTTACCTGGCTTTCAATAGGCAGGATTATTCCTGAGAAAGGAGGGATTGTTCCGATAACAGCTAATCCATTAACTCTTCCTATTTTTTTTCCAGAGGTAATTATAACCTGATATTCTTTTTTCTGCTCAATATATTTATCTGCTATCTGCTGCTCAAGAGTTCTGGCGATTGTCTTTGCTTTTTTAATGTGTTCTGGCTTGACTAACTTTGATTTTTCCTCAACTGCAACATCTCCTGCAGCCCTTATCAATCCTCCTAAATCCCTAAGCCTTAATGTTAAATGCCCTTTTCGGTTTGCCATTCTTCTTGCTTCCTCAATTATAGCATTAACAGCTTCCTTATTGAAATGAGGAATTTTTTTATCTTTTGTGACTTCCTGCGCAATAAAAACAGCAATTTTATCCCTGTTTTCCTGAGTATCTTGAATTGTTTCTTTCATAAAAATCTCATAACCATATCCCTTTATCCTTGATCTTAAAGCAGGATGCATATGCCTGACTGTTTCAACATTGCCTGCTGCAACCAAAATAAAATTGCATGGAACAGACTCTGTCATTACCATTGCTCCTGCGCTTCTCTCGCTTTGGCCTGTAATTGCATATTTTCCTTCCTGTAAAGATGTCAGCAGCTCCTGCTGTGTATGGGGCTGCAGCGTAGCTATTTCATCAACAAATAATACTCCAAGATTGGCTTTATGAATCATTCCAGCTACAACTCTCTCATGCGCCGGAGTTCCCAAGCCTCCGCTTTGGAACGGATCATGGAGTATATCTCCTAATAATGCTCCTGAATGCGCTCCTGTCGCATCAAAAAAAGGAGCTTGTTTTTTCTTATAATTATCAACGATTAGTCTCGGAACAAGGATTTTAGTCATTCTTTTTCCCAAGTTTAGGAATAAAACAAATGCAGCTAAAAAAAAGATTCCTCCAAGAAAAAAAGCAGCAAACATTATGTCTGAATTGTAATAGCTTCTGGCCCACCAAGGAACAATTAAAGACATTATGACTAGAATAAAAACAATTATATTTTGAAATTTAAATAGGTTCATTGACTGTAATTTAGATTTCATAACTATTTCCCTTCCTTTGCCTGCCTCAACAACTCTTATCATTGGCTGGTTTTCATCATTTGTGTTTGGAAAAGAAAGAACATCAACAAGCTTTTCTTTAGGCAGTAATTCTGCTAAAGCCAGTCCCAGCATGCTCTTTCCTGTTCCTGGCTCGCCTATCAATAATACATGCCTTCTCTGTTTTGCTGCTTTCTTAATAACATTAACAGCCTCTTCCTGCCCTATAACCTGGTCTATTAATTTCTCCTTTACCTTGATATTAGCAGTAGTATTAAAAGCCATATTAAAATTGTAATATCTACTAATTAAAAAAACTATCGTTTATATTTTAAATAGAAAATTTAATAAAATAAAAACAAAAATAATATTGGTTATGGATGAAAAATTCCTTTTGAAAACATCATTAATCTGCGCTTTGATTGGAATACTTCTTTTATTTTACCTTGCTGAATATATCATTAAAGTTGATGAGGTTTCAATTGACAGGATAAATGAGTTGGATGAAGGAACAGATGTAAAGATTAAAGGATTTATAGAAAAGATTACTGATTTGGAAAAGATTGCGATATTAGAGGTTTCACAATTAAAATCAATTACAGTCATATTATTCAAATCAGGCAACATAACAATAAGCAAAGGAGATTATGTAGAGATAATAGGAGAGGTACAGGAATATAACGGCAAGATGGAATTGATTGGGAATGAGATTAAAAGGCTGGATTGATTACAAAATAAATTATTGAAAAACACAATCAGGAGCGCCATAAGATATAAAATCTTCCTGTGTCAGGAAAAAATCTACTATCTTATTATCTGGAAATAATTCTTTTATTTCTTGAAGAATAGTTCTTATTTCATAAGGATTCTTTGCAAATATCCCAAACTCAATAAAAGGATCTCCAATATAATCTAGTAACAAAGGAACTTTAGGGTGAGATTCTAAAAACTCGTATAATTTTACTCTATCGTCTAAATTTCTATTGGTAATAAAAAAAATAAATTGATACATACCTATCTTAAACACATTAATATATGCAGAATATTTCAATATGTATCCATATTTTTTAAGTTTTGAAATTCTCTGGCTGATTGCTGGTGGAGTTATTGGTATTTGTTTTGAGAGTTCTACGCTTGTTATTCTTGCATTTTTTGAAAGTTTTTTTAGAATTAATTTATCATATTTATCAATTTTATAACTTTTTTTGTATGTTTCAGATTTAGAAAATGTTGTTTCGAAATGGCCAAAATATTTTTCTGTAAAAAATTTTGTATTTTTATAAAATGCAAATTGATGATTTGTAATATGGTCTTTATATTTCCTAAGTATCATTTGAGTCTTTTTTTCAACTTCATCATTATTCTTGCCATATATTGCCATTCCTAAACTCCAAAAACCAAGATGAGTTCCTGCCCATGAGACAAAATCAAGTTTATTGATATATTGGATAAATTCCTTTTCAGTATCAGCTTTAATTGATAAAAAAAGTAAGGCAGATGTATAACCTAATTTCTCAATGTCAATTTCAGTTATGAAATTACGTATGATTCCTTTTTTCAGCATTCTATTAATTCTATAATTAGTTACATCTCTTGATATTCTGGCTTTTTTGGCAATGGATGTAATTGAGTTTCTTGAATTATTTATGAGTGCAAGCAATATCTTTTCATCAATTTTGTCTAACATTACATAAAACAAAAGTTTAAGATTATATAAACTTTATTATTATGTAATTTTGAATAGGATATTTAATAAATGTAATAAGGTTACTACTTTTATATGAATAAAAACCAACATAGGATGGCACAAGGAGCAAATGTATATCATGAAAAAGCTCAAGTATATGATGCTTTTTGTCAGGCTGAAGATTATCCTGGTTTGATTGTTAAATTCTTGAAACATAGAATCAAAGATAAAACAATACTTGATCTTGGCTGTGGTACTGGTAAATATTCGAAATTATTATGTCATTTAACGCAAGAATACTATGCCTTGGATTTCTCAAAAGAACAACTTTCCATAGCTATGACAAAGGTTGATCAAGAAAATATACATTTTCTACAGTCTTCTGCTCAGAAAATTGACCTTCCTGATCAAAGTATTGATGCAGTGTTAGCAACTTGGTTTTTTGGATCTATTCTAGATTTAGAAATAAGAACAAAAGCTCTTCTAGAAGCAGAGAGAGTTTTAAAAAAAAATGGATCAGTATATGTTGTTGAAAATAATGATGATTGTGAATTTGAACAAATAATTAAAAGAAATCCAGATATTTCAACAACTAAAGAAATTCAAGATTGGCTTTTATCTAATAACTTCAAAATAGAATCTGTTTTTGAAACATATTTTCAATTTCCGTCTTTAGAAAGTGCAAGAAATATTTTTAGTGAAATATGGAATGAAGATGCCGTACAAAGAATTTCATCTTCAAAAATAAAACACAATATAGCAATCTATGAAAAGATGAAAAAATGACACAAATCGAGAAAATCTTAGAGAGTACAAAATATGTTGTTGATCATTCTAAGCATGTTCATATCAACCAAGATATGTTAAAACAATTCGGTGACAGCATCAAAATAGATGAATCTGGGCATTGGCTTAATAATACTCCTTTTAATTTGGAAGATCTTGATAAACAAGAAAAAGCCCACTATGTATTATTATTCAATACACTTAGTTTTTCTTATTGGGGAGATCCATACTGGGAAGTAACTTATCCAAATAAGACATATAAGCGAGGTTCTTGGAGCCTAACAGCAGCAATTTTACGTGCAAGAGAAGAAGGTTTTCCTATTTTCAAATCAGATTATTTATCTGCAATTTCTGCAAAAGATTTAACAATAATACTTAGAGGAAACAGGCAAATACCCCTTTTTAGCGAAAGACTGCAGATTCTCCATGAAGTAGGGAATACTCTTACAGAAAATTATGATGGTGATTATCGTAATGTCATAGATTCTGCAAATAATGATGCAATTAATCTAGTTGACAGGGTAATTAAAGATTTTCCTTCATTCAATGATACTGCGCATTATCAAGGAAAAAAAATATATTTCCATAAAAGAGCGCAGGCATTAACAGAAAGCACGCATTCTTTTCTAGGAAAATTAAAAAATGCTGATAAACTTACAGCTTTAGCTGATTATATCCTGCCAAAAAAACTTCGTGAAGAGAAAATATTAGAATATGACGATAAATTATCTTATAAAGTTGATAATAAAATTGATTTAGAAAAAGGTTCTACAGAGGAAGTTGAAATTAGAGCTAATACTATCTGGGCTGTTAAATACATAGGAAAAGATCCAATAATTTTAAATGATTATTTATGGTTGACTGGCAGAGAGAAAGATTCACCTTTTCACAGAACCAGAACAACAGGATATTAAGATTATCTTGTGTTTTTGAACAAAATAAATAAATACAAAGTAAATATAATATAATTAATGTTCGAGCAAATATTAATTGCTGCCATTCTTGGAATTTTTATAGGGATATTCACAGGCCTGACTCCTGGCGTGCATGTTAACCTAGTCTCTATATTAGTCCTTTCCTTTTCAAGCTATTTACTGGGAATATTTAATTCAGTGGCAATTGGCTCTTTTATAATCTCATTGGCAATAACCCACACATTCCTTGATGCGCTTCCTTCTATTTATTTAGGCGCTCCAGATGAAGCCCAGGCATTAAATGTTTTGCCAGGCCACAGATTATTAATCAAGGGAATGGGTCATGCTGCTATAACATATACTGTAATTGGAGCATTATCATCATTGCTCCTTTCATTATTATTATTTCCATTATTTATTTTTTCAATGAAAGTAATTGAGCCAGTGATAAAGGATTATATTGGATATTTTCTAGTTCTGATAATGGCTTACATGATATTAAAAGACAAAAAGAGATTTTTCAGTTTTATAATGTTCTTAATCTCTGGAATTCTTGGTATTATTGTATTAAGCCTGCCAAATACAAACCAGCCATTGCTGCCTTTATTATCAGGCTTATTCGGATTTTCAATTTTGGTTGAGAGCTTGCTGCAGAAATCAAGGATTCCAGAACAAAATACCAATGCTAAGTTAAATCTTCCTAAAAAAAATTTAGTCAAGGCAGGCGCTGCTGCAACAGGAATGGGATTTATTGCTGCATTCCTGCCGGGATTTGGAAGCTCCCAGGCAGCAATTGTCGCTACTAATATTGTCGGAGATATTAAAGATGAAGGATTCTTGACTTTAGTCGGAGGAATAAATACAGCAAATATGCTGATATCAATAGCTACTGCTTATATCCTCAATAAATCAAGAAATGGGGCTATATTAGTTGTAAATCAATTATTAAATGGAATTAATTTTAAAACAATGCTTGTTTTTCTTGCAGTTGCATTAATAGCAGGTGCAGCTGCTGCAATCCTCACCTTAAAAATTTCAAAAATATTCTGTAAATATATTGTAAAAGTAAATTACAAAGCCTTGATCATCTCGATATTAATTTTTGTTTTTATTTTGTGTTTTACATTTGACTCATGGATTGGACTGCTAATATTAATCACCTCTACATTCATTGGAATTGCAGCAGCAGAACTAGGGATTGGAAAGAATCATTTAATGGGCTGCCTGATACTGCCTGTTATTCTGTTCTTTATTTTGTGATTTATATGTTCCATTGAAAATTCCTTCTACTAATATCATTTTTGATTCAATATTTCCATCTACATGTCCTTCTTCTTTTATATAAATTTCATCAGCATATATTTCCCCTACAACCCTTCCTTCGATGATTATAGAATCTGTTTTGATTATACCTTCAATAATTGTGCCTTCACCAATAATAGTATTTATATTTTCTGTCAGGATTATCTTTCTTTTCCTTATCTTAAATAAACTATGCATAGAACTACTCAATCATAACTTTTTCTCCTATAGACTGCCCTGGCATGCCTTTTTCCATCAATACTCTTAATCTTCCTTTTGTTCCGTGAAGAGCTGTTATTTTTCCTTTGATATCTTTTTTTAATTTCCCAGGACTTGTCCAGGTTACTGTCTTTCCAATTAATTCTTTAGAATTGCCTTTTGCTTCTATAATTACCTGATTTCCAGTCATTGTTCTTTTTCCCCTTCTAAAACTGACAATTATTCCTTCCATAAGAAAATGGGTTTGTATTTAATTTATAAATCTTATTGTTAATTTTTAAGATATAAAAAAAAAGAAAGAAAGAATCAGCAGATTCCCAATCCCAATGGAATTGTTCCTTTTGCAGATAAATATATTACAACTGCTCCAATTATTATTCCTAAGATCAGTCCAATAAAGAAATATTTGAATTCAATAATTCCAAGCTGTCCTTTCTTATTCATGAATATCACCAAATGTTCATTAATCAAGGAACTATATAAAGATTTTGTTTTGATTTTCATCTTGGATAAGTAACTACTTAAAAAAGAAAAAGTTTAAATAATAGACGCATTAAAGAATTAATAACTTTCAGATATTTATATATATATATATATAAAAAAAAAACACGAGGTGTTATAATGGATAAAAAAATAATTTTATTATTATTGATTTCTATTTTCATTATCAGCTCTACAATTGTTCTTGCAGAGGAAAATGTCATAGAAAATGTGTTAAGCGCAATTGCAGGA
>Ga0209541_10009867_pt1 | contig 15353 bp, 21 predicted proteins | sample RifCSPlowO2_01_FD_184027 | JGI IMG/M metagenome (GOLD analysis project Ga0209541, IMG submission 184027) | Groundwater microbial communities from Rifle, Colorado - Rifle CSP2_plank lowO2_0.1 (SPAdes) (version 2) | ecosystem: Environmental > Aquatic > Deep subsurface > Groundwater | place...
TGTTAAAAAATAAAAATATTCTAATAATTGCTCTAGAAATTTCAGGAGCAATAATTATTTTAGCAGTTTTATCTAAATTCATTAAAAAAAGAAAGAGAATTCATCCAAATTTATTGATTCCAGTATTTTTATTAGCACTGCCATCAAACCAAATAAAACATAAGCGTAAATTCATAGAAATAAGAAAAATTTTATTAAAAGAATTATCTAAAAATAAGGAATTAACATTAAACGAGCTAGCTGTTAATTCAGGAGTAAGCTGGAAAACAGTCAAATTACATTTAATCTATCTTAAAGGAAAAGGATTGGTCGAAGAAACTTTATCAACTCCCTATGTTAGAATTTTCAAGATAAAAGAAAGACCCAAAATTTAAATAGTTGTAAAAATACAACTTATAGAAACTATATAGAAAAGATAGGGATAAAATAAGTCTATTTTGCACATAAAAGGGATAAATACTCTATAATTTATACAAAATAGAAACATTTTTAAATATGAATGCTTCTCATATATTATGGTTACAAAGTATGATGTATTTGAAATAGTTTATAAAAACAAAATTTTTAGACCAATAGATATTGTTAACAAACTCGGTAGGTCTGAAAAAGATTACAAGAACATACATAGGATATTAGTTGAACTTGAAGAAAATAAGCTGTTAATCAAAACTGAAGAAGGTTTTGAAATAAATAAAAATAACAAATCAAAATCTCTTTACGAAATAATTTATTTTTGTCTTAGTAATGATATAAATTATAATCTCCTTTTAGACAAAAATCTAATTCAATTTGTTTTTAATGGACTGAGAAGAGGAGAGATTAATCAAAAAAACACCAATGTTAACCCTAGAACATTCACAAAATATTTCAAAATATTGGATAAATATGGGCTATTGCTTTGGATTTCAAAAAAACCCTTAAGAGCAAGGATATTTTATAATACTCTAATAAATAATCTTTTAGTTTATTTTGATTTTGGGCATTTAAATTTGAAAAAGATTTCAGAAGATTATATTTCAGAAGTTGAAAAAGGGCTTTCAGTATATAAAAGATTAAGAAAGAAAAACGAAATAGGATTCCAAAAGATAGTAAATGAATTTGAGGTTTATTTCGTGCATCACAGTTTATCATTAGAAGGAAATCCCATAACTCTTCCAGATACTGTTAAAATTTTAAGGGATAAAATAATCCCTGCAAATCTTAAAACACAGGATGTGGATGCTCTGAAAAATTATCAGAATGCAATCTTGATTATGCTAAGAGATGCACAATCAGGAAAACAATTAACAATAGAAGGCATTTTAAATTACCATAAAATAGCAATGGCTCACGAGCCAGAAATTGCAGGGAAGATAAGAGAAGTAGAAGTGCATATTAAAAAAAATCCTAATTTTATGGTTTCAAAAGCAGAAAATGTCAGAAAAGATTTAGAAGCTTTGTTTATCAAATATAATAATTTTGTCAAGAAAAAAACCAGTATCAAAGAAATTATTAATTTTGCTTCTTATTTTCATAATGAATTCCAGCATATACATCCTTTCGTAGATGGAAACAGCAGAACAACTCGACTTATCACCTTTCATCTGCTTCATTTAAAGGGTATTCCTATTTTAGATATTCCTTTTGGCTTGCTTGATGATTATATGAATCAAACAAAAGGCTCAAAAAACAGAGATGATAAGAATTTTGCACAAAGCCTTGGCAGAATAATTTTATTTAACATTAAAAAAATAAATGAAAAATTATCTATATAAAGACAACCTGCGGTTTTATAGAAAAGCTTATTCATCCACCTAAAGAAGTTTCAGATTAACACAGTTTTAAGGATTATATTGAAAGTCTCTTAAAAAAAGAGAAAACTTAGTAAAATTGAATTGGTGGGGGAAGGCTGTTAAATCAGGATTAAGCTGGAAAACAGCAAAACTCCATTTAATTTATCTTAAAGGAAAAGGCTTGGTTGAAGAAACTCTATCAACGCCTTATGTAAGAATTTTTAAGATAAAAGAGGTAAAAAAATAATAGTTAATTTTAAATATCATATTGTTAATTAAATAATAATATGAAAAATATAAAAGTCATTGAAAAAATAAAAAGAATTTCACTGCCAATTTTAAAAAGAAATGGTGTAATAAAAGCAGGTATATTTGGTTCTTATGTTAGAGGTGAGAATAAAAAAAATAGCGATATTGATATGCTGATTAAATTCAAAGGAAAAAAAAGTCTATTAGATTTAGTTTCCTTAGAAAGAAAGCTTAAAATTGCTTTAAAAAAAGATGTAGATTTAATAACATATAAATCAATCAATCCCTTGCTTAAAGATTATATACTAAATGATGAGGTAAGAATATATGGATAAAACATTAATATTTCTGAAACATATCTTAAAAAGTATAGAAAATATAGAAAAATTTTCAAAAAAACTCTCAAAAGAAAAATTTTCTAAAGATGAATTTGTGCAGAGTGCAATAATAAGACAAGTAGAAATAATAGGAGAAGCAGTCAAAAATCTTCCAATGGATTTTACTAATAAACACTCAGAAATTCCTTGGAAGGATATAGCGGGTACAAGAGACAAACTTATTCATGGATATTTTGGTGTTGATTTAGATTTAGTTTGGGGTATTTTAAATGATAATATTCCAAAATTAAAAAAATTTATTCTAGAAATTCTTAAAGACTTAAAAGAAAAATAATTAAATTTTACTGAGACTAGTCGAAGAAACTCTATCTACACCATATGTAAGAATATTTAAACTAACAGAAAAGGAGTTAAAAGAGAAAAGTTTATAAATAAACTAAAGTTACCAATATTAGTAACTTTAGTCAATCAATAAAATGATACCATTAACACTTCGATTGAAAAAGGAAAAGCATAGAAAAATAGCAAGAGCCCAAGACTTAATAATTGAATGTTTATACTCTATTTTTAACAATGCTGTTCTACATGGCGGAACTTCAATCTGGAGATGTTATAATGGCGTAAGGTTTTCAGAAGACATCGATGTTTATATACCAAAAGATCCCCAAAAAATAGAAAGGTTATTTAAAGAATTTAAAAAAAGTGGGTTTATAATCAACAAAAAAAAGATTGGTAATAATACAATATATTCTGTTTTAAGCCTTAATAAAACTATTGTAAGGTTTGAAGTATTATTTAAAAAAATAAATGGTATATTAAAAGAGTATGAATCTTGCGATGGGAATTTAAAAACTATTTACACATTATCCCAAGAAGAATTAATAAAGGAAAAAATAAATACCTATCTAAAAAGATGTAAAATAAGGGATTTATATGACATCTTCTTTTTGCTTCGCTATATTAAAGATAAAAAAGCAATAAGGAAAGAATTAATTCAATTAACAAAAAATTTCAAAAAACCCGTAGATGAAAAGGAACTTAAGATTCTAATTTTAGAAGGTTTAGTTCCTGAAACTGAAAAAATGCTTCATTACATAGAATCATTTATATAAAATGGGAAGACAAAAATATCTAAAATATCTTGAAAGATTATTTAATAATAGTCCTGTTATTAGTTATAATTCTATTCAAAGATTAATAAATGATAAAAAGAAAGTAAAGCAATATACTAAACAATTAATAAAAAATTTAATCGCAAAAGGAAAAATCAAAAAATTAACAAAGGGGTTTTATAGTATCCATGACGAATCTTCTTTGGCTGTTTTTTGTTTCAAACCAGCTTATTTGGGGTTACAAGACGCTTTAAGTTTTCATAATATATGGGAACAAGAAACAATTCCAGTAATAATTACTACAAGAAATATAAGGTCAGGTTTGAGAAAAGTTTTAGGAACAAACATATTAATAAGAAAAATAAATAAAAAATATTTTTTGGGTTTTGAATATTATCAAAGTAACAATTTTTTTTTGCCTTATTCAGATATAGAAAAAACATTTATTGATATGATATATTTTAATCAAAAGCTTGATAAAGAAACATTAAACAATTTCAAAAAAATAATTAATAAAGAAAAATTAAAAAAATACATAAAATTATACCCCAAGAAGTATAAGTTTCAAATTAATAAAATATTAAATCTATCCTAAGCTGGAAGACAGCAAAATTGCATTTAATTTATTTAAAAGTCAGGGGATTAGTAGAAGAAACTCTTCCTACGCCCTATGTTAGAATTTTCAAGATAAAAGAGTTAAAAAAATAATAGTTAATTTTAAATATTATATTGTTAATTAAATAATAATGAGTATCAAAAGCTATTTGATGTTTCCAGACAGACTCCAACAAGGGAACTTTCAAATCTCACTAAAAGAGTTATATTTAGACAAATAAAGTAACAGGAAAAGGCACATTTTATACCATAGTCCAAACGCCTTAAGGTATATAAAATACTAAAGGAGATTATTAAAAAAGCAAAATTATTTGTTCAAAAAAGTAGAACATCAGAAAAAGGCAAAAGAGTTAGCTAAAATATTAAAATAAAGAAGAAATAAGAGTATTCTTAAATTTAGTTGTGCTGGTAATTCAGATTATGCCCTAATCTGGTGGGATGAATAAAATATAATTATAATGTAGCGTTGACTTCTAAAATAATTATTAAAAATTTAAAAATTCTATTATTCCAAAAAGTGTCAGAAAGTGACACTTTACAAAACAAAATAGAAAACTTTATATATTATAAATTCATCATCAAAAACATGGGCCAGATAATCAAAATATATGAAGCACTTTTAAATAGAAAAGAAAAGGTTTGTCACAAGTCAAAAATAATTGAAATAATAAAAGAATACAATAAAACTTTAGGAAAAATAAATATTCAAAATGCATTAAAATATCTTTCAAGGCATAATTATATCAAAAAAATATTCCTGCATTTTTATTATATAAACTCTTTAGACGAAAGAGAAAGGGGGTTTTGTTTTTATGAGGATAAGGAGCTTTTATTTATTGTTTTGAACAAGATTAAAATAAAATGGTATATAGGCCTAAACTCGGCTTTGTATTTGTTAGGGAAAACATGGCAGACTCCAAATATTTTAACAATTGTAAATAACAAAATAAGTGGAAAGAAGAAAATCCTTGGGATGAATACAAAATTTGTAAAGATCAAGGAAAATCTTATTTTCAACTTAAAAAATGGAAAAACAAAAAATAGTATTCCTTATTTACACTCTGATTTAGCGAAAACTTACATAGACCTAACTTATTTTAAAGAATCAAATAAAATAATAGGAACAAAAAAAACTAAAAAATACCTAAAAAGGTATCCAAAATGGTTCAGGAAATTAATCTAAATAAATATATAGCAGAAGTCAAGAAGAACCTTAATATAAATGCAACCGATGAAATCATAGAAAAAGACTTGCTTTTGACATTGATTCTAGCAGAATTTGAAAAACTTGAATTAGGAAAAGAGCTTATTTTAAAGGGAGGCACACTTTTATCAAGAAATTATTTGAAATATCATAGGTTTTCAGAAGACTTAGATTTTGTGCATAAGGACTCAAACAAATTAAGAGAATTAAAAAGGAGCACAAGAGAAAAAAGGATTAAGCACTTTGTAGATTATTTTGTTCCGGAGTTGAAGAAAGTTGCAGATTCTCTAGGATTAAAATTCAGCTCGGATAGAAGTAACACTAAATTTTGCACTATATTGCACGGAAGGGTAATTTATATTTTCAAACTTTACTATTCTAAAAATAGATTCATAAAAATTGAAATAAATTTTATAGAAAAGCTTATTCATCCACCTAAAGAAGTTTCAGTTAAAACAATAACTGATTTTTTTGATTCAAAAGAGCTTATGTTCATTTTAGGACTAAGAATTGAGAATTTTAATGTATTCAGTTACCATTTAGAGGAGATTATTCTCGAAAAATACAGGGCAATATTAACAAGATATAAATTTAAAGAAAGAGATTTATTTGATTTATTTTTGATAAAGGATTCTCTTAAAGCAAACATTAACCAAATAGTTGAAAAGATAAGAAATTCTTCATTAATAAAAAGAGAGCTTAATAAAATTATTGCTGATAAACTTGTTCTTCTTGAGAAAAATGAATTTTTCAAAAGTGATGAAAAAATAGAAGATTTGGCTATTATAAGGTATAACCTTAAAGAATTTGAGGATTTTAAAGAAAAGATTAAATTGATATTAATTGAAGTTTGTAAAAATTTTTTGAAGAATAAATAAATTATATACAAATCTTGTTTATAATTAAAATTAAGTTGTTTTAGGGAAAAAGTTTCAGATTAACACAATTTTAAGAATTATATTGAAAGTCTCTTAAAAAAAGAGAAAACTTAGTAAAATTGAATTGGTGGGGGAGGCTGTTAAATAAGGATTAAGCTGAAAAACAGCAAAATTACATTTAATTTATCTTAAAGGCAAGGGTTTGGTTGAAGAAACTCTATCTACTCCTTATGTAACAATCTTTAAAATAAAAAAAGGGTTAAATTAACAAGTAGCAGCAATTGTATCTGTGCTAACTAATTGTCCCTGACAAACCCCTTGATTGTTGTTGGATAAATCTCTATTTTATTTATACTACCTTTGCCACTAACATCTACGGATAACGCAGCACTTCTTCCTAAAGATAGTATATTCAAATTTTGAAAATCCCCAATACTAACACCGCTCTCCCCTATCGCTCTTATCTTAACGCCATATAAATCTCTAGTTCCTAAATTATCAATTGTTGTTTTTATATTATTATTATCTTTACAAGCCTTTATAATATCAATAATTAATTCATTACACTCTAATTCAGAAGCAACCTTTTCCTCGCTTATCTGCATGCTTGGCTCAATACTAGTTTTTCTAACTCAAACTGTAATCAATCCAAATAATATTATAGTAAAAGCAATTAATGGACTTATTCCATTTTTCATAATAAATTTCACCTTAAATTATATTATAATAAATCTTTCTATTATTCTACCAAACCCATAATCTTACAATTTTAGGATTATAATCTTGTTCAGTTGATAAAAAACTTGTAATTATAATTGCTGTTGTATAAACCTCTTTATCAGGCAGAGTTGAAGGTATACCACAATTTGTCCCACAAATCGTTAAAGCATAATTCTGTTTAAACTTTACGGGCAAACTATCCTCAACATATTTTTTAATAGCATTAACACAATTTTTATCAACATCATTTAAATTACCATAATTTTTAGAAAAGTCTATATCACTTGTTAAAGCAACAATACAACTCCTTTTAGTAACCACTTTAATAGAGTCAGTATCTATATCACTTTCACTCTCACTTATCCCTCTCAAAATCTCCTCTTCCATGCTCTTAATGCTATCACTTGTTTTACTTTTACTTGTCAAACTATCCTGCATTAAAACATAAATAAACACAAAAACAATCAAAATAGCAATTACAGCTTCTAAAGTTCTTATAAACCCTTTTTTATCCATACAATTTATTTTTTCTTTATTATATATAAATCTTACCACACTTGAATATTAATTATTATATTATCCCTTTTTATATTTTTATTATCACTATCCCAACTTAATTTAGCAGCACTCCAATCCAAAACATAAACCTTAGCTTCATTACTTAATTCTCCCTTAGATTCAATTTCACCACCAGGGTAAGCAGTTATCTTATAATTTCTAGAACTTGGAAACTTAAAATCTTTATCATCAAAATTCAAACTACTTTTTAGTCCATTATAATAAACAACCTCTCCAACTTTAGCATCACATTGCTCAGCAGTAATAAAATTCGATCCAGAAAGCCCATCTAAAAAATAAGCCCTATAAGTCCTTGGAGCTTTTATTCTTTCAAAATATATATCATTAGTATCTATTGTGCTGTCCTCTAAATTCTCGTTAATCTTAGGAATAATACTAGGAGCATATCCTTCAACACAATCTGGATCCTCTTCGCTATTTTCATAAACAACAAACCCAGCATCAATTTTATTCTGCTTAATAAATTCATCCTTAATCATCGTAGTCAAAGCATCTCCTTCATAAGCAGATTTGTAACTAGGCTTTATCAAAACTAATAAAACAATAATATAAACTAGAAAAATACCAACACTTATCACCCAATCAATATGTATAGCCCCTTTTTTCATTGCTATTTAAATTGAAAAGAAGTTTATAAATATTATGCCATCAATGTTTATATCCAAAAACTTTATTATATCTTTTATGGTCCATAAATTCTAACAAAATTGAAATAATTTCTAATTCATTTCCTGTTATAGTATAAATCATTCTCCAATATTCAGGTAAATTAATCTTCCAAAGATTTGTAACACCATATTTAATAATATACTCATTAGGAATTTGTTTTTTGGAACTTGTATACCATGATGAGGATTAACAAATAAATTATTTTTTTTCTCTTTCAATTGCTACTAAAAGTTGATTATGAAATTTACTATTTTTTTCTTCAATTATTTCTTTTAACTTTTCCAATTGCTCTTCAAAAATTGGAGAATATTTAACTTTAATTTGTTTCATATTATTAGCTTGCATCTACACTTTTCTTTAATAGTTTTCTCATTTTAGGACTTTCATTATGAATCCAAAGAACTCCTTTTTCACCAACCATAATAACCCCCTTTTCTTCTAAATAATCAAGTATGACATTTAATGTTTGTCTCATTATTTGTTTTGGAAGTCTTCTTAATAATTCGTTCTTTGAAATAGCTAAATCAACTTTTTTTAATATATTTTCAACCATTAATATAGTATCTAATCTTGGATAATGTAATATTTCTTGTTGCATTTTTACCTCTATATAAATCTATATAGATATAGACTTATATATAAATCTTTGCTTTAGAATTTATGGCGGTGCAATAGTTAAAACAATCAATAATGCTATTACAACTAATAAAAAGCTATGCTTTATTCCATATTTAATGCTTCCCTCTGAAAACTTCCCAACCATTAATCCAGCAAATACCCCTTGTATTAAAATCAAGCTCAGAAATATTCTCTTAAAATTTAAACTAATACTACTCTCAGAAGCAACACCTTCAAGTAAACTAACCCCGCTTAATCCTCCTGACATGCCCTTCACCATTGATTCAATCATTGGCATTAACTTAACCTCTAAAATCAGCATTATAGCAATAAAAATAAAAAAAACTATATAACCTTGAATTATCTGGCTAAAAACACTGCTCTTTCTTTCTTCTTTTAATCTATTAACATTAACAACACTGTCACTGACAGCTTCTAATATATCTTCCATATATCCTCCGCTCTCTTCAGCTTGAATAACAATAGCAACACTCCTTTTTATTATTTTATTCTTAGTGTCATTTGCAAATACAGTTAAAGCCTCCCTTATAGGAATCCCCCATTCCACTTGATTAGCCAATTTTCTTATATAAGGATTTAAAGCAGAATAATCCTTATCCTTCATCCTAAGTATTGCTTGTGATATTGGAATTCCACTTTTAACAGCTTCAACTAAAGCTCTTGTAAATCTCAAAAACTGCTCTTCTATATCCTTCTGCCTTTTATTCTCTTTTAAATAATCCAAAAATACAGGTAAAACACCCAAAACAAATGTTAATATTAAGCTTGTATATCTAAATCTTGTCTCCCAAAATAATATAAAATCAATTGGTAATAACACAATTACAACTACAATTCCTAATAAATATTTTATATTCATCTACATCTCCGGTTGCACTATATTTAAAAATATTATAAATCCTATATTTAAGACAGGCACAACAATAAAAGTTCCTAATTTCTCTATAAAACTTATATCCACTCCTCCAACCTTGGTTCCAACAATTGACAATAAAACTAAAACAATAATAAATAATAAAGGAGCTGCAATCAAAATAGCAGTATAAATATCCGAATAAGTAGACAAAGTCTCTACATACCTCTTTCTTTCTAATTTGTAAGTTGTCATAATATCATCAGCCTTATTTTTCAAATAATTTTTCAAGCTCCCGCCACTCTCAATAGTTTCAATCATTCCATTCATCAGTTCTTTAAATTCATTACTAGGAGTATTTTCAGCAACAGCCCTTAAAGCAGTGCTCATATTATAACCAAATAAATTAACATAATTCAAAATTCTTTTAATCTCTCCTTCTAATCCTTTATACTCATTAGACTCAACTATCATAGAAAACACAGTTACTAGCTGAGCACCACTGCCAGCAACAGCAGCCATATGAATTATCGCAAATGGCAAATCTTGTTTTATATCCCTCCTTCTAGAATCCATTATAATTCTCGGATAATAATATAACCCAGCTAAAACAAATAGCCCCATTAATAAGCTCAAGCTTATATATTTTGCAAAGGCAAACACACTAAAATCCATAAATATTACTAAGCTTAATAAAAAACTTAATAACATTGTTAAAAAAAATGATAAAATCCCTAAACTAACATAAGTGTTAAAAAAAATTCTCAAATTAGCTAGCCTAACTGTTCTTCTTAAATCATCAAAATACTTAGGATATTTTTTAATCAAATTTTCAGCAGAATTGCCAAATATTTTATTTGCAAATACATTGTAAAAATTAGTTTTGTAAGTTATATATTTTATTTTCTCTAAATTTACTTTTTTCTTCTTGCTACTTTTAACAAACTCCTTTATTAATTTCTCTTCATCAAATTTCTCTTCTAAATCTAACTTTAATTTCTTCTCAGCAAATAATTCATCAAAATTAATGTTTTTTTTAATCTCGTTTAAATTCTTTATTATCTTGTTATTATAATTTTCAATTAACTCCTTTTCCTTTTTTCCCATTAATATTTTTTTAAGACTATTTTTATATTTGTCATCATTAATCTTACCTTGACTAAAATCAGAATTTAAATTCTTAATTTTCTCTTGTATCTCAATCTTTTCCTTTTTATAAGTTTTAATTTCATTAATCAAATCACTTAGCTTTTTAATTGTATTATCAATACTTAACATTTTTTATTTCATCCTCAACTTCCTTCCTCATATTTCCGCTTATCACTTTCAAATTGCTTTTAATCTTTTCAATTTCTTTATCAATTTCCATTAATTTATTATTATGCTCAGAAAAAACCTCTCTTCCATGCATCCCTTTTTCATAGCTTAATTTTAAATTAGAAACTTTTTTTTCTATCTCCCTTTTCTCTTGAATCAATTCATTATATCTATCTAATGCTGTCTTAGCTTGAATAAAATTCTTTTCTAATAACTCTAAACTCATCTCAAATTGAACCTCTTTAAAACCCTTTCAGGAGTTTTATAATAAGCATGGATTATTTTTTGCACCTCATTAAAATCAAATATATTCTCTTGATATAATTTTAATAATAATTTACTTCTCAAATTAAATTCCTCATCAAGCTTTTCTCTGGAAATTCCTTTTTTTATTACAATTTCATTCAAAACATTGCTCTCTTTCTTAAACAAAAATTTGTTTGTTCTAGGATCCCAGCTAAATGGAATATTTATTTTTGCCTTTCCATTCTCATCAACACTTATTATTTCTTCGATAGCCCTTAATTTTCTCGTCTCTTTATCCTTTACCTTAGCAAAAGTCATCAAACAAACAGCATCTAAAGTTTCTACTAAACTAGGAGACAAATTTATAGGAGGAGTCTCTAATCTTCTAATGATAGTAGCAACATCATCAGCATGCATAGTTCCTAGTGAAGAGTGCCCACTTGCCATTCCCTGGAATAAAACATAAGCCTCCTTACCTCTAATCTCTCCAACAATAACATAATCAGGTCTCTGCCTAAATGATTCTCTTAATAAATCAAATAATGTAATCTCTCCAGTCTTTTCTCCTCCAGCTCCAACAACACCAATCCCTGCCCTTGCAACACTAGGCAGCCAATTCTCATGTACTAAATGAATTTCACGAGTGTCCTCTATTGAAATAATTCTTGCTTGCGGAGAAATAAAGGAAGCTAAAACATTTAAAAAAGTTGTTTTTCCACTACCTGTTGAACCAACAACCAAAAGATTACTTCCATTCTCTATTAACAACCACAAATAAGCTAACATCTCAGCACTTACTGTTCCCATCTGCATCAACTTTATAGGACTCCATGGCTCTTTCGTAAATTTTCTGAGACTAAAAGTTGGTCCCTTGCTTGTTACATCCTCTGTAAACGTAGCATTGACTCTCGTCCCATCAGGTAAAGAACCATCCAATAAAGGAGTAGCATAAGAAATATATTTCCCGCATTTCTGAGCCAATTTTTCAACAAAATTACTCAACTCATCAAATTCTTCATAAATAATATTTGTTTTGATATTACCAAACCTTCTATGAACAATATATAAAGGGCTTTTCACACCATTGCACTCAATATCTTCTATATAATAATCATTCATCAAAGGTTCTATCTTATTCATCCCAATAAAATCCCTATAAATATAATACATTATTTTCAAATAAGAATTCTTTTCTAATTTTATACCAAATTCTTTTAATAAAATGCCAACATTCTTCTCAAGATACTCAATTAAGCTTTCCTTTTCTTTAACAGAAATAAAGCTTAAATTAATTAATTCTTCAATTCCATTTTTTATTAGCTCTAAAATCTCTTTTTCTCTGTCATCCAAATTAGGCTCCTCAACATTATAAATTAACTCTCCTTGTATATCATCCCAATAAATATGCACATATGCATAAGGTAATATTAACGGATACCTCAAATCAACATTAGTTTTTTCTCTAATCTCGGGCAAAGGCGTAATATTTTGCTGTAGATTAATACTAAACTTTAATTTCTCTTCCTTTAACTCAGTTTTTACAGATGGAGCCTCTGGAATATTTTCATTAACCAAAATTAACACCTCTTTCTAATCTATAGATTTACGAGAATTATAAAAGTTTCGGTATTACGCTTCTCTTATTAAAACACACTCTCCACTACCACATTTAGTTGCATCAGCATGTTCTATTACTAAATTATAAGACCCGCTTATTTGTTTTGTTCCAGCAGTTGTTTTTAAGTCAATTATTACCTGATCAGGATTTGCTTCTCTATCTACATAATCCAACCATAATTGAATATTATAACCCTGACCTAATTGATCTGATTTAATCACTAAATTTCCCTCATGAATCTCTATATTCGGCTCAATCCCCAATTTATCCTCGCTAATAACACTCCAGCTTATTTTATCATTAATCTCATCAATTAAAAAATCTCCCTCTTGTATCTCAACAAATATTGGTCTTCTGCTTCCCAATCCTTCATTCCAAACCTCTCTTATCACATTATCCATATTATACATTACCTCTTTTGTTTGTAACATAGTATTTCTCATCTTAACTTTATTAATAAAAGGCATGCCAACACTTAAAACTAATCCAATTAAAATTATACCAATAGCTGTATACAAAGCTGCACTAATCCATATATCCCCTTTTTTGTTCATTTTAAAATGTATAAGCACCTATTTTATTTGTACAATCAACTATTTCTTCTCCATCAATGCTAATTTTAGGTATTATTTCAATCTTTTTAATATCTGCTGTATAAGTATACGCATCGGCACTGTAAGCATTAACAACTATGTTCTCTTTAGTATATTTCACATCAACTTTGTCACTATTATCTATCTCTCTAACAATATATCCATATAAATCTTTATCCCCATTATTCTTTATTATTATCTTATTTCCTTCAATAGGCTCTAATTTTATCTTGACTTCATCACACTCTAACTCGCTTCCTATTTTGGTTTCAGAGGTTTTAATGCTCTTGCTTAGTAAACCCCTGCTCCAGCTCATTACCATCACACCCAAGCTAATTACAAAAACAATTAACAATATAGTTGAAACAATAGCACTTAATCCCTTTTTCATCTTATTTTATAAGTAGCCATTTGATCAGAGCAAAGCCACCAACCCTCAGCAACACTTGTTATTTCAGGTCTTTTCAAAGTTATTTGTGGTATCACCTTTATTGTATCAGTAGCAAATTTCTCATCAACTGTTAAAACAGCCTTCTCATACCCATTTAATAATTGTTTTACCTTGCTTATATCAACCTTACTCCCAGATTCAGCCCTTATAACAAAATCAGTTATAGTTTGCTTCTTTAAATTTTCTACTTGAATCCTTAATTTAGTAGAATCGCTTTTAGTATCAACATTATTTATCCTTATTTTAACTTTATCTCTACAAACATCCTGCGCAACAGCCTTGTCACCGCTTTTAGTAGTCTCTCCAGTAGCTGTTTTCTTAGCAAAACTAAATATTGTTAAGGCTATTGCAACAACAAAAACAATAATTAAAACAGTTGCTATTAACTGACTTATACCCCTTTTTTTCATTTTATTTTATTCTCCCAAGTTACAATTTTGCTCTCGCAACCAATTTCATCATTATTAACTATAATAACTGGAATAAATTCTAATTTTTTAACATTTTCTTTATTAACTGGATATTCGTGATAATCAGTTACTCCACTTTCTGTACGAACATTTTTAGAATCAAGTTTGTGATTATAATTAATATCAGAATCCCAAATCGTAACAGTAACACTATCAAAAGGTAAACCCGTTTCAGCATAACCTCTTACAATAATTTTATCAATACCTAAAGTTCCTCTATTAGTGATCTTTATTTTAGTATCTTCTTCCTCAACCCCCAATCCAACATCCTGACACTCAACAGCACTTCCTAAACTTATTATTTTCTTCTCAACTTTCTTTTCACTCTCTCTGCTAAAACTCATAACCAAAACACCTGTAACTATAGCCATAACAATTAATAAAACAGTTGCAACCATAGTAGCATCCCCTTTTTTCATACTTTCACCACTTTTATATAATTTTTATCAACATTCTGAAATAGAATAGTTTCCACCTTATTCCCTTCTGAAGGTTTTTTAAATGTATATATATTATCATCAAATTTTATTTCCACATCTTCAGCACTAGATGTTATTTTATAGTTTTTATCACCCACACCGCTTAATTGAATCTGTGAAACAACATATATTTTACCTAAACCAAACTCTAATTTACCAGCAGGAACATCACCAGAAGGTATAGCAATTTCTTTTCCTTGATCATCGAAAATAAAAATATCTTTTCCTAAATAATTAGCAATAGTCCAAATATCATTTTTATATTCAGCATATACTATACCAGTTCCACTTCCAAATTTAGTAAAAATATCTAACAAACCCCCCCCAGTCATAACTCTTTCATCATCCATCAATAATCCATAATCAACAACATAACTTCTCTCTCCCTTGAAATTCTCAACATAGAAATCAAAATTAGTTTCAGCAGGCATTTCTAATCTATTAGTTACCTTCATTACACCATAAATAGCAATGCATAGTAAAACAGCTGCTAAAATATACATCTGACCTCTTTTATTCATAATAATTAGTTATAATTGTTTATTTAAATA